>Ga0302266_10002202_pt1 | contig 16980 bp, 16 predicted proteins | sample III_Bog_E1_2_FD_194559 | JGI IMG/M metagenome (GOLD analysis project Ga0302266, IMG submission 194559) | Peat permafrost microbial communities from Stordalen Mire near Abisko, Sweden - III_Bog_E1_2 | ecosystem: Environmental > Terrestrial > Soil > Wetlands > Peat | place: Sweden: Abisko... | reverse complement strand
TTTGCGCATTGAAGAAGCTACCGTGGTGAGAGAGCCATCCGTAGCGGAAGAGCCGCGCCAGCATCGCAAGTGCGCTTGACGCCAGAGTTTGGTTGATGAAAGGCTCCTGGCGGTCCAGCGCCTCGACGGCAGAACAACTGGGTAACGGGTCTTCACCAGCCTCCGCGTTGATGATTTCGGGATACAACTCACTGACTGTGCGCAGCCGGCCGGCTTTTCTTCGATTGCGCGCGTTCAATGGCTGGCCGAGAACGAATTGGCCGCTGGCGGCGTTGTTGCCCAAATCAAGCCAATACGCTGTGCGGTTCCTCGCCTTTGTCAATGTTCTTGCGATGATGCTTCGTGCCGCGCGCGTGTCCACACAGCCGATTAGTAGATCGAGAGAAGCGTCATTGATCCGGTCGAGTGTCCGTTCATTGAAATTCTCAGGCTCCGCGCGCCATCGCGTTCCCCAGAACAGGTTGATGCGATTGATTAGGACGGTTGCCTTGTTCTGTCCGATGTCAGAGGTTGAAAAGGGCTGGCGCACGCAGTTCGTCTCCGAAACTTGATCGGCGTCCATCATGACCACTTCGAGACCGGATGATCGCCCCCAGACCTTCATAGCCTGGTCGAGGTACGGGAGGCCCATGACAATGGCGCTTCCGGTCCCGCCAGCTCCGACGACGAGAACACGCGTCGCCCGCTGACCCAGAAGATCGCGAGGCAGAGTATGCTCGATGCGCATATCAACACCTCTCTCCACGCACGAACTGCGTGAGCGTCTGGGGGAGAACGATGAGTGTTTCGAGTGGAAACTGCTGACGCTTCCTGACCAGCCCCATCCACAGTCCCTCGAATCCGCCCACATGGCGCGTCAGGCGGCCAACGTTAGCGTGCGTGAAGGCGCTCTCGTAGAAGCCGCGTTCCCAGGCTGGAATGGCGCCCACCGACGCCGAGTCCGGTCGGCGCATGGTGCCCGTGCATACGCGTCCGTCGTCCGATAGATTCCAGAAGGGTGCGACGGCAAGTTTTGTTGAGCCCTCCGGCCGCTTGTTTTCGGTAAGCGCCCGAATGTTGAGCTCCCCATTCGAGACCCGCCACACCAAAGGAGGTTGCGGAAAGACAAGTCCGTTCAATTCCGCAGCCTTCCCCTCGGAGTTCTCGTAGAACATCTGGCGGCGCCCGGCCGCAGTCCACCAGGCAACCATGCGGTCGGTCTTGGCTAGTATGTTCGCCGGCAAGACTTCGGCCTGGATGCTGCCACCGAGGGAGCGAACCAGAGACTCAATGAATGCCACAGTGAGAGGCTGCGCCGGACCAAGAGTCGGTGGAGCATCCTTGCCGCCCGTCACGTCGTGCCGGGTGATGAAGCTTGACTGGTTGTCACGGTAGACCAGAAGCGCCTCACGCAGCTCGAAGCGATGGTTCTCCCCGATTGATAGGTGTACCTGCATCGCATTTCTCCCGGCCCTGAATTTCCTCGATCAATTGAAAGAGGGCGCAATTGAACGCGACAAAGCGTTCGACGATCCGGAGTGCGTGCCGAACTTCATCTGCATTTCGCGGCGAAAAGACGACGCACACGGTCGGCTCGGCAGTGCCTTCCATCATGGATTGGCCTTCTTCGTCGAAGCAGGCGATGATGGCATCGTGCTCTTTGAATGAGACGAGCAAGGACGGCAGTGGAGGATCGTCGTAGCAACCGGCCTCGACGTGATCCCTGGACTGCTTGAGTGGAAGCCGGGAGAGACGCTGAATGCGCCGCAACCGCTCGATCCAGGAGCCGAATCTGCCATTGCGGAACCTGCTCAGCAGCTTTCGATCGCGCGTTCTCCAATTGCTGGAGTCGCGCTTCAGCGTCTTCCGGATGCACTCCGGTAATGACTTTTCAACCTCGGGAAACTCATACTGGCCGCGGTTTTCTTCTTCGTCCTCAGCGGCATAATCGCGCATCCGCTCTTCGTACATGAGGGCATCGTCGTGGTTGTAGATCCGCATCACGCGATAGAGCGCATGGGTCAATGCCCAATAGAACGCCGCTCCAAGTCCCTCGGCTTCTGCCTCCAGCGCATCGATCGCCGGCCCCATCTTGAGATAGCCCGATCCTCCGCACTCGATGGTTACTGCAAGTTGCCCGCTTTCGAGCACCGCATCACTGCCGGCACGTCCCAGCTGATCGCTCACTTCAAGGTGAAACTCGACATTACGCTGAAGCAGATCGCCGCGTTCGGCGCCAATGCCACTCATCATGGCGTGCTGAGCGAATTGAAGTGCGCTGTCGCCAGACTGCTTCCAGGTTTCCCCAGTCCCCAACCCCTCGCGCACCAGGGCGGCCGAAAGTTCATAGACCAGTTCGGCATTGACCTCGTGGCTATACTCGGCGCGAACATCGGCGAGCGACGGGAGAGCCTGTCCGAAGGCAGGAGCCAGTGTCGCTATCCCAGCGGTGGGAGAAGATCTGGCGGCGTCGGCAGCCGAAGTGTTCCAGTCGCCACATGCCGGTTGATGGCTTCTGAGACTGCGTTTGCGAGATCGCAGGACTCTCTCGATTGGAGATGCCTCGCCAGGATGAGATTGGCTTCTGGAGGCGGTTCCGCGGCCTTCTTGAGAAACAACTCCTCCAGCTCCTCTTGCGGCATTGCGGGCGTGGGCACGGCTCACCCCTTCGATCCGATGGCGCGGCTGAAGGTGTAGCGCAGGACGGTCCCGGTGTCTTCCGGGCCCGTGAGGGATGCGGTTGCGATTTCCGGAAACGACGGCGACAGCATTTCTCTAACTTGCTCCACGCTCATCTGCGGCGCCGGATCGGGAATGCGAACGCCATTGTAGTGAAATTCTCGCAGCAATACCTCGGTTTTGAGAGCGGCCATTGCAGTATTTCTCCTTGGCTACGGGTGGAAGTTGGAACTTCGTCGTGGTTAGAACAGACTGGCTTGCACGGGGAACCTGGTGGTACCGTCCGCTTGAGGTGGAGTAATCGCAGGGGCAACGCGTTCCGCATGTTCTTCTGCGGCTGGAGGGGCAACTTTCCGATATTTTGCCTCAAGCTGCTTGAGTAGCTCCATCTCCCTGGAACGCACAGCCTCTGCGGCTCTCAGCTCATATCGAGCGAGATAGTTACGCTTCCGAATCTCTTGCTGGATGGCGCGCTCAACATCGCAGAATGTGAATTCCGGGTCGCCCCAGCACGGCCACACGAGCGTGTGACGCAAGAAGCGCAGCCGGTCGGCATCCGACGTGAACCAGGTTTCATAAAATCCAGCGGCATCGAGATGCGCTATGTGCGAGAAGCACATTGAAAGGCGGTTGTAGAAGCTCTTCGTAAACGCTGTCCGCACCCATTCAGATTCAATGAAGTGCAAGAATGTGTTGCCGAAATCAGCCTTGTCCTGCGCAGTCGAGAATTTGGTCGGCACAAACTCCGAAGGAAGAAACGGTCCTTTCGGCATTGGATGTCTCCGTACAACACAGAGGGCCAGCTCTCGCTGACCCCCTGTGTTGCCATTGGTTGCGAACAGGCTTTCGCCGGTGCCGCTGGAACGATTCTCCCAGTGCCCACGCTATCACCGTTCGCAGCTATTGAGAAGTGTGTAATGAAAGAGAAACCGCAGAATCCTTCCATTTGGATAGCAGCTCTGGAGCCCAGCGGGTTACTGATTTGCTCCTCGGCATTTGCCCCGCTCCCCAGAGCGCCCCTCGGTGAGGCACCGATGAAGATCGGCCAACTCTTCGAAAGTATCCGCTCCGCTGACCTGTTCGTTGTCTTCTTTGCCCAACCAGGGAAACCTCTCTTCAAGCAACGCCAGCACCTTCTCAACAAACGCCTGAGACTGGTTGTCTTCGACTGTCATGCAGTTCTCCTCATGGGATTGAAGGATCGGAAACTGGGTCAACTGAATGTACTCTGACTCTCAAGCGGAAACGGGCGCACGACTCCCGCGCCTCTCTTCAGCGATAGGCATGATGGCCGCGCGCAGCATCAGCCGAAGAGGCTGAGCTGCACGGCTGGCTCTGAGTCGGTGGACCACGGTGAGGGCTTCTTCCGTACCCTCACACCCGCAGGTGGTTCGATCAGGTGAATGCCGGCCTGCTCCGTTGATGACTCCGTGGGTTCTGCGGCAGACAAGTCGAGCACAGGGTTCAAGTCTTCTTCGACCTGAGCGGCTAGCGGCTGCGGCAGCACCCGCTCCCGTTCTCTCTCTAATTCACGCCACATCTGATCGGCACTTGCCCCGACTCCGGCCTTTTCGACCAGTTCGCGCGCCATGGCGCTCATCAGATCCTCGTCGGTGTCGAGCGATTGCAACCCTTCGCCGGAGAACTTGCCCTCCATCATCAGTGCTACGAGCATCTTCTTGCCCATCAGACGAAGGCAGGTCTCCTGCATTGTGCCCGTATATGTCACGAACTTCACGCGCACAGCGTGCCTCTGGCCGATGCGCCAGGAACGGCGGCTGGCCTGGCGCAACGTATGCAGCGAGTAGCCGGTTTCATAGAAATAGAGCGTAGGAAAGGCCAACAGGTCGAGGCCCGTCTCCACCAACTTCGGGTGGCAGATCACGACTTCTACTCCAGCCTTCAGTTGCCGCTCGTACCACTCCTCGCGTTTATCCGTAGCAACGGAAGAGCGGAGAACTTCAACCCTGAATCCTGCCTGCCGCAAGACAGTATCGAGCCGCAGCGTGACATCCTTATCACCCGTGTAAGTCGCATACACCTGGCAACGCCGGCCCTGCCTGAGTTCCTCTCGGATGTCGGCGATGAGCGCGCGTTCCTTCGCATAGAGGCCGTCTTCCTTGAGGTTCTGGGGCGTCGTCACTAGGAACCGTACATATTCTTTGGTCTGCGGGTCAAAAGCACGCGCCCAGATATCCTCGAAGCCGTAAGGATGGTCGGGATAAAGCAGAAGTGTGTTGAGCAGAATGCTCATCAGGCTTTTGTTGCCCCGATGCGCCCGTATCGCGGCCCGGATGTCCTCTTCGAGTTCTTCGTACGCCTTTGCGTGTTCCTCGTCCATCTCGACCGAGAGCACGCTCTCGTCGTATCGCGGCAGGTTGTCCGCGATGTCTTCGAGCGACAGAAACGCAGTCGTGGTCATCAGGAACTTACCGAACAGCATCGGCGACGCGCCCGGCTTCTTCAGAACCTGGATCGTCTTCTTCGTTGCCCGTGAGCAGGCGTTGTCCGTGTCCCGCACTTTCTCGATGGTTTCGAGCACGCCGTACTGCTGCTGAAAGTCGCGCCGGCCCTGACCGCCGTAGGCAAATCCCTCGTCGGCCATCGTGCGCGGCTCCATTCTCCAGAAGATGTTGAAAAGATCGTCGGCATAGCCGCCCATTAAAGTGCCGGTGAGAGCGATCAACCGCTTTGCCGCTCGTCCAAGCACGCCGAGACCGTTGCCCTGGGCCGTGTCGCCGGCCAACTGGTGCAACTCATCCGCGATGGCAAAGTCGAACCATCCGCCCATATACCTTCCGATGAACTCGATCGGCGCCATGCGCTGAATGCGATTGCCATCCGCCTGCCAAAGCGCGGAATAACGCGTTGTTCCACCATGGGGCAGGTTCAGCGATTCAAAGAGCTTGATCTTGTCGACGAAGTCGAGATGGGTGAGCTTCTGGCGCTCCGAGTCCAGGATCGCAGCGCCGGTGTCGGGATTGACGATGCCTCCGAGATTCGGCCCGGATTTCGCCTTGAGGTAAGCGTGCTCCCAGTAGTAGCCCAACTTCCCCTTGTCCTTGCCGGTGATAAAGAAGGCTGGTGCGGAGCAAAGTTTGCGCCACTCCTTGCGACCCATGCGCCGCAACTCGGCGAGCGACAGGCGCAACCCCTCGTACACAATCCTCCCCTTGCGCAGCTTGACTTCGCAGATGCCGTGCGGCTTCTTGGGATCGCCGCCGTTGCGCATATCCTCGATCAGAAAGGTTCTGGCGCGTGGCACAGTCAGCAGAGCTTCCCGCGCCCACTTGTGCGTGATGTGCGAGGGGCACATCACCAGCGTTGTGGTGGGCTTTCCATCCGCAAGCACATGGATCGTGCCCAGCGCCATATAGGTCTTGCCGGCCCCGCACTCGGCCACGATTCGCGCTGCCTTGGCTTTGCGCAGGTACTTGGCCGTGCCCGTGATCGCGAGTGCCTGCGCAGGCAGCGCTTTTCGCAGAAGCGTTGCAATGCGCGGCGCGACAGGGTCTTTCGTGCCTTGAAGCGGGGGATAAGTTTCGAGAATCCGTGATCCTAGCTCAAGGGCATGTGTTCTTAAATACGAAAAGGTAGTATCCATCGAGAGACCTCGCGGAATCTTGTTTGACGGGACTTTCAGGTTGGATTTGCTTTAGAACGGCGTACTTTCAAGCGGCAATCAACTCGGCGCTCAAGACCTGTTGCCATGAGCGGCTTGGCCAGATGATGGGGCCATTCTTCTTTGGAAAGCTGAGAGCCTCACGACGCAGGCCATCTCCGATCCATTCAAGCACTTCCTCCGTTGTCGCCGAGATCTGCACTGGCTGGCACCCGATGCCGTCGAGCGGCTTTATGCGTTCTTCTGCTTCGACGACGCCAAGAACGTGCTCGGCCCACGACGGTTCAGCAGGGAGTCCAAGAAAGCTCACCAGCATAGCCCAGGCCTGATCGCGCTGGTATCCCAGCAGAATCGTTCGCCCCACTCCGCCATTGGTGTACAGTGCTTCCGATACAGCCACCAAGTGCCGCACGGGATGTTTCCGGTCCTGCAAGCTCACGGCTCCTTTGTAGCAGGAGGCGTGTTCGCCCAGCGAGACCTCTTTCACTTCGCCGTCCGGGAAGGTCAATGTGAAGGTGGCCTTTTCGTGGACCGCCGCAGTAATTGCGCCAACGTCGGAGTCGTTGCCAAAGACGCTGATGAGATGCGCCTGTTCGTCTTCGCCCACATAGCGATCCACCCGCAGCCGAATCCGCGTCGAGGTCTTCTCCGTCGTGCGGTGATACTCAAGCAACCCGAGCCTCAGGTGCGCATTCTGCATCGTCCTCTCCTTCCTGCTTCGCCGGCGTCTCGGTTAGTTTCAGGGTCCTTCCGTCGGCATAAACAAGCCGCAGTTCGTTCGCCCAGCGTTCCCGGTGATGAATGATCTGCTCATCACCGTCTTCCTCTACAAAGGTGGTCACGTGCTTGACCGACCTCCATCGTGCGATGTGCCGGTCATCGCCCTGGCCGAAGACTCCATTCAGCAAGCCCGCCGTGCAGAGAAGTCCTACATGGCCTCCATGCAGCGGCGTGATCGGTCGCCCGGTGGCCACGTCCTCGCGTGGCATCAGAAACGGCAATGTCTGCTTCCATGCGCCCGACAGCGGCAGCAAGTCTTCCAGCAGGTCATACGGCAACCCGCGATAACTCAGAGTTGCATCTCCTGTTGGAGGCACGGGATACGGCTCACACGCGTCCGGCGCCAGTTCCGGTAACGCCAGAAAGCTGCCATACAGGCTGATGCGTTGAAGTTGCCGCCGCGCCTCCTCGACCGCCGCGCCCCGCACATTGCGGCGCACTCCCAGGACAGCGATTTGCCGGAAGCGGACCGATTCCTCATCGGTCATGCGAAAGATATTCAGCCTAGCGAAGTGCGAACTGAGTACCCCTGCGCACTCGTGCAGGCGCTCGAACGGAATGACCAGCGCCAGCACGCCCTCCATCACCAGCCAGCGGAAGGTGTGTTCGAGAAACAAGCGTTCCATGCGGCTGTTTCCAATCGAGCCGATTTCGGAGTCGTAGGGCGGATTCAGGTACAACAGCGAGAAGGATTCCGGCTTGGACACTGCGTCAAACGTATTTCCCTGGATCGTCTCGATCCCCGTAGCGCTTGCGGCTAATGCCCGCTCGGCATCGAGTTCCACTCCATAGCGGCGCACATCGACGCCGTGGGTAATCAGGTTGAGAGCCACGCCTAGCCCCACGCAGGGATCGACCACCGATGCCGGTCCTGTGAAGCTGAGAAGCTGATGAAGTTTAGCGCCTTCACTCACTGGGAGCGGGTAGAAGCCCATCTTAAGTTTCGCGACACTCCTGGCCATCGAGCCTCCTTTCTGTCGGGTTTTGACTGAAATAACTGGTGACAATGCGAGGCGCCAGATGACACCGCATGACAAGGGTAGGTGCCAACCAGTCGGTCTATCGCTTATCCCTTCCGGTTGAACGTGCGGCAGAGTAGGATTGTGCAATGCCCTTCGAGTTTGAAACTTTGTTGTCTGCTGCGCAGAATATCGACAAGTTTTATAAGCATCTGGACACCATAGATGCGGACTTTGCCGCGCTTCTCAAGAAGCAGTTGCCACCAATCCTGCCTATCTCTGATGTGCCGGCCCAGAAAAAGTCGACGCGCCAACAATTCAACGAAGCGGTGGTGAAGCACTTAGATCAGCCCAAAGCAGGGGCGACGAAATGACCCGCTATTTTCTTGCCGTCGTCAAAATCGAAGGCTTTCGGGGCATCAACAACGAAGGCGACCCTTTAGAAATCAAATTCAGAGCCGATGCCGTTAATTCCATCTTTGCGGCAAACGGTCTGGGTAAGAGTTCGCTATTTGAGGCACTGACCTATGCCATAACGGGCTTCGTTCCGAAGCTTGATCGCATGGTGGCCGCAGAGTCGGCGAAAGACTACTACGCCAATCAGTTCCACTCAAAGCGACGTGCAGAAATCGTCCTCACGTTTCGCCCAGACGACGGCGGGGCCGACGTGACCGTAAAAGTCGTGAGGGAAACAAACGGTAAGAGAGTTGTCACTAGCCCCAGCGGATACGCGAACCCGGAAGATTTGCTCGCTGCGCTCGATGATGAAACCGTTCTGCTCGACAATCACACGTTTACAAAGTTTCTGCTCGATTCGCCGCTCGACCGCGGCAAATCGTTCTCGGCTCTGCTCGGTCTATCAAAGCTGGCAGAGGTTCGCCAGGGGCTATCGGCAGTGTCGGACACGCTTTCGTTTAACAATGACTCTGGCTCGAAGGTACTGGATGCGGAAGTGGCTTTATCGAAAGCCACCCTGGCGCAAGCCATGATCGCGCTCAAGCAAGATTACTTCGGTCTGATTGGGAAGCAGCTCGTAGAACCCATAATCCCTGCAACGATCGGGTCCGATACAACACAGGCCCTTGCCGGCGTCGCACTGCTAAAAGATCAATGCGACGGCCAGCTTCTAAGCGTGATCGATTTCGACAAGTTAAGCGCCACGATCAAGACTGCCGAAAAGAGCGAGGACCAGGAACGGCTCTCTGCTGCAATTACGGAGATAGCTGCCTTGGAAGCATTGGCCCCGGGCACTACCGAAGCGACTGAACAAACAGAATTGAAAGACCTTTGCAAAACCAAGCAACAGGCACTGGCTTCGACCAAAGGGGCTTCCTTCCATGATCTCTATGCTGCAGTGAAACAGGTGTTCGACGATGGGAGCTGGATGCATGAGGCAGTCTGCCCGGCCTGTGAATCAACCCCCTCGGAGTCTCCATACGCGATCGCCGAGAAACAACTGAAGCAGTACCAGCTCGTCGATGACACAGAAAACCAAATAAAAGATTCCTGGGCTGCCGCGACGTGGCCGAGCCGACTGCAAAAGCTGGAGGCTAAATTGGTCAAGCCAGCCGATGCCGGCACAAACCAGCACGGCAGGCTACACGGCCTGCTGACTGCAGGGCAGGCAACGGTGCTCGATGTAGATACGGCCATTGCCCGTCTGCAGCTCATGGAATTGGCTAGGGTCACTCGGCTGTCAGAGCTACAGGCGGAAAAAGTAACCATCCAAGGGTCGCTCCCGCCGTCGTTGGTTCACTTGATCGAACAAGTCGAACGCGCAAAACGTATCAAAGGCTCGTTGAAGTCAGTAATAGCTCTGACTGCCTCGATCGGAGCAGCCTCGAAAAAGCTAGCGGAAAGAAAGCGTTGGAAGGCATTCATTGACTCGGCGTGCGCGACGTTCGAAACTGCAGAGGCCGGCTTGTCGGAACGGTTGATTAAAGCCATGACGACGCAATACAAGGGCATGTATGCCACAATCGCGGGCAGTGTGCCAATCGTCCCAAGCCTCGAACAGAAAAAGGATTCGATTGATCTGCACTTGAAGCTAGAGAAGTTCTTCACTCTGAAAAATACCGGGGCAACGCCCCTGCTTTCAGAGAGCTATCGCAACGCGATCGCTATTTCGATCTTCTTGAGTGCTGCCCTTCAACGCAAGCCGGCCGCCCGGTTTATCATCCTGGACGATGTGACTTCTAGCTTCGACGCCGGTCATCAATTCGCTCTAATGGAAGTCCTCCGAACCCAGGTAGGGCTTCCTCTCCATAAAGACGGGCTGCAGGTCGTCATTCTTAGCCACGATGGGCTTCTTGAGAAATATTTCGACAAGTACGGGAACTCGATAGAATGGCACCATCAGCACCTCCAGGGACTCCCTCCGTTTGGGTCAATGATGATGCAAGCGGCGGGTGCCGAGCGCCTTAAGCCTTCGGCCGAAACGTTCTTGAATGCCGGACAGATAAAACAGGCTGAACCGCTGATCCGCCAGCACCTGGAATACCGGCTCATTCAAATCATTTCGAAAGTCGGCATCCCTGTATCCCTAGACTTCGCCATAAAAGACAACATGAAGATGGTGGGACACGCCCTCGATGCAATCAAGGATGGGGTTGAGCTCTACAAAGCTGCGGGCCGACTGGTGCTAGATCCAAACCAGCAAGCTGCGCTCGGAAATATGATCGTTCCCGCGATGATTGCTAATTGGGTCTCCCATTACGAAACGGGCTCTGGGTCGAGCCTCGATGCTTACGTGCTGCTCGACGTCTTGAAGTCCTGCGAGGATTTCGCTGATTCTTTCAAATACGACTGCTCATGTAAGCAGCAGCCGGGCAAGACGATTCGGAAATACTACAAAACCCTCTCCAGTAAACATTGCAACTGCTAAGGGTATCAAGCTGATGTTGAACACAAACGAGCCGTCAATCTCGTGAGCACGAAAGCGCCGTGGGACTCTTTGGCGCAAGATCAGTACCCTGAAGTCACCAAGGCTCCGCCGATCAGCTTCTGCGGAATTCTGGGTTTACGCCCTTTGCACTCTTTAACGCTGAAACTGCCCTCCAAAGTCCGCTAGCCCAATGGAGAAATTTTCTGGACCACCATCCTGCAGGGCCCGGAGTAGAGCCTTCTGTTCCGCAGCCTGGACCCAGCCTTCAAGATCGCGCCCACTCAATGCCTGATCCTTGGTTTGGTCCGCCAGTAGAACGGCGCCGTCGTTCAACGGAAAACCGATCTTCTTCCCGGCCAACAGATTCGCAAGCAGACGGATGCGAGCATTCCGGTCTGGCAACGGAATGACCAGCCTCTCCTGAAACCGGCTGCGAACGGCAGCGTCGATTCGCTCAAGGTGATTGCTGGCGGCAACAAGGAAAACATGACTGTCGCGGGCGCTGATCCCGTCCATCTCCTGGAGAAGTTGGCCGACAATCTCATCCGTCAACTGGTCATTTCCACCCGTCGCCGCACGGTCAGGCGCGATGACGTCCAATTCATCCAGGAACAGGATCGCCGGCGCACTCGACCGCGCGCGCTCGAAGAGCAGTCTCACCCGGTTGCCACTCTGCCCAAGGTAGTTGGCCTTCACATCGGCTGTGGTGGCCGCAATAAAGGTCAGTCCGCTTTCGTTGGCGAGCGTCCGGGCAACCTGCGTCTTTCCCACGCCGGATGGTCCGGCCAACAAAAGGCTCCGAGGAATCGAGACTCCCCGCGCCTGCCACTTCTCCGCATCGCGGAGCAGCGCGCAGACCAGCTTGAGCCGGTCGAGAATCGCATCGTCGAGCACCAGCGTATCCCAGCCGGCCTTGCGGTCCACCTTGGTATTGTGCGACTTTCTCGCCGCACCAATGGCGTCCAGAAAATGCTCCTGCGTGGGTTCCGCGGGATACGCAACCGCACGCACGGACTGCGCGAGTTGCTTGAGATCCCGGCCGCTCATTCCCTGGGTCAGCGCCGCTGCTTCCAGGGGCGCATCGACAAAGAGACCCAATGCTTTCACCTCCTGCGAAAGTATCTGGCGGCGATCTTCCACTCCGGGGAGTTGCAACTCGACCTCCCAGCCAAACCGGGAGAGAATGGCGTCATCGAGCATGTCACGCCGGTTGGTCGCTCCGATTACCCAGACTTGGGCGTTCCCACGGATGCCGTCCCACTCGGCCAAGAATGCTTGAACTATATCGGTGGCAAACGCATCCGTTTCGGCCGCCCCCCTGCGGCCAAGTATCCCTTCACACTCGTCGATGAAGATGATCGCGGGCTGATGCGTTCTCGCCCGGTCCCAGACCTCGCGGACCCGCTTGCCGCTTGCCCCCACTTTCTGCTCCTTAAGGTCGGCAAGTGAGAGCATCTGAAAGTCGCAGCCCATCATGTCTCGAAGTGTACGGGCCACAAGAGTCTTTCCAGTTCCCGGAGGTCCTGTAAGCAACAGACCGCGCGGAGCAGCCGGGTCATTCCTCTCGAACAATTCCACCCTGCGCAGAATGTCGAGCTTCTGGCGTTCAGGAATGTAGACTCGTCTCCATGCCTCGGCCGCACCGTCGATCCGGCACAGATTCGCGGAGGCACACGTCAACTGCTTTTTCTTGTCCCAGCTTGCCCGAAGGGGCGCGAATCTTTCCTCAGCAAAACGCAGTTCTAGTTGGAAATTGGCAAGCTCTCGTGCAAAGACCTTGGGCAGCGCCTCTTGCATATTCCAAGCCACGCCTGCTTTGGTGTACACGAATGAGCGAAAAGTTACGTAATTCCGCGATGGAAGAATGGCGAAAAGATCATCGTTGCGCCAACCTACAACAACAACGGCCTTGCCCAATTCGAACTCCTTTCCATCAGAATCAGGAGAATCGATAAGATCAAAGTTTCCGTTTCTTCCGGGCGTGCGCACGAACCGCAGTTGGTTGTGCGTAAAGGGTATCCACACCTCAACCCTGGCGTCTCTAAGAAATGTACGCTTGGCTTCGCGGATGAGACCGAAGTTCCAACCCCACAATTGGCGCAGCGGAGCGCCCAACTCCGCCACGCACCGCTTGAGAAGCCGCTGGAGGAACCCCGTCTTTGACGAGCAGAAATTGATCCACGCGCGCTCGGCATTGTTTTCCGAAAAGGGCTGTTGCAGTCGGCCAACAGCCTCTTCACAGATTCGCCTGCGCTCTGCCCAGTATTGTTCCAATGCCGTGGTCACGGGGGATGACTCCACAACAATATCTTCATTGTAGGACGAAATGGCCGTAAAAGTGTCAGCCAAAATGGTCATGGGCGCCTCCCCTAACGCTGGGATTCGTGAATTGTGCAGCCTTACGCCGCCCTGGCCACCTCCAGACGGAAATCCGAAACGATACATCCTGTCGAGGCCGGGCCTGAGTCCGGACCACTGGGCGGTTGATCGACAAGAACGGCAACGCGCAGAACAAACTCGCATCCACATCTGCCGCAACGCTCATAGGGTGAGTTTGTAATGTTTCTGCATTTCTTGCAGTAGATGGCCTTGTCAATTGGAATAGTGACGAGGCTATGTCCAGGGCGAATCAACTTGACCTGACACATGAGATTTCTCCGGTGGACTCGGCACTCCTACGCAACCTGCTGGCCGGTGATGGCATCGAGTTCCTCCACCAATTGCTTCAATGCAGCCAGGCTTGGAAGACATGTGGACGTATCGAACTTCAGGTTGTCCATGGCGGCGATGAACCTCGCGTCGCCGGCCGTCTCAACCAACCCATGAAGCCGCTCAAATCCTCGTGCCGCTGCCTGCATCCACTCCACAACATTCTTCTGCCGGTCTGCATTCGGGATCGTCCGGGCATCATTACTGTGGCCCGCCCGGCGCAGGATCTCCGCGTAGATGTCCGCTCCCAGTGTGCCGCGGAAGCCCTCGATGTCGGCAGTCAGCTTGTGATCGACAGGACCACGCACATCGACGCCTTGGCCGTTCGCGGGAGCCATGGTCACTCCCGGCGGCAACGCCCACTCCGGCAATATCGGGAGCGCAACCGGTTCGCCGCGCCCGTTCAAATGCACCCAGGTCTCTTCGAAGCGATAGAGATACCGCCCAAGTCCGAAGCAACTACAGGCCCGTTTGAAGGCCTGCGCATCCGCCGCAGTCACTGCGTTTTCGCGGTCCGCCCACTCTTCTCCGGTGCCGGTGTGGCTGCCCAAGCGGCTGATTGTGACGGCGGTCGCCACCAGCACCTTGCTGGTCACAATCACCTTGCCTCGGTCCACGCGGGTCAGGGACGGCACGGTGGAGATGGTGTACTCGCGTGTCCACCCCGCCGGCGTGAAGAGCTGGTTGAGCCGATCCGTGTAGGCCCGTGGATCGGCGAATGGAAGGATTGCGCCCGAGCGTCGGTCGTCCGATGTGCGCATGACCCGCCATTTGATTTGAGCCGGATCGAATGGCACTTCGAGCTGTGCGAAGAGTTTCTCCCGGTCTGCGCCAGTGAATTTAGCTGCTGTTGCCATAGTTCAACTCCTTCTGTGCGAAACCCCCAGTGGGCTTTTTGTTGAACCCAAACGCACCGAGAGCGCCTCATGAGGCGCTCTCGGTGAAAGCGTGGACGCGACGAAGCCCAGTTTTAGTAGGGCACCTCTGATGCCTCAATCTCGTGTTCGGCGCTGAACTCTTGCGGCACGAAGCCGTTCCCGCTGGTGTGGTCCTCCGCTCCGTTCGCGCCACTCGAGGCAGGCCCGTGGGACAATAGGCTGACCTCGCGCACAACCACTTCCGTACGAAACTTCCTCTGCCCCGACTCCCGATCCTCCCAGGAGCGGGTGCGAAGTTCGCCCTCGACGAAGATCCTGGAACCCTTCTGGACGTAGTCCCGAAGAATCTCGCCGACCCTCTGGTACCCGACCAGGTTGTGCCACTCGGTGCGTTCTTGCCACTCGCCCCGGTTGTCCTTGTAACGTTCGCTGGTGGCCAGCGAGAGATTGACCAGTGTTCCACTCCGCAGGATGTGGACCTCCGGGTCTTTGCCGGCATGGCCCAATAAGATGACTTTGTTGACGCTCTTGCCCATGATCTTCTCCCTTCCATCAAATTTGTCTTGATCCGTACACGTGCTCAATTGCCTGTTCCCGGCTGATCTCGGTGTAGTCGCCATCGACGTACTGGTAGAACCGGCCTGTCTCCGAATCGATATTCAGATAGCGTCGCGTATCCCAGTGCTTGTAGAGCACGATCCCACCGGTAGTCCCCATGAACATGAACTCTGCGCAATGCTCCCGCGAGAGGACGCCCTCAAGAGGCTTCCAGTCCGGCGCACCAACTTCGATTGCGCGACTCATAATGCACCGCCAGTTGTGATCGAAGGTGGCACCGCGACGTGGGTATGCTTGCATTTCAGGCAGGCGAGCGCGCCGGTGATCTTGCGAATTGCGTCATCGAAGCGCTTAGGATGCGACCGTATCTCGCCAGCCGGGGTGTAGAAGACCGGAGCGATTGATCCACGGAGCCGCTTGTTCTCCGGGTTCCAAAGATCGATGGTAAGGGTTCCCTGGTTGCCCCGGAAGAGTAGGGACGAGGTTATGACCGGACGGACTCGGCTCCCATTGCTCGCGAGTGAGTGTTTTGAAATTGCCATTTCATAGGTGTGGCCGATGCGCAGCATCTCGATTCGGATCAACTCTGGCGCAATCACAATCGCGTGTCGGCCGTTGCCGGGTAGCGAATCGATCGGCTGCAACCATGGGATCGGAACTCCATCTGCATCGAGATAGGCGCAGTAGCGGCCCATGTCCGCAACGGCGCCGCCAGATTCTGTGGCACGGAGTACATACCGCTCGGCCAGATGCTGATGCTCGATCGATACACTTGACTGGCAGTAGATGCCGCGCTTCTCCAGCTCCCTCAAGACTTGCCGAGGAATCGCAAGACCGTAACGGGCGAAGCGCGTCGTGTCTGCGGCATCATCCGGAGTGTGGAAGGCCGTTGCTCGAACAGAGGGTTTCATCGGGTTCGCCTCCTCTACACTGCTTGCTGTCTGCGGATCGGCTGTCCCAGTGCCGCGCGAATCTCTTCCTTCGTGCAGCCGGCCCAGCACTTGTAGAAGCGCGGATTCTTGATCTGGATTGCCAGGTTGTCGCCTGTGCGGTCCCGTCCAATCTGCGCGCAGGACGGGCATCGCGCCCACAGGTTGCGGCTATCCTTGCGCGTGGTGCGAACGTGTTCGAGGATTCGGAACTCAAATTGTCTAGCGGAAGAAGCTGTTGGAATGTACGGCGACGCGACGACAGGCTTGTACGCCTCGGGAAGACTCATTCCCTGGATAAACGTCTTGAGCCCTTCTTCGGTGAGTTTCTTCAGACCATTGAGGTAGGCGAGTTGCGCCTCCGGGGTCACATCGGCGTCATAGAACCAGTACCGCAGATTCGTTTTTCGATGCACGCCAAGTGGCGCGCGAATGGCGTTGCCATACTCTCCGTCATCGATCCGATCCTGGCGCGGAAAGACTTCAATGCCTTCTTGGAGGCCGCCCCCCTTGACCGGAACTCCGAGCCGGAGCGCCAGGTTGTAGATATAGATTCGGCACTCGGCGGCCAGCAATGGCCTGTCGCCGAAGATCCAAAGATGACCGCCTCGGCGCGATTGCTCAAGCGCGGCTTCGACACCATCCTGCTTCAGTTCCCATTGCAACTGAAAGAGCGACTGCACGGAGCCATCGAAGTCGGCGTCGATTGCCACCCACTTTGAGCGTTGGGTTTCCGGATTGATCGCATACAAGTTGATCGTGATGTCGCCATTCAGGTGCATACGCGCCACATCAACGTCGAGAGGCTTGGGAGCTTTCGTCTGCCAATCCCGTGCCAGGTAGTACGGGACAGAGCCATTCGGCAGCTGCTGGGCCACCTGCATTCCATACGCGCGCCGGTTAACAAACAGATGAATGAAGTTGTTCGCTGTCTCCCGGCTAACACAGAACTTCGAGTACATTCGGTGACCACCTTTCTTCACGTGGTGTGGTTGTACCCCGA
>Ga0302266_10002200_pt1 | contig 17007 bp, 20 predicted proteins | sample III_Bog_E1_2_FD_194559 | JGI IMG/M metagenome (GOLD analysis project Ga0302266, IMG submission 194559) | Peat permafrost microbial communities from Stordalen Mire near Abisko, Sweden - III_Bog_E1_2 | ecosystem: Environmental > Terrestrial > Soil > Wetlands > Peat | place: Sweden: Abisko... | reverse complement strand
TTGTCATTTTGATGACTCTTTGTGACTTACTCGGAAAACCTGTGACTATGGAGGCCGCAGAAGATGCCTGCCTTCGTTCGGTAGAAAGAGTGAATCGAGAGACGGCTCAATTGTTGGAAGGCCTGGAGCCGGAAACCTAGTGGTTTATGTGCTTAACGCGGTGCTGTACCCATTCAATTCCACTCCTACGCGAGGATTATAGAGGGGAAAGTCAAGATGGGGCGCGTGTTGCGGGAATTGTTTGCGAATTTATTTTCAGCGCCTACGGCATTCGTCTACGGTTGAACATCCACCCAACTGCGAAAATCGCAGCAAAGATCGATAGAACAATAATTCCCGCCAGATTGGGATGGTGAACATCTAACCTGCTAAGAAAATCTATAACCGCGATCACTAAAATCAGAAAAACTATGACGAGCGCAAGTTGCAATAAAGGGCGCAAGACAGGCTTATCTTTGATGGTCATAGTAGCGCTCCCCGGTACCCTAACCACGTCTATTCCGACGCAGTTCCCAGCCCACCCGAACAACAGCGATGGCAACAAGGGCCACCGGAATGAGGAAGATTAGACGCCAGCTCATTTGGATTCCTTCTTTGGCGTTCCCCACCGCGCCTGGGCAGCTTTAGCCGCCGCTCTCTTCCGAGCGTCCGGCGTCATGGTCACTAGACGGCGCTTGCCGCCCACCAGACCACCCCTGCGTCCCATCGCTGCCATGTATGCTGACAAGCCGGTCGGGGGCGGGGGAACCGGCTGCGCCTCTTCCGTGGACTGCTCTACAATCCACTTAGCGAGCTGGTTCGGATCGCGTGGACGTTTGCCCTTGCCAATGGTCATGGAACTATCATCCCACAAGCCGGAATGCTAAAGCGAGCCTGTGGAAATCCAAACTGACCCACTACCGAATGCTGAAGCTTCTGGTTAGACTATGAAACATGAAGTTTTTGCGCCCCTAGCTCTCGCAGCACCCTTGGTCACGTCTAACCATCTAAGGGGCGAATAATGGCAACTTCCGCGCTGCGTGCGCCCAGCTCAACTCGTTCCAGATTTAAAACCGTTGTCTGGATCTCCCTTGGTCTCACGACGCTCTTTGTCTTCATCACTTCAGAAGTTCTTCTCGTCACCGATTACCCCATGTACCACGCCTACCGTCTGCAGGTCATCGCCGACCGCGGCCTCCTCATCCCCCACACGCTCGCCGGAATCTTCGCTCTCTTGATCGGCCCCATCAATTTCTCTTCGCGGATCCGCCAGCGTTATCTGAAACTCCATCGTGTTCTTGGGCGTATCTACGTTATCTCGGTCTTTGTGGGCGCCGCGACCGGAGTCGCCCTCGCCAACGGCCGTCCCGGCTTCCCCGGAACCTGCGGACAGGCCGCAGCCTGGATTGTCTGCACCACCGCCGCCTTCATCACCGCGCGTAACCGCCATATCATCCAACACCGTCAGTGGATGATGCGTTCCTACGCTGTCACCTTCACGTTTGTCTCCAGCCGTGTACTCAACCTCTGGCCCCGTTACTGGAGCCACCTCGGCGACACCCTCTCCGCCGTCGGTGTCATCGCCTTCACTCTTGCATCGCTGCTTATCGTGGACCTGGGCCTGAACTGGCATGAGCTCACCACGTCAGTGCGCAGAGGACAGTGAACAGTGGACAGGCATCTTTAGCTTGCTGCTGAAATCCTCCATACGTCGTGGCTGATGGCCGGATCCAACACGCTCACTTCCAGCGCCCCACACACAACCGTCCCGGCCGCCAATGCTCCACTGTCACCGCCTCCAGCGGAACCCCAGCCGCGGACAGCAACCGCACCCAGTCCTCTTCCCGGAAGGCGCGCCGGAAGGATACCGGCCCATCGTGCCGTACAAACCGGTGCCACCCCGCCAGCCTGTCCACCAACGAAAACATCCGGCAACTCAACTCGGACCGCTCCAAATCGTTGATGAACCAACCAACCCGCGCAGTCGCATCCATCCACCGCAGCAGGGCGACGATCTCCTGATCCTCCAGATGATGTGCCATCAGCGAGCTCACGACGATATCCACCGGCTTATCCGGCCGAAACACCAGGGCATTGCCGGTCACCCATGCGATTCCGAGTTCCTTCGGTGTGGACTCCGTTGCCGCACGCGCCGCATAAGGGTTCAAGTCGATCCCCGTTAACTCGACAGCAATGCCGCGCCTCCGCGCCCAGCCTGCAATCTGCCGCAGCAGATCGCCGCCGCCGCTGCCCACATCGACAATGTGCACCGGATCACGCAAGCCATGATCGGGCAATGCATGATCACGCAATGCAGGCGGTAGCCGGTTCAGCCAGGCCAGCGTCGGTCGATATCCCAGCAGCCAGCTATTGATCTGCTCCAGGCTGCGAAGGCAGCCACGGAAATCCTCGTAGCTGCAGTCACCATCCATCAGCTCCGGCAGATCGCGCGGAGAGACTCGTCGTCTGAAATCGATCTCCGCGTTAGATTCCATTTAAGCGAATTGTCTCCGCGATGAGGTTGGGGTAAGCCGTAGTCACGTGCATTAGGTCCTCACCTCGAATTATAGGGATAGTCGTCGCGTGTGTGTCTTGGAGCTGGCGGCTTGGAAATGCTGCCACCCAGCGCAAGCCTATGCTGCGACCGGGCTGACCTTGGGCACTTAAATCGTGCCACCGCGCACAGCGAGGTTCTATTGCTTCAAGTCTGTTTACTGCTGAGGAACTGACGAGTAGCCGACAAACCCCTCGGAACCAGCAGACCCAAGCTGCGCGGGTATTCACCTGTCCACATTACAGGGCTGTGAACTCTCCCAAGACATCGTTTTACAAACCATTCGATACCGTGATGGAGCTTGTCAGTTTAACTATGTCTAATCGTACTCAGCGCCCCATAAGGAATCGTCTTCGGCGAATTGACGAAGTAGATCGGAACGGCTTTGAAGTAGGGATGCAAGCTCAGGGTTTGGCCCAGATGGCCCGATGCTTATGCTTGGATGAGGCACTCCCTTGACCATGCACCCTGCGACCTCTTTCCACGTATCAGCAAAAGTAAGCATCGCTTTTCTGGGATGCTTAATGGTCGCTGCTGAAAGATAGTCTGTCGGAAGATCGCCGCAGATCACCCACCAACCAACATAGCCAGGGGCAAGCAGGCTTTCGACAGCCCAGATCGAGACGTAAGGAACAACATGCCAGGCTGGCCAAGAGCCGACCTCACCGTGATCTAAGCTTTCCTTAGCGAGATATTCAGTAACGGTTCGACGACGTTCGCCACACCAGTGCTCCTCGACAGCCGGGTCGTCCCAATCCAAAGCATCCATAAAGAGATTATCGCTGGGAATGGGTAAACATCGTTTGGAGTGGTCAGCACGTGACCGGTGAAGTTGCCCGAGAGTCCGTTTTTCGGTAATTAGCGAATGCCGCGATGCGGCAGTGCCGGTTCCTGTGATTCCGGACATATGACCGGCAATCCGGACAGAACGGACGCCAAGAGGGAACTCTGTCCGAGTTAGCGAGTGAGCGATCACGCGGACAGAACTCCAGCTGATTCAGATTTACGCAAAGGTGATCTTGGCGGTCAGTTGATTTTCAGCGATGCACTTCCAGGCGAAATCACACGCGCCGGATGAGCCACACAACCAGCACGATCACAATGATTGTTCCTACCAAACCCATACCTAACATCTCGCCTCCTAGCGGACACATAGGGCATCAAGGTTACCCATAAAGACACGTTAGGCTTGATTCCTGCTGTCGTCTGATCAAAACCAGCCATTATCACGGATCACCGAAATGGGATCGGTGATCTGTGCACTCTCCGACTTGTTGCCTGCAATCCGTCAATCACCAGTTGATAAGCATTCCCGCGCGCCTTCGCCGTGGATGATGTTTTGTTGTTCGGTTACCGCTGATGGCGGTATAACGGCGCACTCTCTGGCAGCATATCTCTGCAATGGGTGGCAGCATAAACATGCACTCAATGGCAGAATGGCGTGGCAACAGCACCCTGGGAAAGCTGGACGACGAAGAGGGGATGTTACATGCGAATCAATGATCTGATTGGCCAATTTGGCTAAGTTACCAGTGCTCAGTTAACAATTCTGCTGGTGCGAAAGAGCTGCTGTGAAAGATCGTGCACTGCGGGCTGTGGCTCACCATCTTCGCCTGCGCTCCGTCAAACCCTTGTGACAGTCCTGTGGGTTTCAAAACTGCACCGCACGAAGATGACCGCATCGTCATGGAGTGCCAAGCAAAAGCAGTACAATTTCAAATATAGGATCCGAACAAGGAGATTCCAGTTACAACGTCCAATCTGAACCAGATTCCTTTTGAAGATGAAGTTCTCGTACTCGGTGGTGGGGTGGCAGGCTGTGCCGCTGCTATCGCACTGGCCCGCAAGGGACGGCGCGTTACGCTGATCGAACGCGAGCCCACACCGCGCCATAAAGTCTGCGGAGAGTTCCTGAGCGGTGAGGCCCTTGAGGACCTGCACCTGCTCGGCATCGACGTGGCCTCGCTTGGAGCCGTACCTATCGACTACGTTCGTCTGGCCGCTGCCAGGCGCGCCGCGCAGGCTCCGTTGCCTTTTTCCGCAGCGTCGCTGACGCGCAAGGCGCTTGATACGGCGCTCATCGCCCAGGCCATCGCTGTAGGAGTCCGCGTAGAGTGCGGCCGCAGTGTGCAGGCACTGGCGCGGGCGGCGTCCAGCGTGTGGCAAGCTACGCTCGACGACGGCACTACCCGTGAAGCTCCAACGGCGTTTCTCGCCACAGGCAAGCACGATCTTCGCGGCCACGCACGTCCTGAAGACCCGCAGCGATGGGTCGCCTTCAAGATGTATTTTCGACTGGCTCCCGCGCAGGCCGCCGAACTTGCCCGCGCCTCTGAGCTGATGCTCTATCCAGGAGGCTATGGTGGCATCCAGCCGGTTGAAGGCGGCATTGCAAACCTTTGCTGCGTGGTGCAGCAGCGGTATCTTGCACGGACGGGTAATCGCTGGGAGCAATTCCTCGCGAAGATGCAGCAGGACTGTCCGCACCTCGCCATGAGACTTGCCGGCGCGGAGCCGTTGCTCGCCAAGCCGATCGCCATCACGCATATCCCGTATGGCTATATCCGCCGCACATCGGAAGACGGGCTCTATTGCATCGGCGATCAGGCAGCTGTCATTCCCTCGTTCACCGGCGACGGCATATCGATCGCGTTGCATGCTGCACGTTGTGCCGTGGCTGCCTATGTTGCGGGCGAACCGGCACCGCTCTTCCAGGCTAAGCTGCGGTCGGCACTGCTGGCGCAAATGCGCCTTGCCGAGTTCGCCGCCGATGGCTTGAACAACGGATTCGCGCGCGCTGTATTACCGTTCTGCCTCAGGGTCTGGCCCGGCGTAATGCGCGTGACGGCAAGACTGACACGCGTCGCCCATCAAGCGACTGTTGTTCCCGTGCAGGCGACGGCCTAAATTTTGTGTGGTGCCTCAAGAGTTCGTATTAGAAGTCGGCTGTCATCCTGAAAAAACGGAGCCCCGAACGCTTTTTAGTTTCTTGGCGCCAGTCGAAGATCTGGTTGTTCTTCAATGAAATGTGGAGAGACGACATTCGCCACACTGAATACTATTCCTGGTCGCCAAAAGCACCGTCGGAGAGATTGAAATGAAATCCTTTACAGCCTTCGCACTCGCCGCCGTACTCGCTCCCGCCGCCTTCGCCCAGCACCAGACCTTCGTCGTCAATCCCGACGCAAGCTCTACGATAGTCAGGTTGAGCAAGACCGGAGCTAATCAAAGGTTGATCTCCAGTATCTCGACCCTGAAGTACGGTGCTTAGCAGCCGCGTTCCGTGACCAGGTCGGTCAGCGAGAACAGAGCGCGCCGGCAGAGGCTGTCGGGGAACTCGGCCACAATCTGCCTGGCGCGATCCGTGAACTGCCGGGCGCGCGCGCGGGTGCGCTGAGTCCCGCCATAGTGGTCCACGAGCACCAGCACATTTGCGAACGGAACGGCGTCATAGTTGCGGTCCCGGAGAATTCCGGCCACCAAGTCTCGCTCAGACATACTTGCATGTTCCAGCGCGTAGACCAGGGGTAGCGTGACTTTACCGTCTTTGAGGTCTCCGCCAGGCGGCTTGCCAGGCTCCGATTCGCTTGACACGAAATCCAGCATGTCGTCGATCAACTGGAACGCCATCCCCAGATTCCAGGCGAATTCGGCAAGTCTCTCTCCGTCCCGCTTGTCGGACCCGGCAGCCGTCGCCCCGAGTTTCCCGCAGAGAGAGAACAGGCGTGCCGTTTTGCAATCCACAAGTTCGATGTAGTCGGCTTCGGTGACGGCGACTGAGCCGATGCGATTGATTTGAATCAGTTCGCCCATAACCATCCTTTGGGCCGCGTCGATCGCCAGGTCGAGAACGCGTTCCTGCAGCGCTACCCGGAAAGCCCGCAGGTATAGCCAGTCGCCCGCCAGCACGCAGGACTGAAGGCCGGGCGAAGGCCGCTCGCAGCAAGCCTGGTCCACGTCGACAACCTCGCTGTGGACCAGGGAGGCTGCTTGCAGCATTTCCACCACCGCACCCAGTTGGATGGCCATCCTGTTACCGCTGCCGCCTGCGAGCCGGGCGCACAGGAGGAGCAGCGCCGCGCGCAGGCGCTCCCCACTGTTCTGCTGCAAGTACTTCGAAATGGGCGATACGGTATCGACCGACGCGTACGATTCGATATCGATCGCTTTTTCAACGTTGTGCAGATCGTCACGCACGAGGTCGAAGATCGCATCCGCCGTCAGGACTTGGCGCTGCCGCCCGATTTTCATCGGATACATCTCCCTCATGTAGGAAGGTTCGTGGCGTTTCCCAGCCTGCACAGCGGGGCCATACCACATCGGAGCCGCCTGTTCAATTACATGCGGCTGCTGAGGCTTCCGCTGCTCCTTAGAAGATTTCAGCGGGGTCCGCCTTGCTCAACCGGCGCAGCGCCAGGGCTCCGGATACTACACACATAGCAATCGTGAGCAGGTAGACCACAACGCCACGCTCCGCAGTCATCCGGAGCGGCAAAAAGGTTGCGTTCGTGGCAACTCGGTAGATTAACAGCGAGATCAGGAAGCCCGGGATGTAACCAAAGACGGACAGTATGAGGGACTCCCAGATGATGATGGTGAAAAGAAAGCTGTCCTTGTATCCAATCGCCTTCAAAGTGGCGTATTCCTGCAGATGATCGGAAACGTCGGTGTATAGGATTTGATATACGACGATAATTCCCACCACCAGCCCGAGACCCACACCGAGCGCGAAGATGAATCCGATCGGCGTATTGCTTGACCAGAATTCCCGCTCGTTGGCGTCGAGCTGGCTGTGAGTCAACACTCTGACGTCGTTTGGCAGCACCTTCTCCAGTTGCGCACGGACCTGATTCGGGTCGTAGCCCGGCTTCAATTTGATCAGCCCGAAATTTACAACTTCAGGACTGCGTCCAGGCATCAACCGGAAAAAATTAGCGTCGCTCATTACCACAGCCCCGTCGATGCCGAAAGAAGTGCCCGCACTGAACAGACCGGTCACCTCCACGCGATGACCCACCATCTCTGTAACCACGCGCTGTCCGGCCCGGAACGCAGATGGCACGTCCCCGTATTCTTTGCGGGAAAGGACGTCGAAAAGAACACTGTCGTTCCTCCGCAGTAAGGGGCCGGGATCCTTGATGTCACCGAGATCGAAGAAGCCGGGAATGGGATTGAATCCGAACATGTACATCGTTCGTTCCTTGTGCGTCCACGGATTTTTCCAGGCCACAAAGCTGCCGTACATCGCCAGCGTAGAAGAAACCCCATCTACCGCGTATGCCTGATTCAGACGTTGTAAGGGGAAGCCGCTGTTGTTGTACATAATCGCTTCATACTGCGGGCTCAGCAGGACAATGTCCGCCATCATGTGATCGTAATGCAGAGTGGAGCTCTCATAGAGAGCGGCCTGGAAACCCAACTGGACCATGATCAGGACGACAGCAAAAACAATTCCGGCAATGGCGGCAAGCAGCCGTGCCTGCTGGTGGAACAACTGACGCCATGCGAGGGCGAATATCATGTCCCAATCACCACGATGACCCTGCCGCCGATCAGATTGGCTGCCGGTTCGTTTTGGTCGAGCCGGATCAGGGTCTCGACGATGCGCTTGTCGGAGAATGTGACTGTGTCGCCAGGCATGACTGCGGCATCTTTCACGTTATGCGAGATCCGCTCTACCACGCCGGTCAGAATTTTGGCCCCGAGAAGATCTCCCGAAACCGTGGCGTGCTGACCCACGCGGACCCGGTCGATATCCGTCTCATAAACCTCTGCGACAACAAACATGCTGCTGGTACGAGCGATATCCAGCAAGCCCGACAGTCCCACTTCTTCGCCCTCGTGGGCGTTGATCTTCAGGACCCTGCCATCCACAGGCGCGTAGATTGTACTGACCTCGAAATCGCGGCGCGCCCGCTGTTCGTTGGCCTCCGCTTCCGCCAGATCCGCCTCGGCCAGACGAATATCGGTATCCGGGACTTCCTGCATGCTCTCCAAGCGATGCCGCGCCGCCTCCTCGGCGAATTCGCCAACCTGGACCGCATTGCGCCGCGCGTCCACTTCCGCGACTGTAACGTCGTCGGTGGTGCGCAACGCTTCATAGCGGCGAAGATCGGTCCGGGCGTGTTGTTCCTCCGCATCCAGCCGGGCAATCTCGGCCTGCTGCGCCGCCAGATCCGGCTTTCTGGTCCCCGCTTTCACCTGTTCCAGGCGGAGGCGCGCTTTGGCACTCTGTGCCTGCGCCTGCGTCACACTGGCCTCCAGATTGGTCCTCCCCACGAAGACCGCCAGCGCCTGTCCCCGGTGCACCTCGTCGCCTTCCCGCACCTTGAGGCTTTCCACCCGTGGCGCATGCGAATCGCCCCAAATGTACGGGCCGGCCACGTGTATCACACCGTCTTCGGGTTGAATTAGCCCCTGACAGGAGACTGCACGCGTCTCTTCTACATGCGGAACCTCGCTAGCCGCTTTTTGGTTCCGCTGATGCAGGACATACCACACCAGGAGGGCGGAAAGCACTACCAATATGGAGGCCGCTCCGGCCCACTTCAGGGACTTGTTATCCGTCCAATTCCCGCTCATCAGGTCGTCCTCCCGTCTGTTCGCTGGCGCGATACTCGCAGCTGCCTGTCAATTCCGAGGCCCATTGTCGTCATTGGGCAAGCGTCCGAATCGTCCCCAGCGCCTGCAGCAGATCCACGCGCGCTTCGTTCCAATCATGCAACGCCGCCACGTGGTCGTCTGCCGCTTTTGCCAGGCCGGCCTGCGCACCATTGACGTCCATCTGGCTGCCAATGCCCTGCGCATAACTGCGCCGGCTGTGCTCCAACTCATCCTGCGCCACCCTGTAACGCGCTTCCGACAACTCCACATAGCCGCGCGCCAGGTCCATCCGGAGCAATGCCTCCCGTACTTCGATCTCCACCTGCTTTCGCAGTTTGGCCAGTTGTAACTCCTGTTGGCGAAAGACTGCCGTCACCTCCGCACGCTGCGACTCCCGCCTGCCTCCGTCAAGAACCGGTATTCTCAGCGTGACGCCGGCGTCGTACGTACCCGTCGATGTGGGAAGACTGGTTCCTGTGGATCCAGCATTCGCATACGCGGACAGAGTGGGGAGGCGTTCCGAGTGAATTGCAACATCGTTGAGATGGGTCGCTTGCAGTTTCTTTTGCAGGGACAGAATCTCACTGCGCGCTTGCAGGGCCGTTGTGACGGCCTGGTCGGCCGGAGGCATATCCTGTGCTGCAAACGTCAACGGGTCCGTCAACTCGAGTGGCGTATTCAGATCCCTGTTCATCGCGTTGAGGAGGTCAATCTCGGCGCGAGCCCTTTCCAGTTGAGCCTTTAACAGATCTTGTTTCGCCGCAGCGACATCGACTCGGGCCCGCGAAAGATCCAGACCCAGCGCTTGACCCTGGGCATTGCGATTGCCGATCTCCTTTAAAGTCGATTCCGCCGTTAAAACCAAAGCCTGGGCCGTCTCCACAGCCGACGCATCGCGCTGGACCTGAAAATAGAGCCGCGCCACTTGTCCGACAATCTGATCGCGAACTTCCTCCGTATCCGTCTGTGCGGAGGCGATCCCGGCGCGTGCGGCCCCTTTGCGGTGCATGCTTTCCTGGTCGAACAGACTCTGCCGGATATGGACCCGGGATTCCAGCACATCGAACGGGCCCACCCCTCTCGGAAACGTGAAGCCTGGCTCGTGTATCGTCCCAAAGCCGAACGCATCCAGGTTGAGCCGTTCATCCACCACGTTAAAGGAAAAATCGACGTTGGGCTTGCTCGTGGCCTGCGACTCCCGCAATCTCGCCTGGGCGGCCGCCACAGACTGATCGGCCACATCCACATCCAGATTCCCTCCTGGCGAAAGAGCCAGTTTGACCGCGTCACGCAAGGTCAGAGACAGTGTGGGCGCCGGCTTGTCCTGTGCGCAAAGAGGGCTCAAATACCAGGCGAGCAACACAATGGGCAGGCTGACACGCGTGGTATGCATAAGTCCTTAGAACATGAGGTTGGCATGATTTATTAGAGCAAGACAAAATTCGCCGTCGCGAGAATCAACGGCCTTTAGCATCTCGATCGAGAGTTTACGTGCTTCCGGGCGGCTCAGAAAATCTGGGGAAAACCTGAACCGCACGCCTACGTCGGTTGAGAACCGCTTAGCAACACTTGCGGAGAACGATAGTTACAAAAGGTACCTTTATGCAGCGATGCGTGTCAAGTTGTATCGGCATGTGCGAAATCCACTCAGAGCCCCTGCAGAATTCCCCAAATTTCAAAGTCATTCAATAGAACAACTATCGACGAAACCTTGACGCACCGCGCCTGCGAACGCTCGTCTAGCGCCCGAGACGAAGCGAACTTTCGAGAATCACACCCAGGGGCTCGATGAAGTCACGAAAATTTGTTTCGTCGGCTTCAGTAAATGCCCCGCCGCCGTCCTTGTTCAACATCTGCACTACTGCCAGCACGTTTTTCTTGCGATTGAAGACAGGCATGCAAAGGATCGTGCGGGTGCGATATCCGGTTTCGCGATCGATGGCGGGATTGAAGTCGGGCGACGCATAAGCATCCGGAATGTTCAGGACCTCTCCGGTGCTCGCCACGCGCCCCGCAATACCCTTGCCGAGCGGAAACTCAATCTGTATGCGCGCTCCTTCGGCCCCCTGGGCGATGCGGGAATGGAGTATGCCGCGGGCGGAATCAACCACAAAGATAGAGGCTCGGTCGGCACCGATCATCAGCTTCACCTTACTGGTGACCGCATCGAGAATCTGGTCGATCAGAGCTTCAATTGCATCCCGATTTCCGAGCTCAAGAGTCTCAAGGAATTGTTCGAACTCCACTGTCATCTGCTGCACAACTTCATGGAACTGCTTGTCCGAAAGATCGTTGACATGCTTCACCAGGTCGCCCTTTCGCTGTAGTTGCGCAAAGGCGGTAAGCAAGTGGCCGGTATTTGCCGCCAACCCGGCTGCAAAGGTAGTAATGCGCCCGTCTTCGAGCGTGAGGATGCGGTCAGCGATATCGAGGATGCGATTGTCGTGGGTCACGAGCAAGATGGCGCAGTCCTGCTGTTTGGCCAGCGTCCGCATCAGGTCTACCACTTCGCGGCCGGACTTGTGGTCCAGAGAAGCGGTGGGCTCATCGGCAAGGACAATGCGCGGCTTCCGCACTAATGCGCGCGCGATTGCAACCCGCTGTTTTTGCCCGCCGGAGAGATGCTCCGGGAAGTAATTCATGCGGTGCTTAAGACCCACAGTTTCAAGCGCATCGGCGCACCGTCTCTGTACCTCATTCTTGGACTCTTGCGGCCCGACGCCGAGCGATAACGCGACGTTCTGAATTGCAGTGTGCGAATCGAGCAAATTTTGATGTTGAAAGATGAACCCGATATCCTCGCGGATTTTGACGAGCTGGGTATTGGTTGCGCCATTCAACTCGTGGCCGAGAATTGTGACGCTGCCTTGCTGCACTGAGCGCAACGCCCCTGCCAGGGTAAGCAGAGTCGTCTTGCCGGAGCCGGAAGGCCCGGTGAGCAGGACGATCTCGCCGGGTGATATCTCGGTAGAAACATCAAAGAGCACTTGCTTTCGCAGGGCACCGCTACCGTAGAAGTGATCGACATTCTTGATCGAGATCACGGAGCCGCTGGGCATGGAATTAGAATACCCCTCCGGATCGGCCAACTGAAGTCACCGCATTGCCAATGCTAATGTAGCGCCAGCAGAACTCGCCCAGGTATGCGTCCATGTGCTCAACGCCAAGTTTGTGATAGTGTCCCACTACTGCCCGCTTAAACAGGGGAAATGCGCCTTCAATGGTCTGGTTTGAAAGTGGGTCGCCAGCCTTCATTTCTTTGCTGTGGTCGCCTTTAACATGTTTCCCCTTAGGAATCATGTTTACATACCGAGTGGAGCCGTCCGCGTGGATGAGGATATGCGTCATTCCAGGAAGCTGCTTGCTCGAGATAGGCCCCCAAATGCGAACAAGGACACATCTTGCAAGGCGATGCCATCCACCCTGAGCTGGAATCGATTCTCTCGACCGCGTCCACATTGAAATTGGGGAATGTGGAGCCGCCCATCTCGGGATCGCTGATGTCAGCGCCATCCATGGCGAAGGTGGCTGGATCCTTCTGCGCCTTGCACACGAACGGATCCCGCGATCCGAAGGGTCTGCCGGCGCCCGGCTGGGCTTGCGCCAGCCCGACCGTACCCGCAATCGTTATTACCGTCGCCGCAAACATTACTGCAACGTGACCAGACATCCGGCGAGCGCCTGGGTCATTCAACAACTGCCGGAAGCATTTCCTTACGACTCTGCACCGAAGTATCTAATTCTTGATCGCGGGTCGAACTTCAATGAAGAAGTGATTGACACCGTGAGGAGTTTCGGTCTCGAGCCGAAGCGAACCAGCCTTCGCAGCCCATGGCAGAACGGCGTTGCGGACCGATGGGTTGGGAACTGCCGCGATCTGCTCGACCATTTTAACGTTCTCAATGAGCGTCATCCGAAGCGCCTCATGAGCGAGTACATTCGCTATTACCATGACAACCGGACACATATCGCGTTGGCCAAGGGGACCCCTTCGGGTCGTGAATCAGCGAAGAACTCCGATGCAAACTGCCGAGTCTTATCCGTCCCTAGACTTGGCGGCATCCGCCATCGCTACGATCCGAAGGCCTGAGTCCCTGCTCCGAAAATCTCTGGTCAACGTAGAATACCAACGGCGGTAGGAGTGTGCCCGGTGGCCCGTCACTGCCAGCTTCGAGCGTCTTCGTAACGATTCGTAATCAACAAGCGCCTCCTTTTCATTCGAAAACCTCCTCCAAGTCTGATCGCCAAATTCAAAACCAAGTTCCCTTTGCACATGGATGGAGTTTTGGCGAGGGACAGATACCAAATTGACTGGACCGAGGATGCAGATCTCTGCTTAGATTGTACTCACTTGAGGTGCGAGGATTTATGCGAGTTCTTGCTGGTGGAATTGGTTTAGGTAGTTTCCTCCTGTCTATTTTGGCCTTGGCGTCTGCGGCCTCGATGGCGCAAAACCCGCCTCCGAACCACGTCATCATTCCCAATCCAACTCCTCGACAGCCCGATCTGAAGCAGGTTTATGGCGACAGTCCAGCGGATCAGGAGAAGCGAGCAACAATCTCAATTCAAAATCGGCTTAACGCTCGAGAGGTCTGGCTGGAGTCCAACCAGATACTGCTATTAGCCCAACAGTTGCAGCATGAGATCCTTTCCGGCAAGAAGTCTGCTTCCATGGCAGCTAACGCAGCCAAAGCTGGACAGATCGAAAAGCTGGCGAAAAGCGTGCAAGAGAAATTGAAGACTCGGTAGCGCAGTTTTTGCGATCAGGACACGCTCATCCTACTTGTTGAGGCATAAGAAAACAGCCATGGCCACGCTTCTCGGAAATCCGCGGCTGATCCGCTTGGCGCTCCTGCTTGCGCTAATGACTTCGTTCTTCGCGGCCCCGATTCACTCCCAATCAGCCAAAGCCAACTCGACTTCCGAGCCCAAGCCCGAAGTGAACCTGAGTCCCCAGGAATCAACGCCGCCGCCGGTTGACCAAAAGACAGAGGACTCCGCTCCTTCCTCCCCGGAGCAACGAAGGCAAGCCCAGATTGAAGCCGACACCAAGAAACTGTTTCAGTTGTCTGCTGAGCTACGAGCTGAAGTGGCGAAGACATACAAAGAGAGTCTCTCCCTGACGGTACTAAAGAAGGCTGAAGAGGTTGAAATGCTCGCCAAAAGCCTGAGAATACTCCTGAGCAAAGAAGCAGACACCAAGCATTAAGACCAGGGAATCAGAGATGTTCTTACCGTACTCACAATGGACACGTGGGGTCGTCGCGAAATGATCGCAGCCAGGCTCGTCATTCTTCTCGCTCTAGCTGGGTTCTCTCTCGTTCCACCCGCGATTGCCTTCTGTTCGCCGCGAGAGAGCCCACTTGAGACGGATCGAACCGGCTATGTTGGCGATGAGAGTTGCTTCTCATGCCACCGAGATTTGAGTCAACACTATCAGCGCACTGCCCATCACCGGACTTCCCAACTCCCCACATCCAGCTCTGTGCTCGGATCCTTTCGAAAGGATTCCAATTCCCTGACGATTGTTGATCCTGAGCAAACTGTCGAGCCGGCGCTGCAGTTTTTTATGGAGTCACGGAAGGACGGACTCTTCGAGGTCGCAAGGAGCGGCTGGAGTTCCGATATTTTTCAAAGAACGGAACGCATTGATCTCGTCACTGGATCCGGAGTGCGTGGTCAGACTTATCTGTTCTGGCAGGGAGACCGGCTCTTCGAGTTACCGGTCAGTTATTGGAGCGATGGGCATCGGTGGATCAACAGTCCAGGCTACATTGACGGCAATGCGGATTTTTCCCGCATCGTCAATCCCGCATGTCTGGAATGTCACGCATCCTACATACGAGCCCTTTCCATCGACCCGGGGACAAATCGATACGACCGGGGAAGCCTCATACCGGGTATCTCATGTGAGAGTTGCCATGGACCTGGCGCAAACCATGTTCGCCTGAAGATGCAGCATGAGACCACGGCGAAAGAGTCATCCAACCGGGGCATTCTGAATCCCGCGAAGTTCTCCCGCGAAAGGCAGGTTGATTTGTGCGCAGAATGCCATAACGGGATTCAGCGTGAAGCCCTTGCGCCCACCTTCTCTTACGTTCCGGGCCAGCCGCTGAGTGATTACTTCAAACCGCTTCCATCCCCCGATGTTGAGCATCCGGACGTTCACGGAAATCAGGTTGGGCTTCTCCAGCGCAGTAAATGCTATCGCTCGGCTGCGCAGATGAGCTGCTCGACCTGCCACGACGTCCACACGACCGGGCAGTCCCTTGAATCGTATTCTCAGAAGTGCCTCACCTGCCATAACTGGCAAAGCTGCGGCATGTCTGGAAAGATGGGCCAGCGGATTATGAAGGAGTGCATAAACTGCCATATGCCGATCGAGGAAACAAATGTTATCGTCTCGCAAACGGCAGGCCAGGTGGTGCATGCGAAGATGCGAAACCACTGGATCAAGGTCTACGCAAACGTTCGCCTGGTGAATCGCGCGGGAGCATCCGCTCATCCGTAAAGCCGCGGCGCGCGCTGTTCAACGGCGCGATCAAGGAGTTGGAGTCTCAATCGAATCGATCATCTCCTGGAGAGACCGACGACTTCGCGGCGGCAGCCTTTTAGCAATGTCGAGTTCAGTTTTCGCAAGGTCTGTTTTGCCGATCGACCGGTACACCCTGGCGATTTGCAGATGCGGTTCCGAGTCCTCAGCATCAGAATCTATTGCCGTCCTGAGCTCTCGAATGGCATCCTCGCTTCGACCAATATTCGCATAAATGATACCGAGATCAAAGTGTAAAAGAGGCTCCGATTGATCGCCGGCGTCAAGCCCTTCCAACTCCGAAAGAGCCTTTTCAGATTCAGTTTGCCGCAACCATGAATCGGCGAGATAGATTCGCGCTTTTGTATGCCGGGGATCGTTCTGAATTTCCAACTGGAACTCGTTGGCAGCCTCTGCCCAGTTGCCCTGGCTCCATAAGAGATAGCCCAGTCCAAAGTGCACATTCGGCTCTTTAGGGTCTTTCAATATGGCCGCGCGGAATTCCTTTTCTGCCGAAGGGTTGTCTCGCATTTTTTCGAAGGCTTCGCCTGCAAGCATGTCCGTCTCAGCAGTCTCTGCCTTGAGCGCCAGAATCTCTTCGTGCACCATGAGGACGCACCTATATTGCTTGCTCCACATGCAACTATGGGCCAATGTCATACGAAGGGGAATGTTCTGAGGGTCGAGTTCAGTCGCACGTCGCAGGTACGGAATAGCAACCAGGTAGTCCTTCATTCCATAGTGCGCCATTCCGAGAAGAATGGTAAGACGGCGGTCGCCGGGATGCTTCCTGATCTCGGAAGAAAACGCTTTGATTGCGTCGGGAAATTGACCGGCTTTGAATAACGCCAGCCCCAGGTTCATCTGCAATCCCTGCAAATCCGAATCGATTGCCGCTGCGCGGCGATAGTAGTCGATCGCAGTCTCGTAATGTTCCTGCCGCGCCTCAAGAAGGCCCAGATGTGCAAGTGCTTCCGCATTCCCGGCATCGGCTTTGGCGATTGCGCCCCAAATCTCTTCCGCCTCTGCATTATGCCCTTTTTGCTCCAAAGACATGGCATTCAGCCGCATCTGGGCTTGATTTTCATCCTGCGCGATGAGCGGAGGCGTCGCCATAAGTGCGAATGCGACCATGAAGGTCGAGATGAGTCCGGAATTTCCTCTTTTTCCCCTCGACATCGTGAAGTCCACACTCCAAATCTACGCGCAAAAATCGGCATAGGGGGAGCGGTCACCCGCTCTCCCCTGCCACACCACCGGACATGCGGGTCCGCATCCGGCGGTTCGAGAAGTTGAGGTCAGCAGAGACGTGGTATTCCCAGCCTGTCGGCCCATGCAA
>Ga0302266_10002186_pt1 | contig 17068 bp, 11 predicted proteins | sample III_Bog_E1_2_FD_194559 | JGI IMG/M metagenome (GOLD analysis project Ga0302266, IMG submission 194559) | Peat permafrost microbial communities from Stordalen Mire near Abisko, Sweden - III_Bog_E1_2 | ecosystem: Environmental > Terrestrial > Soil > Wetlands > Peat | place: Sweden: Abisko... | reverse complement strand
CTCTACACTTGTCTACAGATTCTGTCGGTATCGATCTTAGAGAAAACCGAGCTTTCATGCGCCCTTCAGCCATATCTCCACGAAACAGGCCAGCCGACCTTCTCTAACCAGCTGAATCTATTCGACATCTAACCGGACACCAGTGGATATTTGTATTTGATTACCTCCAACAGCACGCCATGTTTGCCGAGCGTCTGCGCTCCATTCTCACCGGTTTATCGTTGATTGACATGCGCGCCTCGATGTTTCAAACAGAGTATCTTGCATCGCTTTAGCCAGCTACTTGGCGAGCCTGCGATCCTGTTCATCGAGCGCACAACGTGATGAGAATCGCTTGGCCAGTGTGGGCACTGCTGTACATGCACAGATCCTCCACAATGATCTCGGAGCACTGTGCATAAACCCATCGTCGCCGCAGTCCATGGAGGCAGGTTGTTGGGGAGAAAGCGCAACTAACTGCCAGTGTTGGCTATTTAGCGTAGGCCGCTGAATACCTCCCGTGAATAGTCCATCAGCGCCGTATTCTTCTGGGAACGCGCGTAATGCAGCGCTACAAAGGACGACTCCTCATCCGTTAGCTCCTAAGGTTGCGCAGCCCCAAGACGTCCCCGGTGCCTCCATGGTCTGATTTTTCCTATCCCAAAGCAACCACAGGAATCCACCTAAGTAAAGATCTAGTGCACGTTTTGCAGGACTTGAGGGTTAGAGTGGCCGTAAATGGTTATTTATCAGTTATATATCGATAATATTTAGAGATATGCGTTTAACGATAATAGATTCATTGACAAACGTTTAGCGTATCTGTAGCATGATTTGAAATTAGCTGGATCGCTTCAAAGTCGGCGATTGGTTAAAGTCAATCAACCTCTCACGGCTTCCCTTAATATCGTCCGAATTCACACCGATGGGAAGAATCGGACGTTTTTGCAGGGTGGCGGGCCTTCGTTTTTTCACCGCCCGCATTTGGCGCGACCTAAGGTCAAAGCCGCTGTAGTCAAGGGATGGATGTAAACATTTGCAAATAAACAGTAATGTCGAGAATTTGCGAGCATCTGTCGGTCCGCTGATAGTTTTTCTAGCGGAATTTGTAAAAGATTTCTTGACATTCGTTGTCGTAAACGTGAGAATGCCCGTATTTTGGATGATAAATCCAAAATGTGGTCATTGTTGAGTTCAGTGCACGATACCTCACTCGGTTCCTGGATTTTGGCCCGCTGGGATGGATCGATGCAACCGCCTGCCCGCACTTGAAGGCGCTGCGCTAAGCGTCGGGCGCAAGTCATCGAACGCGGTAAACCTTTAGGAAGCCAATACGCAGTGCGAAGGAAGGGTATTCATGAGAAGGAATATACAAGTAGCGTGGATCGGCTCTATCGCTCTTGCTCTTCTGCTGAGTGGCGTGGTATCCATGGCCCAAACCATTACGGGGTCGGTGCGCGGAACGGTGACCGATCCGAGCGGCGCGGTCATGGCAGGCGCAAGCATAACCATCGCAAATTCGGGCACAGGCGTTACCGCGCATACGGTCAGCAATGCGAGCGGCCTGTACAACTTTGAGTTCCTGGTACTTGGGAGCTACACGGTTACAGCGACGGCTCCTGGTTTTGACACAACGTCCATTGGACCCATTCACTTGCAAATCGACCAGATTGCCACTGCCGATGTGAAACTGCAAGTTGGTAAAGTATCCACTACGGTGGATGTTACGGCGTCAGCTGCCGAGCTTTTGAACTCGGAGAATTCAACTATAAGCACATCGATTAGTTCGGACACCCTGGAAAACATGCCCATGGACGGGCTAAACATTCAAAGCGCAACTCTGTATGTGCCGGGCTCTGTCAATCCAAACGCCGGAGCAATGGGTGGAATTCAGGGCACGGAGCGCGATGCTTATACAGTGCATGAGGGCTCGCCCTCCGATGCGCAGGCGTCATTCAATGGCAATCGCCAGCAGTCGAACAGCTATATCCTGGATGGCGTCGACATCAACGAAACACTCCAGAATGCGCTCGGATACAATCCCTCTCCCTTCTCCATACAGGAAGTACATGTCATCACGGGAAATGCGGATGCTGAGTTTGGAAACGTAAACGGCGGCGAAATTGTCATGGTAACCAAAGGTGGAACCAATCAATTTCGGGGAAGCGTCTTTCTGTTTCATGAGGCCAGTGGGCTCACAGCCAATACATGGTCGAACAAAAATAGCGGCAACACCAGACAGAACTATAACCAGAATCAGTTTGGCGCGGCTGTAGGCGGTCCTATCTTCAAGAACAAGCTGTTCTTCTTTGGCAACTACGAAGGGCTCCGCAATAGCTCAACCGGTGAGGCGTCCGCGAGTGTTCCCACATCGGCCATGCGCGGCCTCTCCACCGCTTCGGGGACGTACGACACAGCTTCGAATTGTCCCGCAGGCAATGCTGATTTCTCGGCCTTAGTGCCAACCTATGGCATACATCTGTGGAACACCACAAACGGATACAACCATGAAACCCTGTACCCAAACAATTGCGTACCCATCAACTCCAGCAATAAGCTGTTCGCGTATCTTTTGAAGAATCCTGCGGCATTTCCTCTACCAAATCATGCAGTTGTATCAGGCGGTTATGCGGTAGGAGGAAATTATCAAGGAATTAGCGCTTCCTCTACCCATAACGACCAGGGCGATCTTCGCCTAGATTATACGGTCAACAGCAAGAACACGCTGATGGCCAAATACAGTTACGGCGACGCATGGGACGTACCAACTCGGGTTCCAGTGCCGGCATCGATACCGTTTACCGATGACTACCCTTTCACGAGCAGCGTAGTCGCATGGACACACATCTTCTCTCCGGCGATCGTTAACAACGCTCGCGCTGGGTTTACCCGCATCTCTCTAGATGCAAGTGTCTCAAAGGATCTATCGGGGATCTTTGGGACGGGTGGGAATGGCACGGCAGGTATCGGCATGCCTACGGGCTGGACCCAGGCGGGTTCTGGGTTTTCCTACATTGATGTAAGCAGTGGTGAAGGCTGGGATATGAGTAATTTCGGTTCCGAGCCTCCAATTCAGGGATTCGCAGTCGATAACAATTTCGACTACAACGATGTGCTGAACTGGGAACATGGGAAGCACATCACGAAGTTTGGTTTCGAATTCCTGCGCTACCAGCAGGACTACTACAGTTCAAGCGATACTGGCGGCACGCTGGGATATTTTGGCTATAACGGCAATGATACGGCCAACTGGAACACCTGTTGCGACGAGGGCTACGGATTTGCTGAGTTCCTTCTGAATATTGCATCTAAAGCTCAAATATCCGATGTTCATGGCCCGTTCGGCCAGCGGCAGTGGCGGGATGCAATCTATGTCCAGGATGACTGGAAGGTACTGCCGAACCTGACCGTGAATCTGGGCCTGCGATATTCCTATGAGCAGCCCAATTATGAAGTCAACAACAAGATGGTCAACGTCAATCTTCCCTACGCGCTTGGGAAGCCGGTCGGAACTTCGATAAACTCGATGTTGGAGTTCGCCGGACAATACAACTCAACCACAGGTAAGACGAATAGCAGGGCTCTCATCAATCCCTACTACCTCGGCTTCATGCCACGCTTCGGCTTCGCCTACAAGATCAATCCGAAAATGGTGGTTCGCGGCGGATACGGAAGCACTGACGAACTGGAATCCACGGGGTCGTCACTCCGCATGACGCAAAACGTGCAATTCCAGCCTGCGGTCACAAACAACTCTACTGGTCCCACTGGGACAACTCAGGGGCAGACATTTACACTCGCTACTGGTTTGGTGGGGAACGCGACTACAGCTTCAGGCGCCGGAGCGCAGTACTATGCCTGGGACCCGAACATGCGCTCGGCCGTGATCCAGCAGTTCAGCTTAAATCTTCAGTACCAAATCGACGATCACACCTCTATCCAGGCAGGATACGTGGGACAGGTCGGTCAGCATCTGGCAGTTCCCCTGTGGGTGAATCAGTATACTGCGGATGATACCTGCGCGAGCCTCTCGTCAACAACACTGATAGATAGCTGCTATCAAGCGATTGAACCGTACTTTGCACTCGTAGGTAATCCGAACAGTCCAGATAATCCTGGAAGCGACGTACTCAAAGAGACAGTATCCAGGGGGATCTCGAATTACCATGCGCTTCAGGCAACGCTGCAGCATCGCCAATCCAAAGGCTTGCAATTCCTGATGAATTACACTTTTGGCAAGTCAATGACCAACAATATCGGCTATTTCGGCGTCGATAGCAACAGCGATGACGATTCCTACTGGCAGGATGTAAATCACCCCAGGGCGAACTACGGACCTTCGTCTTTTGATGCGCGGCAGAGCGCAACAGGGACTGCGGTCTACCAACTACCCTTCGGCCATGGAAAGCAATATGGGGCGACTTGGAACAACTTAGTAGATGAAGTGTTGGGAGGATGGCAGTTATCTGGGAACCTTCAACTCAATACGGGTTATCCGCTGACGATTCATCAAAGCGGTACGCAGTGCAATAACAACTGCGCAGAGAACCTGAGCGGGGATTACTTCGGGTATGCCAATCAATACGGTCACATGAAGATCGCGGGACGGGGTCGCAACGCCGCAGGCGTATTCAAGTGGTTTGGCACCGACCCGTCAGCAGTTCCATGTACAACTCGGGGTACGTCGCCAACAAATAACTCCAGCTGCGCTTATGGCCGCCCCAGTCAGGACTTTGGAACCACTCATGTGGGCACCGAGCGTGGTCCTGGCTTTCAGAACTACGATCTGTCGCTATCCAAGGGCTTCAAAACGATCAAAGATGAGGCTCTAAAGGCACGCATTGACGCATTCAATGCATTCAATATCGCGAGCTACGGACAGCCCAATACCTACATCGGTGGCAGCACCTCCAGTTTTGGCGCTATTACTGGCACTAACTCCGGACCGAGAAAGATCGAGCTCTCGCTAATCTATTCGTTCTAACTGAGATCCACATCGGTTCCACACGAGTTCGGCGGATTGTTCAACCAGACAATCCGCCGAAACTTTATCATGAAGCACCTTTGAACGTATTCATTCAAAGGTGGGTGGATACGGCAGGGAGTTGGATAAAGAAGTCTGTTAGCAGCGTCGTCTAGTGAGAGTCGTATGTTAAAAAGGCGGTTAGAGATGAATATGTCATTGGCAGTACGCTCGATCGGCCGACGAAACTTCCTTAAGGCAATAAGTGGGGTCCCAGCACTTGCCGCTCTGGGTACGACTGCGATGATGCGCGGTCCTCGCAGAGGCGGCTTGGTTCGCATAGCTCTGGTGGGATATGGAATGCAGGGCAAGAATCTGCGTAGCGCCCTCGATCCGGCCATCATGGAATTGGTGGCGATTTGCGATATCAAGCCCACCGTAAAGCAGGATGTGGCATCCAATGCGGGCGTGCGATGGTATAGCGACTGGCGCCGCATGATGCAGGAACAGAACATTGAGGCGGTACTGATTGCGACACCGCTTTGCAACCACGCTGATATTGCAACAGGCTGTCTTGAAGCTGGAAAACACGCCTTTTGCGAAACTTCGATGGCGATGGATGTCAATAGCTGTCGCCAGATGAGTCAGGCTGCGCAAAAGAGCAGACGTATCCTCCACATTGGATATCAGGAGTATTACGATCCGCTATACTGGGCCGCTTATCACAACATCATCCAGGCAGGACTGCTCGGCGACATTCATACGGTCAAGGGCACATGGCATAGCTACGACTCCGGACGAGTGAAGAATGCAATGAATGACGTGAGCTTCGATCCACGACCGTGGGGATACGAGTCCGAGGATCAGCTCCGGAATTGGCGTCTTTATCGCCGATACTCACGTGGATTAACTGTGGAGTGGGGCGGACCGCTGGTCTCTCTCATGAACTGGTTTCTGGGAGCGGTCCCGGTGAACGTACAGGCTACGGGCGGGATTTACTCCTATAAAGATGGCCGCGATGTAAACGATCATGTTTATGCCACTCTTGACTACCCAAATGGAAGAACCGCAACGCTCTCTCTAATTCAGTCCAATGGATTTGAAGGTAGTTATACGCAATTCATGGGAACCAGGGGAACGTTGATGATCGGCAAGGATCTAGCCCTTCTTTTTACAGAAGCGGGAAGCAGACCGGCCACCGTAGCAGTGGCAAAACAGAACGGTTCACAGCCTTTGCTGGATTCTTCGGCAAGCCGTACCGAGGAAGCGTCTAATCACGCGGTTCTCACAGGCGGCGGAAATGTAGAACATGGTGGTAATCTCGAAGCATTTCAGGAGGAATTAAACGCCTTTTGTGGAGCAATCCGAACCGGAGCTCCACTTCGCTGCGACGTTACACATGCATATGATGTGGCTCGCACCTGCTTTGCCATCGACGCAGCCATCGAGCAGAAAATGCGTGTTCGCCTTCCCAGTTTGGCGGTAAACAATCACGTCGGGATAGATGACATGGCAGCGAGCGAATCTCAATATGTATGAACCTCAAGGCGGCCTGCGGATTGGCCAGAGAGCTCAAAATGTGTTTAGCCGGCGGGAGCTTATGTCGCTCAGCAGCGCCAGGCGTTTTGGTGGAAAGTCTGAAGTGGCAGCAGAACCCTGGCTGCGCATCTCGCGCGTTGCAATGGCCTGCAGTTTTCAAGTGATTGTTGAACCGGCCGGTGGCGCCGGTATGAAGAGTGCATATGCGTGTCTCGATGAGGTTGATCGGCTGGAGTCGATTCTGTCTGTCTTCTGCGCAAAGAGTGAAGTCAGCCTTCTGAATCGCGGGACGACTAATCCCTTCCCGGCGGGTCCAGAATTGTTCGAACTACTTAAGCAGTGTGAGCGCGTGTATCAAGACACCGAAGGGGCCTTCGATGTGACTACTGGTGTTCTTAGCCGGTGTTGGGGATTTCAGGATCGAAAGCCAAAGCTTCCGGCACCGGAGGTATTAGCGGCGACCCGGCGAAGTGTAGGATTCCATCTTATCTCGCTCGGAGAGGATCGTAGCATTTCTATGAATGCTCCGGGCGTCGGCATCAACTTCGGTGCGATCGGCAAAGGCTACGCGCTTGATCGGGGAGCAGCAATCATCGCCGCTCAGGGAACGAAAACAGCCATGCTCAGTGCAGGGTGCAGCAGCGTGCTGGTGCTGGGTGCGGGGCCTGACGGTTCTGGTTGGCTTGTTGGAATTAGTCATCCGGTGTTCAAAGAACAGCGCCTTGGCACTTTGCGCCTGCGCTCCTGCGGTATGGCGACCAGTAGCCAGGAAGAGCAGTCGTTCGAAGCCGGCGGAGAACGGTATGGGCACATTCTCGATCCGCGAACGGGGTTCCCGTCCAGGGGAGTCTTAAGTGTGAGTGTAATCGCAGACTCAGCCGCGTGCGCCGATGCACTGACAACTGCGTTCTTCGTCGGCGGCCCGCAACTGGCGCAAAGATATTGCAGCTTGCACAAGGGTGTGGTTGCTGTAATATTGATGGCCGGAGATATGTCTCGACCGGTTGTGATTGGTTCCAGCGATCATGTAACCGTGGAGGTTGCTCATGCATAACTCTGCCCCGGCCTCGCTTTCTACCTACCAACAAATCAGCATAGTATGTCTACGCACCGTGATTGGCTGGCATTTTCTCTACGAAGGCTACTTCAAGCTCGTGCTTCCGGCATGGGGTTTGAATGGCACGCATATCGGCCGCTGGAGTTCTGCAAGCTACCTGGACGAAGCTACCGGACCTGTTGGACACATGCTTCACGCTCTCTTCGATGCGGGCTGGGGGCAGATCATTGACGTGGCCGTGATCGCTGCATTGGTGGGAATTGGGTTGTCGCTTCTATCGGGTTTGTTGACTCAACTTGGATGTTATGGAGCAATTGTGATGCTCGCGCTGTTCTACGTTACGGCGTTGCCGCTGGATGGCGTGCCGCACGCAGGCATGGAAGGCAATTACCTGATCGTTAACAAGAACCTGATCGAGTTAGTTGCTGTAACAGTGGTGCAGTCCTTCCACACCGGCCGCATTGCGGGTCTTGACCTATTCGTCGCCGCATGGCGAAAGAAACCGTGAGTTGTTGCACCTGAGCGTGCTTGGGAACTGGTCCCACAGAAGTTCTGAGCTTGACGCAGAACTGAGATAGGAGTTGACCGCACATGTACCTGAATGCAGAACAGAAGGCCGCAGGGCGCAGAAACTTTCTGCGGGTAGCCGGTCGGGGAGTCAATGCTGACCGGCTCAAACCGGAGACCTGCGTGCCGGGCAAGTTGCCGGGAGGTCCGGTGAAGGCCGGCATTGTTGGGGTAGGGCGTCAGGGGGCCAACTCCTTGCTCGGCGCATGTTCCAGGGAGTTCATCGACATCGTGGCTGTCTGCGACATTAATCCTGTCCATCGTGAGCAAGCCAGCCGAACGCTTGTTCAGGCGGGAGGCCAGGCGCCGCGGGAGTATGAGAACTGGCAGGAGATGGCGCAGAAAGAGAAGTTGGAAGTTGTTCTCGTTGCAACGCCCCTGTGGACACACGCCGAAATAGCTATCGGATTTCTTGAGTCCGGAATGAACGTCTTCGGCGAAAAGATGATGGCTTTGGACGTGGCTAGCTGCGACCGGATGCTCGAAGCGGCGCGCAGCAAGCATAAGCTTTTAGAGATTGGCTATCCGCGCTTCTATGAGCCGCTCTATCAGGCAGTTTATGCGAACATGATTCGGACGCGGCTGTTGGGCGACATTCACTTTGTCCGTCTGCAAACGCACAGAAATAATTCCTGGCGTTGGGATGAGAAGCCACCATTCCCCGGATATGACCCGAGTCGATGGGGCTACCCGAATTGGGAGTCACTCGCCAATTGGCGTCTGTACAAGCGCTATTCGCAGGGCCTTGTGGGTGAGCTTGGAAGTCATCAAACATCGCTCGCCGAGTGGTTCCTTGGTTCGACCGCCGAATCTGTATACGGATCAGGTGGCATTGACTGTTATAAGGATGGCCGCGAAGTCAATGACAATATCCATATGACTTTTGAACATCCGAAGGGAGCGACGGTAGAACTGTCCGTGATCCTTAGTAACAGTTATGACGGCCTCTATGAGGAGTTCTCCGGGACGAACGGAACTCTCATTATTTCCGATATAGATGGTGGCATGTTCTTTCCTGCCGATCAAGGAGTTGACGTCGGAGGCCCGCTTGACGGGAGAGACGAAAGCAGTCCGTGGAAGACGAATTGGTTCATTGCTTTCCGCACGGAGCTTTGGGCGTTTTGCTCGGCCGTCCGCTCCGGCACCCCTCTACTATGTGGTCCTGAGCGAGCGCGTGCCTCGGCCGCGGTAGCACTCGCGGGAAATAGGGCAATAGAGAATCACGCACGCGTCTACCTTCCAACTTGATAGAGGATGCGTCGGAAAGACGGATTGAGGCTATGATTCACCTGCTGCAGTATTCAATGCGGAGCGGATACTCTTTTAGTCTGCAATCCTCCGAGCAAAAGATGGACAATATGTACGCATAGTGGATATACTAACTGCATCGTGGCCGGTAGCGAAATGATAGAGGGCGCGGCAAAGAAACTCGATTCCGATTCATCTCCCGGCCTCTTTTATGGTTGGTGGATTGCTGCCGCTGCCTCCCTTAATCTGTTTGTCTCTGTGGGGATCATTTATTACGGTTTTCCGGTTTTTTATCCTGCGTTTGTCGCAGCCCTAGGGTTCTCTCGCGAGCAGGTTACGCAGGGATTTCTACTTGGATTTCTCCTGGTAGGCCTTCCCTTTGGCTTGTTATCCGGCGCGCTTATTGACCGGTTGGGCGCTCGTCGGGTGATCCTGTCCGGTGTCGGCTTTATCGGCATCCCACTCATACTGATGGGATTCATGAGGCACTTCTGGCAATATGAAGTCCTCTGTCTCTTTGAAGTATTGGGTTACACGCTAGCGGGACCAATCGCAAATCAGGTATTGATTGCGCAATGGTTTCGAGCACGGCGCGGCCAGGCTATGGGCTACGCATACCTGGGCCTTGGACTCGGCGGAGTGGTTGCTCCCGCACTTGCCAATTCTCTGGTTCGCGCATTCGGATGGCGTGCCGCTCTTGTCCTCACGGGCGCAGCCATTCTGCTCGTGTTGTTCCCGGTAGGATTCTTCGTTACACGTTCGACCCCGGCCGAAATGGGGCTTATGCCCGATGGCGCCGTAGTTGTTGGAACGGCTGCCGATGCCAAGGTGACGCCCTCCATGGGAGTTATGGCCGCGATGCGAACGGTCAATTTCTGGTTGATCCTGGTAGGAACAACTCTGGTTGTCGGCGCAATCAATGTCGTCATCCAGCACTACATTCTCTTCCTTCAGGATCGGGGCTATTCTGCCGCTTCGTCAGCACACTTACTATCTGCACTGCTTGCCGCCAGTCTCGGAGCAAGAATACTGGTCGGTCATCTGGCCGACCGGTTCCAAAGAAAAAATACCATGGCGTTGTTCTATCTCTTGCTAGGCTGCTCCATTCCACTGCTCTTTCTTACGCAGAATCCGATTGTCGCCTGGACCTTTGCAGCCACCTTCGGCTTTGCCATGGGCGCCGATTACATGCTGGTTCCGCTCGTGACCGCCGATTGTTTTGGGATTGGATCGCTTGGCAAGATTCTCGCGCTCATCATTATGGGTTATTCGCTGGGGCAATGGATAGCGCCCTGGGCAGCGGGATGGTTGTTCGATAACTACCATAGTTATGACCTGGCTTGGAAAGTCATAACGGTGTCGGCCATTGTGGGATCGGTTGCCATCTATGCTGTGTCTGTTCCATCTCGGCCAGTCCAGGATGTCGGTGGGGATGTCGCGCCGCCAGAGGGAAAATGCGCATAAGTTACGGAGCTAATATCTACCTGTCATCGTACCTGAGTGTGGATGTTGAATATCTGCCTTGTTATTGTGCCAATCCTGGCGGGAATTGAGGGTTGCAAATTGGCAAAGCCGTCTGAAATGAACAACGTTCGGAATGTCGATGATCTTGAGAAGCTACTGAGCGAGCCTTCGCAAGCAACCGTCCAGGCAATGCGCGAACTCGAAGGCGACATTGTAGTTTTAGGCGTCGGCGGGAAAATGGGACCGACCCTTGCCCGAATGGTGAAGCGGGCATCGGATCTAGCCGGAGTGATGCGGCGCGTGATTGGCGTATCTAGATTCTCGAACTCATCTGCGCTTGAAAACAAGCTGCAATCCTGGGACGTAGAGACTCATCGCTGCGATCTTCTGGACCGCGCATCGTATGCTGGGTTACCGGATGCGGCCAATGTGGTATTCATGGCTGGAATGAAGTTCGGCTCCACGGGACATGAGTCGCTGACTTGGGCGATGAATGCCTTTGTGCCGGGCTTGGTGTGCGAACGATACAACGGCAGCCGTATCGCGGCATTCTCTACGGGAAATGTCTATGGTCTATCTCCAGTCGAACGCGGTGGAGCCATCGAGAGCGACCCGTTGCACCCGGTCGGAGAGTACGCGCTCAGTTGTCTTGGTCGGGAGCGGATCTTTGAACACTTTAGCCGAACCTTTCAGATCAAGTTATCCATTATCCGGCTCAATTACGCAGTTGAATTGCGGTATGGAGTGCTTCTGGACATTGCGCAGAAAGTCTTTGCAGGGCAGGCAATCTCTTTGCAGATGGGACATCTGAACGCCATTTGGCAAGCGGATGCCTCTGCGATGAGCCTGCAGTCTTTGCTCCATGCGTCTACTCCTCCTTTTGTTATTAACATCACGGGACCTGAACTGCTGCAGGTGGAGCTACTCGCCAGGCAGTTTGGTGAGTTGATGAATAAGCCGGTGCGTTTTGAAGGTGTACCGTCCTCGGAGGCGCTATTGAGTAATGCCACGAAAGCCTTCCAACTATTCGGGCATCCGGAGGTGAGCATGAATACAGTGCTGCCCTGGATTGCAGGTTGGGTTGAGCGGGGTGGGGAAACACTTGATAAACCTACCCATTTTGAAAACCGCTCGGGTGATTTCTAGAAAAGAGCAGGATGAGCTATACAGTCGATTCGGCAATCTATCGGGAACTGGGGCGCGGACTCGTCATTCCGGCGCACCCCCTCGCACTTACCGCGGATCGTCGCCTTGATGAAAGACGGCAACGAGCGCTCACTCGCTATTACGTGGCTGCAGGTGCGGGCGGCCTGGCCGTTGGCGTTCACACCACACAGTTTGCTATTCGCGGCAAGCAAATCGGATTGTTCGAGCCAGTCTTGCAATTGGTCGCCGATGAGATGAACCTGGCAGATCGGAGCCGGAGCGAACCCCTGGTTCGGATCGGAGGTATCTGTGGAGACCTGGATCAAGCTCTCGGCGAAGCACGCGTGCTGGCCGACCTTGGCTATCATGCTGGATTGGTGAGCCTGTCAGCTCTTGCCGATGAGGACGACACAGTTCTGGTTGAGCATTGCCGCGCGATTGCGGAGGTAATTCCAGTCGTAGGATTTTACCTGCAGCCTTCTGTTGGAGGTTGCGTGCTGTCTTCCAGATTCTGGCGCGAATTCGTCGAAATTGAAAACGTAGTCGCCATCAAGATCGCTCCTTTTGATCGCTACCAAACGTTAGATGTGATGCGTGCAGTTTGTGAGTCGAAGCGGTCGATTCCTCTCTATACGGGGAACGATGACAATATTGTGATGGACCTTCTCACACCGTATGTCTTCTCTGTTGACGGGGAACTGAGGGAACTCCGAATGAAGGGCGGCTTACTCGGCCACTGGGCGGTCTGGACACGTACGGCCGTCGACCTGCTCCGCGAGTGCCAGAGGGCGGTCAGCAACGGCGAGTCCGTGCCGAAAGAGCTTTTGCAGAAGAGTGTAGAAGTTACTGACGCCAACGCCGCTTTCTTCGATGCGCCGAATCGGTTTGCTGGGTGCATAGCAGGCCTCCACGAAGTTCTGCGACGGCAGGGATTACTGGAAGGCATTTGGTGTCTCGATCCAAATGAAACACTCAGCCCTGGACAGCGAGAAGAGATAGATCGCGTCTACGCCGCCTATCCTCATCTCAACGACGATGAATTTGTTCATGAGAATCTGGATAGATGGCTTACGCCCTAGGGGTGGATTGCAACACACCTCGGGCACAATTGAGCGTTCCGCTGAGCTACGAACGAAGGATGATCGTGAGTGTGTGCAATGTTCAACAATGGCTTACGACTTGATCGCCGCACCTTTGTACGTGCTACTGCGGGTGCCTGTTTCACAGATGTTGTCCGGTCTGTATTCGCCGAAGCGCACCTGAAAGGCCCCTCTGCCTTGGCCGCACCACCAATAGGTATTGTGCTGTGGTTGAAGGCAGGCCAATCCATTGGTGCTGCGCTTCAGGGCGCACGATCCATGGGATTTCAAACCTGTCAGATTGGTTTCGAACAGTTGACAGCACAGGTGTCGTTGCCTCTGAAAGAGGCACTGGCAAATAGTCAATTGACCGCGACCGCTCTTTCAGAACACGGCCCCGTACGGCGAGTCTTCAACTTCTATGACGGACCAAATACCATTGGCATCGTTCCGCGCGCGACGCGAAGCGCACGCATAATCAACCTGAAGTTAGCCGCGAAGGTCGCCTCAGAGTGCGGAATCCCGGCAATTCATACGCATTGTGGCTTTATCCCAGAGGACCCGAATGATCCGCTCTACGGGGAGACGGTCAAGGCGGTCAAGGAAGTTGCCACGTACTGCCAGCAGCGGGGACGAATGTTTCTTTGCGAGACGGGCGAAGAGACACCAACCACTTTGTTGCGCATGATTCAGGATGTGGCTCTCGATAATGTGTTTGTAAATCTGGATGTAGCGAACCTGATCATGTATGGCAAAGGGAATCCTGTAGACGCCATGGATGTCATTGGAAAACGGGTGCGCGGTATCCATGCGAAAGACGCGTTGTTCCCGACGGACACGAGAACGCTGGGAAGGGAAGTGCCTATCGGCGAAGGCAAGGTAGATTTCGCCGCAGTGTTCGAACGGCTTAAAGATGTCAACTACAAGGGGCCAATAACCATCGAACGTGAGACGGAAGGGGCCGGTCAACGAGAAGACATTCTCCGCTCCAAGGTTTTTCTCCAGAACCTGATTGCCAGAACCTGGAGTGAATAGCCTCAAACATAAGCAGACTTGTTGCTGTGGTTGAAATCAATCTATGAGAATTCGGCGAGGGAATTGACGATATGAATCGAAGGCACATCATTCAGGGACTTTCGATGAGCCTGCTTTCCGGCAGACTCTTGCGGTCATCACCGTTGCAGGGCCTGGTAATGGAGGTAAGAGACGGCAATTCAGCGACGAGTGATCGCCCCGATTATAGGGATGCCCACGGTTCCCGGTCTTTGCCTGCGAGAACATTCATTTTTGGTAATGCAAGTCGTAATCTTGATGATTTTCGCGCATACGCTGAGGCGGCCACCCGACTTAAACCTTACGGAGATGTTCAGATCGAGATCGGTGAACTCGCGGATAAGAGTTGGTATGAAATGCCCGCGTCGAATAGCCCCTGGCATGAGTATGCCAATGAGTTTCACTGCATTGCCAAGTTCTTTCCGCATCCAAAGATCGCGCCCTTCATCCCGGCAGATTGGGTCGCGAAGAACCGGGAGATGCTGCTCGCAAAGGCAGCTGTGCTCAGGCAACTTGGAATCCATGGCGCATTCGCAGGCGATGAAACTCACTTTTTGCCGGCGTCTTTCTTTGAGCAGTATCCTCATTTGCGTGGTCCCCGCGTCGATCATCCGCGGCGCAGCACGCACCCGGAGTTTTCATGGTGCGTCGATCTCGAAGAGACACGCGAAATGATCGAATGGATGACCGCGGAATTGATTCGCAACGTTCCAGAGATCAAGAGCATCGGCAGCTATAACAATGACTCCGGTGGCGGACTCTGCTGGAGTGACACTCTTTACACCGGCCCGAATGGGCCCAGCCACTGCGCGCACCGAACCGCTGGCATCCGTATGAAAGAGTACATGGAGGCAATGCATCGGGGCGCGGCAAAAGCGGGATGCGATGTCGCCATCCGGGTAAGCGGCTACTTCAGCAAGAATGAAGGTCAGCTTGTGCGCGAGATGTTGCCGCCGAATACGGTTCTCGATAATGGAAGCGATCCAACCTCGATTGGAATCGGAAGCCTCTTGAATCAGGCCTATCCCGCAAAGAACCTTCTCGACATTGTAGCCCTTCAGACGACCCTGGAAAAGCTGGACGATCCAGCGGTGAAGACAATCTCCATCGGAACCACCGAGTGGTATGACAGGGCGGAAGAATCCTTGTCGACGGTGGAGAAACTAATCGAAGTTCAGCAGGAATGTCTGGCCTATCCAGGCCGCGGATTTGTCTCACGATTCGACAAGCTGCATAGACTTGCTTTGCAGTGGGGAGGTGAACGGAATGCCGATGCCGTTATCGAGGCAGTTTACTCGATGAATGAGGCATTTCTGCTCAAGGACGCGGTCGCTCCACAGTACAGTAACTTCTACTGCTATGTGTCGACGCGCTATGTTACCCGTCCGCTCCTGTTCAAGCCTGACGTGCTTACTCCACAGGAGGAGGCCTACTTCCTGCCCCATGTATTCAATGTATCCGAGTCGGAAGCACGCAATGATTACGCCGATATGCACGGAGGACGCATCATTGGGCCGGCTGCATGGGACGATGCTGGACTGCAGAATGCCCTGGCCCGCGCTCTTCGCGCTGCCGAGATATTGGAAGGTGTCATGGGCGCGCCCTCGCAGCGCTGGCTGAAACAAGTGGCTCTTGCCTTGAGAATATGGGCAAGTGGAGTTCGCTCGATGAATAACTTTTACTTCGGGCAACTTGTTCGCGATCGCAGCTCCGCAGCCATTGCCCGGGGGGCGTTTACGCCTTCAAAGCAATTCAGTGCCACAGGTAACAGCGATTATGGGGAATGGAGCAGAATCCAACGGGATGAGTTGGACAACACCAACGAACTTATTGTGCTGCTGAGGGACGGTGGGTTGGAGTCGATAGCCTACACAAAAGACAAGCGGTATGAAGATACGTTTCTGCTGGGGCCGGATGTGCTGCACGCGCTTCACGAAAAGACACGTCTTATGGAGCGCGAATGGCTGGACGTACAGAAATACCTGGCGTCCCCTCTCGATTAGGAACGATTGTCGAAGTGAGCCGATGTGAGGTGAAAAAGATGAATGTGGGTCCGATTGTATGCAGGGTTTTATTTATCGTGTTGGCATTGCAGCTTGGATCGGCTGCTGTATGCCGAGCCTCAGACAACGGCCTGGCAAAGACACCGCCGATGGGTTGGAACAGCTGGAACAAGTTTGGGTGCAAGGGGATCGACGAGAAGGTTGTTCGCGAGACAGCTGACGCCATGGTGAGCAGCGGAATGAAAGATGCGGGTTATCAGTATGTTGTTATGGATGACTGCTGGCAAACTCGCCGCGACGCAGAAGGAAATATTGTGGCAGACGCGGAGAGGTTCCCTTCGGGCATGAAGGCACTCGCAGATTACGTCCACGAGAAGGGTTTGAAATTCGGAGTGTACACCGACGCAGGAACAAAGACTTGCGCTGGACGGCCTGGAAGTCTAGGGCACGAGTATCAGGACGCCCGGCAATACGCCAATTGGGGCGTGGATTATCTGAAGGAGGACTGGTGCAACACGCTGCCGGGGCAAGATAGCCAGTTCTCCTACACACTGATGCGAGACGCACTGGCAGCATCGGGGCGGCCCATCGTCTTAAGTATCTGCGAGTGGGGCGCGACGAAGCCATGGCTGTGGGCAGCTCCTGTGGGGAATCTCTGGCGTGCGACCGGAGACATTCAGGATTGCTTGTTAGCGATCATCTGAAAACGTATTTTTCTGAGCCTCTGCCGGCGGTCTCTGAGTCGCGATTCGTAGCTTCATTTTGAGGTATTCGCGGTAGTTTTCCGGGGCGGGATTCTCCTGGAGTTCCTCGATGACTGGACGGAAGTAGGCCTCATGCCGTTAACGGCATGAGGCGTATTATGCCGTGTCCGAGATTATGCCGAGTTGCTGTGTTTCACGACTGCAGGCGGCGCTCTGGGTCTCAGTAAAACCGGCATAATCAAAGGGCCTCGAGGAATGCCAGCGTT
>Ga0302266_10002149_pt1 | contig 17249 bp, 18 predicted proteins | sample III_Bog_E1_2_FD_194559 | JGI IMG/M metagenome (GOLD analysis project Ga0302266, IMG submission 194559) | Peat permafrost microbial communities from Stordalen Mire near Abisko, Sweden - III_Bog_E1_2 | ecosystem: Environmental > Terrestrial > Soil > Wetlands > Peat | place: Sweden: Abisko... | reverse complement strand
GTCAGGTAAAATTCTAGAGTCTGGGAAAAGGCGGATTGCCTCACGTTGAAGGCGCCGCAGCAATGAGGTGGTATGAATCGGTTGTCGTTGAAGATTGCCGCGGTAACTCTCGGGATTCTGGTGTTGACAGATGTTGCGTCGGGCACCGATAGAAAGCCCAAGAAAAAGAAGAATGAGGACCTGAGCGCCAACCCGCTGAAGAATGTGAACTCAAAGCAGCCCGACAAGGAACTGTTCGATAAGGCCATGATCGCCATGAAGAAGAGCCGATTCGACGTGGCGCGGCTCGACCTGCAGACCATGCTGAATACTTATCCGGAGTCGGAATACCGGATGAGGGCCAAACTCGCCGTGGGCGACAGTTGGTTCAAGGAAGGCGGAACTGCGGCTCTGACCCAGGCTGAAGCCGAGTACGGAGACTTCATCACGTTCTTTCCCGACGCTCCCGAGGCGGCCGAGGCGCAGATGAAGGTCGGCGACATTTATTACCAGCAGATGGAGAAGCCCGACCGCGACTACACGAACGCCCAGAACGCCGAAAAAGAGTACCGGAAGATGATCAACATGTTCCCGGACTCGACGCTGGTGCCGCGCGCCAAGCAAAAGCTCCGCGACGTTCAGGAGGTGCTGGGCGAGCGGGAAACGGATATCGGCCTGTTTTACGAGAGCCGCGAGAACTATACAGCCGCCATTGCCCGTCTTGAAACGGTGGTGGATACCTACCCGCTTTATTCCAAGAGCGACCAGGCGCTGCTTGGCGTAGGCGACTCCTATGCCGCTCAGGCCCATGCAGTCCAGATGGCAAAAAACCTGAATGGCGCGCTCAAGGAGCGGTTGCGCGCCGTGTACCTTGACAAGGCCGCGGAGGCATACGACAAGGTCATCACACGCTATCCCATGGCCCCTCACGTGGAAGATGCGCGCGACCGCCTGGTGGCCATGAACCGGCCAATCCCCGAGCCGACGCAGGCTGCGGTTGCCGAGAGCGAGGCTGAAGAAATAAGCCGTCAGCCCATGCACTTTACCGACAAAACCTTCGACCTGATCAAGCACGGACCCACTGTGGTTGAAGCAGTTCATGTGGGCGAGCCCAGCCTTGACGACCCCAAGCGAACGCTGGCCGCGGATATCACCAAGCAGAACATTGCACTTCTGAATGCCGCCAACGGCAAGCCAGCCGCCGCAGACGGCGCCGCAACGCCTACCGCTCCCAATGAACCTCCGCGCAGCGACCAACCGTCTTCCGTTCCGCAGCTTCAATCCCCTGACGGCGTCGGAACTGGCGTCGGCGTTCAGATTATGAGCGCGCCGTCCGGCACCGCGGCAGCCGACCCCAACGCCCCCGTCAAGGCGGTGGGACCTTCCACCGCAGTCGTTCCCGGCGCCGAGGCGCCTGCGGAGGCCCCCGACCAGATCAACGAAATCAAGCCCGGGTCTGTGCCGGCAGTAGCCGATTCCGACAAAAAGAAGAAGTCCAAGCTCGACTCCGCCGACGAATCTTCCAGCAAGAAGAAAAAGAAGAAGGGATTGTCCAAGCTGAACCCGTTCTAAACCGCCGATTCTCTCAATGCAAACGGGCCGCACTCGAAATGGAGTGCGGCCTGTTTGTTTGTGGAAGGCGCACCGCCCAGACCGCGGCCCGCGATGCGCAAACGCCGGTTCGGACGGAGAAATAAGAATGCAGCATTTGGCTCATGTTCGCTGGCATTACGACGAAAGAAGACGATAGGGGATGCCGAAGGAGCTGAGCACATGGCAATCAAAGTTACGAGCAATGGACGGATCACAATCCCCAAGCGCCTTCGCGATGCTCTGGACCTGCATCCGGGAAGCAATCTGAAGTTTGAACAAGGAACAGATGGTGAGATTCTGTTGCGAAGGCAGATTGCGGGTGTCGGCAACGCGCCGGATCGATTTGAACCATTTCAAGTCACGGACGAACTCAGGCGTTGCATTGAGGCGATGGCCGAGTGGGACCCCTGCGTGTGACCGCCCGCTGCCGAAGGGGTTGTTGCGGTAACGGCTTACAACGTGTTTCAAAATGGCCGCGAAAATGGGAGAGGTCATCCCGCAGGGGTTAAAACCCCTCGTTATTCCGGCGCTTTTCGGCACGACTGAAGTCGTGCCCTGATTACAAAGCATGTTTTTGAAACACGCTCTGGAAATGCCGCACCAACTTCATTTGGACGCCGCGCACACGCACGATGAGAATCCTTGTGCCGAGTCGTTCGCCATGCTGCACGCGTACTGCGGCCAAACCAATCCAAGGGGCGAATCGCTGCCGACAAAAAAGTCGCGAATGTAATCCTGGCTGGCCTTTGTTTTCGCGTCGGGATCGGCCTTGAAGCCGGCTATCAGCTTGCTCACCGCAGCAGGTGAGAATGCTTCTTCATGATAGGTTTTGGCGAAATCGTATTCTTCTTTCCACACGGTATCCACACCGGTTTGGTTCGACGCTGAGAAGACGCGGTAGTCCATCATCTCGGCGGAAGATGGTTGGATGCGGGCAAGGGTAAATGACGGCGCATTCCCGTTGATCGGCGAAATGGACGACACACCCTTGACCACGACGCCGCTTCCCGAGTCAGGATGCTGGCCCGCACTTTCGGCTGTAAGGACGTGCATCTCGTCCATGTGCGTGTGCGCAAAAATGGCCAGGCGCACCACGTCGCTGAACTCCACCAATTCGTCCGCCATCTTTTCCGATGAGAGAAACATCTCGGGACTTTGTCCGTGGCAAACATCCCGCATCTTCGTTACTGTCCCGTGCAAATCCACTCCCGGCGGAATGTGGCCCATTACCCAGATAGTCTCCTTGTTGCGGCGGGCATCGGCGAGTTGCTGCTCAAGCCACGCAAGTTGCGCGTCCGCTGCGGCGGGGTCAGCCTTTGCCGGGCAGGGCTTGTAGTTTTTCGACATGAAAATATCGTTCAGAACCAGCAGGCGGGTGTTCCGAACCGGGGCCGGCATCGCGACGCTGTAGTATCCGCCGGCCGCAAAGGTCTCCATCGCAGACTGCCGGTCGGCCGATGGAAACCCCTTGGTGACCTCGCCGCCAATCACGGAGAGAAACTCGGTATGGTCGCTGAGCCGGTAGTCGCCGCAATCGGAGTCGTTGTTTCCCAGGGCCACGTATACCGGCACACCTGGCAATGCGCTGCCCAGTTCTTCGATTACGTAATCCAGCGTCTTCTCCACAAATTCGCGGTAGGCAATGAGCGAGGGGTGGGGAAACAGCACGGTGTATTTGCAGTTGAATCCATGCGAAATCAGGTCACCGCTCACGGTGGCGAACTTTGCCCCAGCAGCATGAGTCCGCATGGCCCGCAAGCTGGACTCGAAGAGGGCGTTGGAGGTATCTTCTCCGCGGGCAGGGCAACTCTGTTGCAACGATGCAAAACGCGCCGTACGATCGACCGACGGTGGGGCGGCAAGAATCGCCTTCCACTCGCTCACGGGAGCGGCGGCCAGTTGCGGCACTTTGCCGGGGTCCCAGTACGGCTCGAAATGGATATCGCTGAGCAGAAGCACCGGGATCGTATCCGAAGCTGGAAGCGCGCCGGACGCCGCGGCCTGGGTGCTGGGATGCGTTGGCTTGGGTTGAGTTGTTGCGGCAGTCGGAGTTGCCTGGGCGACGGCCCCGGCAACCTGCAACAAAGTGCCGGCCAGCAAGATGCACAACCTCGCATTGACGCGGAAGAATGCTCCCACGCTATTTCCAGTTCGATTCCCACCCATTCCTGCTCCTTCGCCCACTCAACTCTGTATCTATCGCCTATTTGCAGAATATCGCAGGGGAGTTGCCGGGGATGTTGCGCGAGTGTTTGAAGACGCGAGACAAATTGAACCATGCTTCGACTCCGGGCCTCCGTCTGATAAAGTGAGTGGGTGGTCCCCTCGCTTTGAATGCCCCTCGTTGGACGGGTGTTTTCCCGAGATCACTGGGGGCCGGCCGAAGAAAACATGCCGCACGACCTGCCCAAAGCATACGACCCCACCGCCATTGAAGATCGCTGGGCCGAATACTGGGTCCGCGAGAATCTGTTCGCACAACCGACTCCCACCCCGGGTTCGCCGCTGGACGAAAAGTCATTCACCATATTGCTGCCCCCGCCCAACGTTACCGGCAACCTGCACATGGGCCACATGTTCGAGCACGCGGAGAGTGACATTCTCATCCGCTGGCGGCGTATGCGCGGCGACCGCGTGCTGTGGGTTCCGGGGACGGATCATGCCGGCATTGCTACACAAATGCTGGTTGAGCGCCAGGTAGTCAGCGAGGGCAAGTCCCGCCAGCAGCTTGGCCGCGAAGCCTTTGTGGAGCGCGTGTGGGAGTGGCGTCGCCATTATGGCGGGGCGATTCTGGGCCAGATGAAGCGCCTGGGCGCATCGGTGGATTGGCAGCGCGAGTACTTCACCATGGACGACAATCTCTCCATTGCCGTCCGCGAGGCCTTCGCCCGCCTGTACGAACAAGGGCTTATCTATCGCGGCGCTTACATCGTCAACTGGTGCCCGCGCTGCCAGACGGCGATCAGCGACCTGGAAGTGGTTTACGACGAGCATAAAGGTCACCTCTGGGAGATTCGGTACCCGGTTATTGGCGAAGACGGCAAGGACAGCGGCGAATTCCTGACGATTGCGACCACGCGGCCGGAGACAATGCTGGGCGATGTTGCCGTGGCTATTCATCCCGAGGACGAGCGGTACCTGCATTTGCATGGAAAGAAGCTTCGCCTGCCGCTGGTTGGACGCGAGATCCCGATCATTCTTGATGAATGGGTGAGCCGCGACTTTGGAACTGGCGCGGTGAAGGTAACTCCGGCGCATGACCCCAACGATTTTGCGCTGGGCGAGCGTCATCATCTTCCGTCGATCAACGTCATGGACGATACCGCCCACATCAATGCGGAAGGCGGCATTTACGCCGGTCTCGATCGCTATGTGGCCCGCAAGCGGATCGTGGCCGACCTTGAGGAACAGGGGCTGCTGGCGGGAGTAAAAGATCACACCAACAACATTGGCCACTGCGACCGCTGCAAGACTGTAGTGGAGCCGCGGCTTTCCACGCAATGGTTCGTCGCCGTCAATAAACAGCCACTTGGCGGCGGAGCATCGATGGCGGAAAAGGCCATCGCCGCCGTCAAGGCCGACGCGGAGGGCAAAAAGGCGATACGGTTTACGCCCGAACAGTACGAGAAGACTTACCTCAACTGGATGGAAAACATCCACGACTGGTGCATCAGCCGCCAACTCTGGTGGGGCCACCGGATTCCCGCCTGGCATTGCGGAGTCTGCCGAAAGATTACGGTTGCCCGCCCTGGTGGCAGTCCGGACCCGACCACATGCTCGCATTGCGGCTCGGCGCAGATCACGCAGGAAACCGATGTGCTGGATACATGGTTCTCGTCAGGACTATTGCCCGTTTCCGTCTTTGGCTGGCCAGGAATAACCATGGGTGCCCCCGGTCCCTCGCACTTGGGGACCGGGGATGGAGTGCCTGATCGGGCCGATTTCGACGCCTTCTACCCTACCAGCCTGCTCATCACGGGCTTCGACATTCTTTTCTTCTGGGTAGCCCGGATGATCATGCTGGGCTGCTGGTTCTCGGGCGATGTGCCGATGCCTGATGGTAGCCCGCGCTCGCTTGCGGACTCGGTCCCATTCCGAGAGGTCTACATCCACGCGCTGGTCCGCGACGCGAACCGCGAAAAGATGTCCAAGACCAAGGGCAACGTGGTTGACCCCATCGAGATCGTCAAGCAGTTTGGGACGGATGCGGTGCGGTTCACGCTGGCTTCGATGGCTTCGCCGGGGACCGATATTGCGTTCAATGTGGCGCGGACTGAAGGCTATCGGGCTTTCGCAAATAAGATTTGGAATGCGGCGCGGTTCCTGTTCCAGAACGTTGACCGCGCTGCCGAGATCGGCATCACGGTCGATCCCGCCGCATTGGGCGGAATGCCCGAGGCCGCGCCTGACGCACCGCTGGAAGAGCGCTGGATTGTTGCGGAGCTCAACGCCACGGCGGGCAAGGTAAATCAGTCGCTGGAAGAGTACCGCTTCGACGAAGCAGCAAGCATTATCTATCAGTTCTTCTGGGGCAGTTTCTGCGATTGGTATTTGGAAATCGTCAAGCTGCGGTTGGATTTTTCTGAGACCGCCGATCGAGCGACGACGACGAGGGCCTCGTTAACGATGCTGGTTCAAGTCTTCGAAGCAGCGGTTCGGCTGCTCTCGCCAATCATGCCCTTCATTAGCGAAGAGCTATGGCATGCCGTCTACGATGGTGACCCGCCGAAAAAGTCGATTGCGCTTGCCAGCTATCCCGCACAGAATTATCAGAGCGATATTTCTGATCAGCGCGCACAATACAGAATGTGGTTGCTGCAAGATCTGATTGGTGTTGCTCGCGAAGAGCGTAAGAATCGCGACATCCCTGAAAAAGAATCCGTGCCCATGATCATCATTTCAAGTTCCATCCAGGAATTCGGCACCGATTCGAATGAACTGGTCAAGCAAAACTCAGATATCATCCGAAGGCTCGCGAAGATTTCAACAATTACTTTCGCAGACCGCCGTGACACAGCGAGCGGGGACCTAAATTGGCGCTCGGTAGGATTCACGGAAATCGCACTGGTCCACAACAAGCAAATCGATGTCGCCGCCGAGCGCGAGCGTTTGAAAAAGGAAATAGCGCAGCACGAAAAGAACATCGCGAGCGCAGATCGCCAATTGGGTAACCCTGGCTTCCTGGAGAAGGCCCCCGCGCATATTGTTGAGGGATTGAAGAAACAGCGAGATGAAGCGAAGCGGCTTCTGGACAAGGCTCGCGGCGATCTCGATGCCGTGCCACCGGAATGACAAATCGGACAAGCCACAACCGCCTTGGGTTGACAATCCGGTTCACTCGCGATTGCTCTTCATGACCTAGAATGAGGGATGGGCGAGCAAGGGGAGGTATCGATGGCCAGCCTGAATCCGCGCATCACCGTTGAATCGGGCAAGATGGGAGGAAAGCCCTGCATTCGTGGACTGCGTTTTACGGTCTACGACCTTGCCTCGTATCTGGCCTCGGGGATGACCGAAGATGAGATTCTGAGCGAGTTTCCGTACCTGGAGAGAGAAGACTTCCAGGCGGCCCTGTCCGCACCTCCCGAGTGAAGACAATTGAATGCCTTGTGCCTGCGAAACATGCGCTCAGCACGCCAGAACCCTTGGCCTCGTAGGCAGGCCGTCCTCAAATGCTGCGATCCACAAAGCATTCCGCGCCGCGGCTAAACTCTGGCACCCGGATCGATTTGAGAACGACGTGGTTAAACGGCTGGAGGCGGAAGAACATTTCAAGCAGATTCAAGTCGCGAGCCGGGAACTGCTGGAACACTTTGAGAACCCGGTGGAATGGTTTGTTGAAACTGTCGCCGTTCCAGCGGCCGAACCAGCCAAACCAGCGGCAAAGGTTCGGCGAGAACCCGTAATCTCATTTGGCGGAGCGCCCGGATGTTTCACGGCGCCGGATTTTCCCTTGCATGCGGAAAGGATTATTTCAGAGCACAATATTTATCCGGACCGGGCCCTGGCAATCGTCGATCTGTCAGGCGCCGGCTCAAGGACGGGCAGCTTTACCCAGTACATCTTATTGACCAATCATGGGATTTTCGTTCGCGATTATAGGGACATTGTCTCTCTGCTCTGGTATACAGACTTGGGGAGGATTTACTTCGTCGATCTACGCAAAGACGGGAAGCTTGGCATTTGGCAAAGGCTTGTCGAAAGGATTTCAGGCACAGAGCAGAAGTACGCTCTTGAGATCTACCGTCAAAACGGAGAGAGCTTTTGCTCCATCGTCAACGAGGTGGATGACAGCGTGAAGAAAGTCATTTATAGCTTTCTTTTTGAAATGAAGCGGCAGTCGCGTTCTTGAACCATCGAAAGAGAAATCATGGATTGGAAAAGTACCCGCATCGACGCATTGCTTGAGAACGCCCTGGTGGAAGACCAGGCCGCACGCGACGCCACCACCAACCTGACCATCGACCCCGAGCTGCGCGCGACGGCATCGATCATCGCCCGCCAGGAGATGGTGGTTTCGGGGCTGGGATCGGTTTCGCGCCTGCTGGAGATATTTGCCCGCCTAGACCCGCGCCCTCCCGCGCAGAACCGCTTTGAAGTGGTTAGCCATCCCGAGATATTCGATGGTGTACGCGTGCGCCAGGGCCAGGTGCTGGCCGTCATCCGCCACAACGCCCGCGTGCTGCTCAGTTGCGAGCGCGTCATTCTCAACCTGATGCAGCACCTGAGCGGCATCGCCACGCTTACCCGCAAGTACGTTGACGCGATTCAGGGAACCCACGCACGCGTGCTCGATACGCGCAAAACCGTCCCCGGCCTCAGAGTCCTTGAGAAGTACGCCGTGCAGTGCGGCGGCGGCACCAATCACCGCATCGATCTTGCCTCCGGCATTCTGATCAAGAACAATCACATCTCACTGGGCGGCGGTCTGCCCGCGGTGCTTACACGGGCATTGGAGAAGCGCAGAAAGGGCCAGCGCATCCAGGTGGAAGTGCGCAACGCGCAGGAACTGGAAGAGGCGCTTGCATTCGGCGCGGAGGCCATCCTGCTGGATAACATGACGCCGGAGGAAGTTAGACGATCGGTGGAGCGCATCCACGAGAAGACACAGGGAGCCAATGCGCAAGAGCAGCCCGAGCAATGGATTCCCACCGAGGCTTCGGGTGGCATTGTGCTCGATAGCATCCGGGCCTATGCGGAGACGGGTGTCGACTTTATCAGCGTGGGCGCGCTGACCCATTCCGCCAAGGCCGCGGACATATCCATGAGCATCGACGCGGAGAAGCGTTAAGCCGTGTTCGATGTTGCCGCGCTGGAGGCCTCGCTGGCCGGCACCATCTTTGCGGGCAAGCTCCATTTCGTGCCAGTTACTAACTCCACTAACACTGATGCGCTTGAAGCTGCCCGGTCCGGCGCTCCGCATGGCTCTGTCTACTTTGCCGATGAGCAACTGGCTGGGCGGGGGCGCGGCGATCACGCCTGGCACTCGGCCGCCGGCCTGGGGCTTTACGTCAGCGTACTGCTTCGTTCGCAATTCCCTGCGCTCCGCTTGCCGTTGTTGCCGCTTGCCGCGGGGCTCGCCGCCGCTGAAGCCATTCGTGCTGTGGCCGGCCTGACGGTGGACTTGCGCTGGCCCAACGACTTGCTCGTGGGCCCGCGAAAAGCCGGTGGAATCCTGGTGGAAGCCAGGGCCGAGGCGCGCACGAATGGCAGCACAGTGGCCGTCGTTGGCATCGGCATAAACGTTCATCAGCGTGACTTTGCCCCTGGCCTGGCCACGCCCGCAACCTCGCTGGATATGGAAGCGGGCCGTCGCATCAGCCGCGAGGCTCTGCTCGTCCGCCTGCTAAAATCGCTGGAGCACGAAACGCTTGGGCTGCTCGATCCGGCTGCGTGTGAGACGATTCCTCAGCGGCTGGAACAGGCCTCGACATGGGTGCGCGGCCGGCGGGTTGAAGTTCACGGACCGCAGGCATGCGCGGGCGAAACCGCCGGGTTGGATGAGAACGGGTTTCTTCGGGTGCGCACCGATACTGGATTGGTAACCGTGCAAACTGGCGGGATTCGCGCCGTGGAGAAAAATTAGAACATGCTGCTGGCCATCGACGTAGGCAACACAAACACGGTACTCGGCCTCTACCGCCTTGACGGTGAATCGGGGTCCCCCGCGACAGGTCTTGGTCGCCGGGGTGATGAATCGGGGTCCCCGGCGACAGGTCTTGGTCGCCGGGGGGATGAGAAGCCCGAGCTTGCGGCTCACTGGCGCGTCACCACGCATCATCATCAGACCTCCGACGAGTACGGTGTGCTCTTCGTGAATCTCTTCGAGATGCACGGACTTGCGCCCAGCCAGGTGCACCACATCATCATCTCTTCCGTGGTCCCTCCGGTTGAGTCCACGCTACGCCAGGTCTGCGAGGAGTACTTCCACGTGCAGCCCCTGTTCGTCGAGCCGGGTATCAAGACCGGCGTTCCCGTTCTGCAAGATAATCCTGCGGACCTGGGCGCGGACCGCCTGGTGAATGCCATCGCCGCGTTTGAACGCTACGGCGGCCCTTGCATCGTGGTCGACTTCGGGACCGCCACAACCTTCGACGTGATCTCCGCCAAGGGGGAATACATCGGGGGCGCCATCGCTCCCGGCCTGGGCATCAGCGCCGAGGCACTCTTCGCCCGCGCTGCGCGGCTTGGCCGCATCGACATCAAGCGCCCCGCCAAGGTGATCGGCACCAACACCGTGACGCACTTGCAGAGCGGCCTCTACTACGGTTATATCGGGCTGGTGGACGGCATTCTGGAGCGAATGGTCGCCGAGTTGGGAGCGAAGCCGCGTGTGATCGCCACCGGGGGGCTGGCCAGGCAAATCTCCGGAGACTCGCGCTTCATCTCCGAGATCGACGACATGCTGACGCTCGATGGCTTGCTTATACTCTTCGAGCGCAACCGCACCGCGCGCCCGCGCAGCCGGCCGCAATGAGGCGCCAGCCGTGCTGAATTACTTCAACTACTTCACCGAGATCGAAGAGCGCTTTCAGCAGCGGCGGGGATCGATCCTGTTGCTCTCCACGCTCGATTGGGCGCTGATCGAGACGTGGCGCGAAGCCGGCATTCCCCTGGACGCGGCACTGCGCGGCATCGATGCGGCCTTCGACAAGTACGAGGCGCGTCAGAAAAAGGGCCGCATGAGGCGCATCAACGGCCTGGCCTGGTGCGCGCAGGCTGTGATGGAAGCAGCGGAAGAACTACGCGAAGCCTCAGCCGGTACCGCAACACCTTCCGCGGGCATGCGCGAGTCGGGATTCGAGCAGGACCGCGTCGCATCGCATCTTGAATCGGCTGCAACTGCGCTCGATACAGCCACCGTCGCCCCCCAAGCCTGCACCGCCACTGCCGCCCGGCTTCGAGAACTGGCTACCGAGCTCCGTGCCGAAGCCTCAGCCAGCGCCGCGTCGCACGATTTGGAAGCGCTCGAACGCACGCTCACCGTCCTCGAAGAGAAGCTGTTTGCTTCCCTCACCGCCGCGGCCCCTGAAGAGTTGCTCGTGGCCCTCAAGGAACACGCCGCGCGCGAGCTTGCTCCCTACCGTAGCCGCATGGGCACGGTGCAACTGCGCCAGGTTGAACGCCAGTTTGTGCAAAAGCAACTGCTGGTTCACTACTCCCTGCCGCGCCTCAGCCTGTTTTATATGAGCCAACAATGAATCCACGCAAGCCCCAATTCGCGCAAGCCCGCCGCGGCAAGCCCGCACACGCCAAACCATCGCTCGCACAAGCCGAGACAACTCAGCTCGTTCAGATAGTCAAGCCCATCTACGGCGGCGCATTCCTTGCCCGCATGGAAGGCAAAGCCGTCTTTGTCCCGCTTACCTTGCCGGGGGAACAGGTCCGCGTGCGCATAAGTGCGAGCAAGCGCGGTTATGACACCGCCGATCCCGATGAAATTGTCGCCGCCGCGCCGGAACGAATTGCACCGGCCTGCCCGCACTTTGGCGCTTGCGGGGGCTGCCACTATCAGCACACGGGCTACGATACGCAGCTCGCATTCAAGCAATCCATCCTGCGCGAAACCCTGGAACGCGGCGGCGTTCAGGCGCCGGAAGAAATTGCCGTGATCTCGGGCGACCCTTGGCATTATCGCAATCGCATCCGCCTCGCATTCGACTCCGCGGGAAACCCAGGCTACCGCGCCCGCCAGTCCCACAACATCGTCCCCATCCGCGAATGCCCCATCGCCGCGCCGCTGCTGCTGAAGGCGGCCAGTGCAAGCGCGGAAATCATGCGAACGCTGAATTGGGAACTGGGTCAGACGGAGATTTCTTTCTTTTGCAATGGCGACGAATCGGCGCTGCTTGCAAGCGCATATACGGTGAATCCAGAGGAAGGCCGCTTTGTGAAATGGGCTCGCGCGCTTGAAGAACGCATTCCGGCTTTGAAAGGAGCGGAGCTAATTCGACAGGCGGCAGACGGGAAACAAATGGGCATGGCAGGCGAATGGGGCTCGCTCGGCCTCACTTACCCGGCTTCCGGGTTCGACTATCGCGTGGATCGCGGTTCATTCTTTCAGGTCAACCGCTGGCTTGTTGATGCGCTGGTGGAGTGCGTAACGGAGGGCCACAAGGGTAATCTCGCATGGGACCTTTTTGCCGGCGTCGGCCTCTTCGCCCGCAAGCTTGCGGACAGCTTTGAACGCGTGGTTGCGGTCGAGTCCGCATCCGCTTCAAAAGCGGCCCTGGAGCACAATCTGCGCGGCTCAACCGGCGAGGCGGTAATCGCCGAGACGCTTCCGTTTCTTCGCCGCCGGCGGCCAATGGAGAAGCCCGATCTGGTGGTCGTCGATCCGCCGCGAACCGGCCTCGGCCCGGAGACTACTTCGCTGCTCGGCGAGGTTGGCGCGCCCGCGCTGGTTTATGTTTCGTGCGATCCCGCAACGCTGACCCGCGATCTGCGCGCACTGATCGGCTTTGGATACGCAATCCGATCCATTACCCTGGTCGACCTTTTTCCGCAGACGTTTCATATAGAGACTGTGGTCCGGTTGCGGCGGGAGTGAACGGGGATCGATTACGGATTGACCGGCTCCCGGATAAGTGCTACTTTATTCAAGGAAAGGAGACATCATGCGTCAGATTCGATTGCATTCGCAACGACCAGATCGCCAAGTAATCGGCGCGGCACAGGATGGCTCTCTTTCTCCCTTCCTCGGCTTCGCCTAGCAGTAAACCGAACCAAACAATTGAAGGAGTTGTATGAAGACCGAGGAGTCTTTGCGTCGGCATTTCTCCCGCATGGGCGCGCGTGTGTTTGTACGCGGACCCGGCCGCAGGCAGCGGGAGCGGATCCGAATTGACGTAGGCAGGGACCGCTCTGGCGAATTCTTCGACATTCGATCCGAGGTGGGAGTTGTACCCGAGATTCTCGACGTACAATCCTCCACTCGCCATCTTGTGTTGATGGTTCGCGATGGCAGTCTCAAAAACAAATTCCTGCTTGGACACGATGAGCGTCACTGGTTCGCCGCTGCCGTGCCGGGCGATAACGTTCGCGACGTGCGGACGGCAATCGCAAGCCTCAGGCCCGAGGAGATCGAGGGACGCGAGGCAATCCGGCAGGGTGAATGGTTCTTTGTTCCGGAGCGTGGCGTCAGCGAAAAGGGCGCCGTGATCCATCGCAACGAACCGCTCAGCCGCGGCGGGGGAAGCAAGCCTCATATCTGCGCTGAGATGATGCGGCGGGGCGGCGTGACCGTGATGGTGAGCCGTCAATACCCCTCAGGCATCGGCCTGGCGGAGTACGAACGGCTCATTGCGACCGACCGTCGCGCCACGAGCTACTTCTGGCGCCGCATGACGCGCGACGCTGAAGTCTACGCGCGCGGCGAGGTCCGCCATCGGGATCACAAAACGATCGATCTCGTTGGCTGGCATCGTGTCTACATGAACCGGGAACGCTTTGCGCGGCACGCGCAGCAGATTGCGTTTCTCGACTAACCCGGAGGCATCCCAGGTCCGCATATTCGGACCTGGGTACCCGGCAATGTCAGGCGAATACTTCTTCATGTTGCGGTTCAATCTCCACCTTGGTGTGCAACCGTACGTTAAGCGCGTCGAGTATCTTGATCGCCCGCTCCAGCGTGATTCCAAAGTATTCGTTTCGCTCGTCACGGGAGACCTGGGACTCATGCACATTGAGTCGTTTTGCCAGCTCCCTCTGAGAGATTCCCTGGGCGATACGCGTCGAAATCAAGAGAGGCCCGAGCCCGCGAAGATTCTCCAACTCGTCGAATTCGCCACGCTTGAGGCGCTCATAGCTTTCCACTTCTTCCTGGAGTTGCAGGTGGAAGGACTCCATCGGGTCGATCACTCGCTTGATCTCCTCATTGCCCAGTCCGGCTTCCTTCAGTCTCGTTCGATGATCCGCGAGCCGGTTCCGCTCGCCGGCAAGACGCGCCGATGCTTCCTGATACTCGCTCTCATTGCGAATCATGATTGACCTCCATACTTGATTTTTATGATGCCCCTCGGCTTGCCGTTGCGGCGGCACTGGCGGAAGGCCGAGGGAAACTCCAGTTCGTTGCCAAACTTGTCGAGGATTCCGCTGCCGATGCCCAAGCCAGGAATGTGCGGATACAGTTCCACCCGATACTGGTGCCACATCGGCAATTGCTTTTTTGGATAGCCAAGATAAGGCCTCCGCGAGGCGGGGTCCCAAGTCCACACTTTGAACGGATCAAGGAGGTTGAGCTGGCGCACCAAATCTCCTGTAGCCAAAAGGTGCAGATCGCAGACGAAGTAACCGTCAACGTCGTTGGGATGATCCTTATCCTCTGCGAACGAGCCGTCGGCAAAGACCTCGTGGATTCCTGCCTGCCAGAGCTGCCGCGTGAGAAGCTCAAAATTCTCAACCAGCTTCGCCCGCCAGACGGCGTCCCACGCGGAATGACCCCTCAGGTGCGGCAGACCCTTGACTAAAATCGACTGCTTGAGTTCTTCGAAAGAGACTTCGTAGTCGCCAGGCGGAAGGAGGCCGTCCGAATCAAATGCAGGGATTGTCGCCATATTGGCTTGTCCTTCCACATAGAATATCCTAGCCAAACTTAACTGTAATGTCAAGTTATACTATATTGTTATCAGCAAACTCAACGCAAAGTAGCCGTGTTCACTTGAGAGGAGAGGAATACACGCGCCTTCCCCCATCAAAACGATCGATCTGGTTGGCTGGCATTGTGTCTGTAGGAACCCGGAACGCTTTGCGCGGCACGCGGCGCAGATCGCGTTTCTCGACTAACCTGGAGGTGCCCGAGGTTCGAAAATTCGGACCCTGGCCACCCAGCCATAATCGCTCATTGAGTCTGGGTCACGACGCCGGCGGTCAAAGCGGTCGCTAAGACGGAAAGGCCAAGATGTTCTTCGACTAGATGAAATCGCCAATCGATCCAAACAGTGGATCGAAAAGTCTCCTGTACGTCCGCACAGCAAAGTCATCTGACATTCCCGAAAGGTGATCGCAAATAAACCGTGCTTTTCCAAGTTCATCCGCAGCCGAGATAACTTCGATATGGGCGTCCTGCGGTAACAGTGCCTTTGGTGTCTTGGTAGCGTAGTTTTCAAGAAGGAGCGTAAACAGTTGCTTCATCATCCGGTGCGTTTTCATCTCGAGTTGTTGCACTAAGGCGGACTGGATCACTATCCCCTTCGCGATTTTCTTCATAAGTTTGCATCGCTTCTTTACTTCGGGCTGTACTTCTATGCCAATGCCATACCGCTTGGTCTGAGAAGCCAGAGGTCCGCTTCGTGACACGATGGAGGTGGCCGTGATGCATTCCCCAATTCCTCGCGCCCTAAACTTCTCAGTGTCTTCCTCCTCGATGCTCGTGATGAGCTTCTCGACATCTGAACAGTCTTGCGGATCGAGAGAATTGGAGCGCACCCATTTCCTCAGCGAAGGTACAGTGATTAGCCGTGCCTTCACTCCGTCATTTATATCCGCATATCCATTTGCAATATCGTCAGACCAATCCATTATTTGGCATTCGATGCTCTGCTCCCTAACATCCAATTTGTTATGAATGAAATCTGTACAATCACGCTGGTCTTCGTAAAGAAAATGGTTCTCCATCCCAGGATTCCAGAATTCCTTGTACTTGCAAACAGCATCCATCAGAGCTCGCGTTGGCTTCATGCCAGTTCGCCCGTGCCGTTCGGTGAAGATGCGTCTCGTTAGGATGCGCATGGTCTGCGCATTTCCTTCAAATCCCCCATAATTCTCCATACAGCCATGGAGAGTCCGCTCTCCCGAATGACCAAAAGGCGGATTGCCAAGATCATGGGCGAGGCAGGCCGCCTCCACAAGATCGGGATCAACCTTAGGCGCATCTGGGAACGAATGGACGAGAAAAGCACAAATGGAGCGTCCTATTTGCCCGACTTCCACGCTGTGCGTCAAACGGGTCCGATAAAAATCGTACTCGCCGGTGCTAAAGACCTGCGTCTTCGCCTGAAGGCGTCGGAATGCGCGACTATGGATAATGCGATCTCGATCAATCGCGAACGGACTACGATAGTCGTTGGTTCCCCGCGACTCTGGAAAGCAGCTCTCGTCAAAACTGTTGTACATTCAAGCATCATAGCGCTGACCGCTCCGGTCAGTGGCACAAATCCCCAAGCAGTTAGGAATAGCCTATTGATTCTTGTTAGCTTCTGGTCCCGCCGACGGTCATTTTGTCTAGCTTGATGGTGGGCATGCCGACGCCGACCGGCACACTCTGCCCGTCTTTGCCGCAGGTGCCGATGCCTTCGTCTAGCTTGAGGTCGTAGCCGACCTTGTTTCCCGGCATCACGCTGCCGAGAGCCGCAACTCGACCTTCGATCCGGTGGCTTCGGCGAAGCGAATCAGCGTTTTGGTGCTGGGGAGGGTTTGTCCGCTTTCCAGCCGCGCGATTGCCGACTGGCTGGTCCCCATGCGCTCGGCAAGTTCGGCTTGAGACAAGCCTGCGCGGGCGCGAGCGCGAATCAGCTCGGAGGCAATTGCAAACTCCTGCTCCAGCGCGTCGTATTCGCGCTTGACCTCTGGGTTAGCAAGCATTCTTGCCTTGAATACTTCAAATGGAATCGTCATAGAACCTCCTGCGCGCGCCGCAGAGCTAAACTGATCTCACCTTCTGGAATCTCTTGTGTCTTCTTCACAAATGCCCTTACCACGACAACGCGTCTGCCCATCGCAGTGACGTAAAGCGCCCGAGAAATGCCATCCCTGCCCTTGAGGCGCATCTCCCAAAGCTTGGCTCGGACGTGTTTCACATGCGGCTGCCCGACGTTTGCCAAGCCAAATTCGCGAATCATCCCGGAAATTTGCAGGAACTTTGCCTGCATGTCTGCCGGGAGCGCGTCGACTTCCGCCTGAACGGTCTCGTTCAGCATTTCTACCGTCCAACACATGCCTTATTCTATCTCAAATTTGAGATAATTGGAAGGGCCAGGGCTATGCGGTTACCTTCCCGTGCCGCCGACGGTCATTTTATCCAGCTTGATGGTGGGCATGCCTACGCCGACGGGGACGCTCTGTCCGTCCTTGCCGCAGGTGCCTATGCCCTCGTCCAGCTTCAGGTCGTGGCCCACCATGGACACGTATTTCAGCGCTTCGGGGCCGTTGCCTATCAGCGTGGCGTCGCGGACTGGGGC
>Ga0302266_10002121_pt1 | contig 17373 bp, 13 predicted proteins | sample III_Bog_E1_2_FD_194559 | JGI IMG/M metagenome (GOLD analysis project Ga0302266, IMG submission 194559) | Peat permafrost microbial communities from Stordalen Mire near Abisko, Sweden - III_Bog_E1_2 | ecosystem: Environmental > Terrestrial > Soil > Wetlands > Peat | place: Sweden: Abisko... | reverse complement strand
AAGCGAAAACGATGGAATGATAGAGGTTGGTGCGTCGGGCAGCGCGACCCAGGAAACTCCAGTCGCAATCAGCGAGGCAAAGAGCGCTGGCAAAACAAAGCGCAAGGCCAGTTTCCCGCGCATCACTTCCAACGCAAATAGTGCACCACCGAGTGGAACGCCATAGGCCGCTGCCATGCCGGCACCAGCGCCACAAGCGACAAGCAAGCGCCGTTGCTCATCGGAAAGAGTCTCGGCGTCCGCGAAGAGATTGGCGAAGACTGCTCCTGCCTGTTTGGGCGCACCTTCACGGCCCATCGATGCCCCCATACCTACGGCAAAGATTGACAACAAGGCGCTGCCAAGAGTCCTTAGTGCCGGCATGCGTCCCGCGTAAAACCAGATCGCCTCGGTCGTATCAATTCCGTTCCCACTCGATACGTGTTTGAGGAGAGCTTGCCCAACGCCGGTCAGAATACCGGCAGCGAGCAGAACGGCGATGTGTCTCAACGTGCTTGCTTGCCGTGCAGTCTCGACTATGTTTGTGCCGGATCCATTCCACACCGCGCGCTGAACGACCTCGAGCAATCGAGTCAGCGCCGCAGCTGCCAAACCAGTACTCGCGCCAATCAAACATACAGCAAGCCAGAACCGCGCGGCTCCGGGACTTGCCAGCGAGGTGGGGATTTGTCCGGCGTTCTTTGAAACAGGCGTCGGCATGTAGATCCTGTCAACCAGTGCATTTCGTATCGCGGATGAACGGGATCCGCAAGATCATTCACATTATCTTGATTATCGCGAATTAACGAACCCCTACTGTTGCCCGGTGTTGCCTTCTCTCCAGTCTCACCCTAAAAGTCGACTTGTTTTAGGGCGCCATCTGGCCGCGCGCGTAATCCAGGGAACGGAGGGACAGAAGGTAATCGTATCGCGCATTGACCGCCGCGACAGCCGCCTGAGTGCTTTGCAGTTGTGCCTGGCTGAGTTCGACGATGGAACTGAGTCCTAGCTTATATCTGGTTTGCGCGAGTGCGAGCGCTTGAGCGGTCTGTTTCCGAAACAGATCCGCAACGGCAATGCGTCGAAAGGCAGTTTGCGCGTTCAAGAGGGCGACGCGCACATCCCGAGCGATGTTGTCAGAAAGATCCTGCGCTTGTTTTTCAGCAGCTTCCTGGCGAAGGCGGGCCTGCTTCGCCTGGGCATCGATGCGGAATCCAGTGAAAAGCGGGAGGCTCAGATTCACTCCAGCCGCCGCATACCAGTTCGGGACGAAGATTCCATCAGGAGCGACCGGGGTGATGCCTCCAGTGGCCAATGCGGAAATCGTTGGGAGATGTTGGAGTTGTTGTGCGGCTGCGAACTTCTTGTCAGCCGCGGCGGTAGAGCGAAGAGCCTGCAGGTCGGGGCGCTGGGCTTGAGCGCTTGCATAGATGGACGCAGAGCTATCATGCGGTGGGGGCGGGGTATCGTCAGAGTCCTCAACAGCTAGATAGAGCGAATCCGCCGGCGTAGCAAGGACTGCTGCAAGAGCGGCGCTGGCGGAGGCGACTCCGTTTTCGGCGTCCAATTCCAGGAGTTGCGACTGCGAGAGGTCGGCGGATGCGATGTTGAGATCGAGATCGCTCTTGAGTGCGCTCTTGGTTAGTGCGGATGTCAGGTTCTGTACGTCGCCCCGTGCCGCGACCGTTGCCTTCGCTACGTTCAGTAGAGACTGCGCGTTCAGCAGACGGTAGAAGGCCTGATCTGTTGCTAACAAGACATCCTGCTCGGTAGCGAGTGCGGTCTGATCCTGAGCTTTCTGCTGCAGTTTGCTGGTCGCGACGAGATCGCGCGTGCGACCAAAGTCGGTGATAAGCTGCGAGAGCGAGCCACCGGTGCCGGCGTGCGTGTAGAGACGCGAATCTGTAAGACCGTCGGCGCCGATGCGGCTTCCGTCCTCTGCCTTTTCGGCTGTAATGGCGGCGGAGATCTGGGGCAGCTCGCCCGACCGGGTCTCACGCGCGGCTTGCCCGGCTGCAAGAGCGAGAAGATGGCTTGCGGTGATGCGTGGATTGTTCTTGAGAGCGAGGCGCTCCGCATCGGAGCGCGTAATGGGGATTGCGGCGGTCGCGGGATCGATGAGAGGCTGCTGTTGATTTGGAGGCGCAGCTTGAAGTTGAAACGAGTCAGCGGGCGCAGGTACGACTGCGGACGTCAAAGTGGCCCATGAAGGCTGCGGCGCTACGGGTAGATCGGTGGCGCTGGTCTGGGCGATGCGTTGGGGCAGAACAGACAGAGGAGCGATGAGTAATAGAATGAGCGGCCAGTTTCTCATGCGATCACCTCACCAGGCTGCGCTATATCTCCGAATGATGCTTTATCCGCATGCTCTCTGCGAGCCTCGATACGGCGATGGATGAGCAGGTAGGCGCTGGGGACCAGGAAGACCGTGACGATACCAGAGACAGTAAGCCCGCCGAGGATAGCCCGGGCAAGCGGAGCGTACTGTTCGCTGCCCGCCTCCAGCGCCAGCGCCATGGGGATGAGCCCGAGCACAGTGGCAAGCGTGGTCATCAGGATCGGTCGCAAGCGTACCTTGCAGGCTGTGATGATCGCCTCTTCGAGTTTGAGGCCCTGCTCCCGAAGTTGGCCCGTGAACTCGACGATCAGAATACTGTCCGATACGACGATGCCCGTCATCATCAGCACCCCCATAAGGCTCATGATGTTGATGGTGGTGCCGGTAACAAGCAGGAAGAGAATTACTCCCGAGATACCGGGCGGGATGGCGAGCAGAATGATGACCGGATCGACAAAGGATGCGAACTGCGCCATCAGAATCAGGAAAACCAGCATGATCGACATGACGAGCCCGATGGCAAAGGCCCGGAAAGACTCGTTCATGTTGTTGACCGTTCCCCGCACCGTCAGAACCGTTCCATGGGGCGGATGAATCCCTGCGACGATGTTGTTTACATCCTTGCTGATGGTAGAAAGGTCCTCAGCTCTCGGCATCACGTAGACATCAAAGACCCTCCGAAGCTGATAGTGATCGACTTCGGTTGGAGTGTTGATTGACTTAATGGATGCGACAGATTCCAGTGGTGTCGTGCTCTTGCCGTCAGCTGATCGCAGCGGGATTTGTTTGAAGTCATTCAGTGTTTGTACCTGCGTCTCTGGATACTGCACGGTGAGCATATAGTTGTTACCGTTCTTCGGATCGATCCAGTAACTCGGGGCGACCATGCCGTTCGAGGTCATAGCGGTGATCACGCTGTCGACGATGGTTTTCGGTGTGAGGCCTTCGAGGCTCGCCTGCTGGCGGTCGATGTTGAGCGCGAGTCCTGGGTAGTCGATGTCTTGTGGAATGAGGACATCGCCGACACCGTGGAGCGCTCGCATCTTTTGCGCGAGTTGCTGAGCGACGGCATATCCTCCCTCCATGTCGTTACTGCTGACCTGGATGTCAAAGGGTGCTGGAAGTCCCTGGTTGACAATTGAATCGACCAGTCCTCCTGACTGGAAGTAGGTTTGGATGGATGGAAGATCGCCAGCGAGCTTGGTTCGCACGCGCTGCATATACGCAAAGCTGCTGAGGCTGTGATCTGGATTCAGGCTCACCTGGACAAACCCGGTATGCATTCCGGAGTTGGAAGTATAGATCGCCGAAAGATCGGGTGTGACTCCGATGTTCGAGACGATCATGTTCAGGTCTTTGGGAGCCACAACATCACGCACATCCTGCTCGACACGAGCGATATATTGGTCCGTGAGTTCAATGCGTGTGCCGGTAGGCGCCTTGACGCTGATGACGAATTGGCCAGGATCGGTGCGCGGAAAATAGGCGCGGCCCAGGAATGGAGCCAGCGCAAAACTGAGCACGACGAAGATGGAAAACACGATAATGACCAATGCAGGCCTGCCCAGACAGTAGTGGATCGAACGGTCGTAATGCTCTTGCAGCCAGCCGAAGCCCTGGTTGAAGTGATAAACGGTCTTGGCGAAGATGTTGGTTTGACCATGACCACCTTGCATATGCTCGGGGACCCGGTCATCCTTCTGTGCGGACTCATGCTCATGATCATGTTTGGTGTGCTTGATAAAACGAGAGCAAAAGAGCGGTACGACCGTCATCGCGACTACATAAGAGCAGAAGAGCGCAATCACCACTGCGAGCGCCAGAGCTGTAAAAAGATACTTACTGACGCCCGTGAGCAGGGCCACGGGAAAGAAGACAATCGCTGTGCTGAAGGTAGCCGCCAATACAGCGAGTTGAACCTCTTTGCCGCCCTCCTGCGAGGCCTTGACTGGATCTGAACCCATCTCGAAATGGCGGAAGATGTTTTCGAGCACCACGACCGAGTTGTCGATAAGGCGGGATAACACGAGCGCCATGCCACCGAGCACCATCGTGTTGATCGAATTGCCGAGTGTCTTCAGTATCAGGAATGTTGCGATGCATGAGATCGGAATCGAGAGGAGAACGGCAACCGTGGCGCGTACGTTGCCGAGAAACAGGAGGATCATTATGCCAGTCAAGCAAAGTCCAATCGCGCCCTCGCTGATGACGTTCTTGATCGCGGTTTTAACAAAGACCGATTGATCGAACACGACGGCAGTCTTTAGCTGTTGCGGGATATCAAGCAGGTGAGCCGTCGCCTTGCGGATGCCGTTGACGATGGTAATCGTGTTTGAATCGCCACCCTGCTTGAGGACCGGAATGTAGACGGAGTGCTGTCCATCGACGCGCACGATGTTCGTCTGGAGCTGGCCGCCATCGACTGCATGTCCAACGTCGCCCACCAGAACGGAGGCATTGCCGACCGTCTTGAGTGGGATGCTGTTTACGGCGTCGGGCGTCGGCACCTGGCTATTAGCGTAGATGTTGTAGTCCTTGGGCCCGATACGAACGTCTCCAGCGGGCAGGATGAGATTCGAGTCATTGACCGCACGGACAACATCCATGATGCCAAGTTCCGAAGCTTGCAGCTTCAATGGATCGACGTAAATCATGATCTGGCGATACGTGCCCCCATAGGGCTGAGGGACTGAGGCACCGGGAACGTTGGCCACCTGATTTCGAACGCTGAACTGGGCGACGTCTTTCAACTCCGTCTGATTCATCCCAGCGCCCTTCAGCGTGATCAAACATACAGGAAGATTTGCTGCGTCGAAACTGAGTACAACTGGCGGCAGAGTACCGGGAGGCAGGCGGCGCAGGTTTGCCATCGCCAGGTTCGAGATGCCACTGACGGCCGCTGTTGGATCGGTGCCTGGCTGGAAGTAAACCTTGATGAGGCTGACGCCCGACAACGAGCGCGATTCAATGTGGTCGATATTGCTGCCGAGCGTAAAGAAGCGCTCATCGCTGTCTGTAATGTCCGATTCAATCTGCTGAGGCGGCATGCCAGCGTAAAACGTGGCCACCACAACGACGGGAATATTCACGGGAGGAAAGAGATCGACGGGCATGCTCGTGATTGCCGCTACGCCAACGACGACGACAATCATGCACGCCATGAGGATAAAAAACGGATAGCGGATCGCAAAGAAGGACATGGTTATTGGTCCTCCTTCTTGTTCGTTGGCTGATAGTTCTCCAGGTCGCTCTTTGCCGGCTGTGGTGTGACTTGCTGGCCAGGCTGTAGGCCAGACTGGCCGCCGATGATGATCCTGTCGCCCGGCTGCAGCCCGGACGTAACTTCCTGAGAGTTTCCCCCGCTGATCCCCAGCATAATCGGCCGTTTTTCGACCCGATTGCTGCTATCGACAAGCATCACCGAAGGTTGATCGCCCTGGATGATGGCGCTTGCGGGAATAATGAGCGCATCATTTTTCTGCTCCAGGTTAAAAGTCACGTCCGCGTACATTCCCGGAGTGAGTTTTAGATCTGGATTATTCACGTCTACTTCCGTCAACATCGTTCTCGTCGAGTTGGAAACGTCACGCGCGTAACGTACCACCGTTCCTGGGAACTGCTGCCCCGTCGCCTGTACATGCACCGTGACTTGCGATCCGACGTGCACGAGGGGGACATCCCGTTCCGGAACCGGCATACGGAGCCGAAGCACATCGCTCTGAGCAAGCCTTACTAGAGCCTGACTCAGTCCTTCCGCGGTTCCTGCGGGGATAAGCGAGCCAGTGTCCGCATAACGCGTGGTGATGACTCCGCTATAGGGAGCCGTGATGGTCGCGTATTGTTCCATGCTGGTGACCCTTAGGTTCTCCGCGCGCGAAACGCCCAACTGTCCTTGAGCGGCGGCTACGGCAGATTTGGCAGCATCCACTTGTGACGCTGCAGATCTGTCTTTCGCCTGAGCATCCTCAAGCTCTTGTGCGGCAACAAGGCCCGGCTGTTGGTCGGAGGCTTGCTTCAACCGCGTGTAATTTGCGTGGACGGCTGCGTAGGTCGCTTCTTCTCGAGCGACTTCATTCTTCAGACGGGATATGTTCTGCTCGGTCTGGGTTATCCCTGCCTGCGCTCCAGCAACCTCAGCCTGCAACTCGGGGACTTCAAGCACCGCGAGCGTCTGGCCCTGATGCACGCGGTCGCCAATATCAACATAGATGTGCCGGATATAACCGGAGACCTTTCCATGCACGTCGATTTCCTGATATGCCTGGAAGACTCCAGCGACGGTGAGCTGATTTGCGATAAAGCCAGTGTGGGCTGTGGCAACCGAAACGGCCGGAGGTGCTGCAGGGCTATCGGCGGCAGCATCCGCCCGATGATGGGCATGCAAAAAGTAAAACAATAGCAAGATTGCCGCCACGAGACCGACAGCAATCAGGAGTAGACGCTTGGTGCGCATCGGAGACCTTCCTTCGAATGGATGTCTAAACTCATCCGCCGAAGTGTCTTATCTCCAGCGGTTAAACGAGAGCGTGTCCTTCGTCTGGTGGGGGTCGAAGATAGAGAATCGGGGCACGACTGAGCGGTGACCGATCGATGATTGCCTCGTCGCGCAGCCGATCGACTGGATAGTTTTCAGCTTCTTGCAGAAGAGAGGAAAGAACCGCAATGCTCGAAGGTGCCTCAGTTGCGGCTACTACGGCGCCGCCGCACGCAGCATTGGCTACTGCGCTCTTTGCCGCGTCGCTGCCGCGAGTACACACTTTAGCGGGGGAAGATTCATGACCCGCCCTGTAAAGCGAGAACTTGTAATTCGTCCCCCACGCAAAAACCATGATTGCGAGGAAAACGCACAGAACTCCGCAAAAGGAGAACAACTCCTCAGGTCGCGAAGTTCGAGTTGGAGAAACGTTTTCCAATTCCGCCCTTTAGAAAATCCCTAACCTTCGCCGTTGTTTGATATGCAGACCTGGGCCCAGGTTGCCTAATCCATCATATCGCTTCGCTCGGAATGCACATTGACTTACGAAGCCGTTAATGACCGCCTGAGAAGAAATGATGCACGATCATGCTTCTCGCCAGCAGATACATCAGACCAGTAAGAGCAAGTGCAAAAATCATGGTCAGAAATGGCCGGGGTGAGGAACTACGCTCGGGAGTTGTCGATTTCGTTCGAAGTGTTGGCATCGAAATTCCTCCGATCTTTGCTCGCTGACTGGGGCGGAGTCGCTTCGATAAGTCGCAATGCCGTTTTGATGACGACCGACGGATTCCAAACCGTCTCGACGGAGTCGTCGTATAGAGGATCGTCAAAGTTCTGTGACGGTATGCCAAAGAGCAAGATCTTGGCGGCGGGCCAAGTCCTGCGAACGTGATTTGCGATCCTTTGCGCCTCCCGCTCGCTTGGGCGGAGATCTAGAACGACAAGGCGGCAATTACTATCGGGGGGCAGATCCCAAACCTCTCGATACCCTGACACGGCGAGTACGGGATGTTGAAGCGATCCAAGGAGCAGCCGGCGTGAAGATCGAAGTTCCGGGTCCGCTTCAACAAGCAAAACCGAAGACAACTCCGGAGGAATCCATTCCTCATCACGGGCAGTTTCAAAACGATTCATAAGCATCGGAGGCCCCCGACGCACGCAGAATGAGTGTTCTCGATTCTCCACATACAGTTCTCCATGACCTGCGCATGCTGCGCATCAGATCGATGCGTCGTCCGAAATCGGACGAGTGCCTAGATTTGCGGCTGAAGCAACTGCCGCACGGCGTAGCTTCTAAAGGAGGTTGGGTGGAGGTCGATGGAAATACGAGGTTGCCTGTTCATCTAGCCTGGAAGACGCCACAAGCGCAATTTGGGCGGAGTGATTCGCAGGCATCAGCAACGGATATCTATACAGGCTGTGTATCTTGGCGACGTGGAATCGAAATTCGTGCTGGGCCTTTGTAGGCTCGCGTTTGCCGACCGCCGAACTACCTACCGAGGAACTCTTTTCGATCGAGAGTTTGGAGCCCGCCACACTCGGGTCGGCGGAAGACTTGTAAATAGCTAGCTTGGCATGAAACGCAAACAATAAGACGCCAAAACAGATCAGGTGCGAAACCACCGCGCTGGTCGTGACTCCCAGAAATGATCGTTTAGCCAGCATTCCGAAACCCTACCTGCGTACTCATGTTTTGATGCTCTTTCTCCAAGAAAAGATGTGCCGCGGACTAACGTTGAATAGAACGAGGATACGACGTGCCGCGGGGTTGGTGACGGCTAAAGGTGAATCCAGCCGCTGAGGATGAGAGAAAGCGATCCCAAGGCCACAAATAACCAGAGAAGAACACCCTGAAGCAACGGGCGAACGCCCACCTCACGGAGCGTCTTCATAGACAACCCCGTTCCAATCAGATACAGCGTAACAGTTAGGCCGATGATCCCCAGATGCTTGAGCACAGGATACGCGGGCTGGAAAACCGGAACGTAAGTATTCGCGACCGCTGCAAGACAGAAGAAGAAAATGAACCACGGCCATTGAATGCGCGCCTTGCTCTTTTTTGCCAATGCGGTTCCAACTGAAAGCGGTACGATCCATAGAGCGCGGGCCAGCTTGACGGTGGTGCCAACGGCTAGTGCCACCGCTCCATACTTTGCCGTCGCACCAACAACCGAACTTATATCATGAATCGCCAGCGCCGACCACAGGCCAAACTGTGTCTGCGTCATATGCAATCCGGCCCCTATTATCGGGAAGGTAAGCAAGGCGACGGAGTTCAGAGCAAAAACTGTCCCCAGCGAAACAGCGATTTCCTCCTGGCTCGCATTGGTGATTGGGGCTATTGCAGCAATAGCGCTGCCGCCACAGATTGCAGTTCCCGCCGAAATTAGATACGAGATTCGTTTCCCTACGCGCAATAACCTTCCCAACCCCCAGCCCAATAGCAAGGCGATGCTGATGCTTCCTGCGGTATAGAGGAAACCAGAGCGACCCGCTTGCATAACTTGATGCAAATCCATTCCGAACCCAAGGCCCACGACAGAGGCCTGGAGCAGCAACTTCGACAGCTGCTTCGCTTGAAGATGAAACGGATGAACAAAACTGAATCCGTAGACGAGACCGCCGGCCAATGCAATGGGGGGCGAAACAAGGCCGCTGGCGGCAATAATCAGACCGACGAAGAATAGATTCTTGGACATACATCCAGTGTTCTGGAAGAGCGCGTCGCCGTCCAAGCAGAAGTAATCATGCCCTATTTGTGATTCTTATGAGCTCCCAAGGCTCCGCTGCCCGTGGACCTGGCGGATGCACTCTGCAAGCCTGCACGTGCTGTGACGAATCTCTGGAATTCAATGACCAGACCCTGCGGCTCGGGACCGGATGCATACGCGACAAGAAACTCCCGCTTGATACTCAACCCTTCCACCTCGACAATCTTGAAAGTGTTGCCGAGCCTCAAGTCCTTCGCGATCGCCCAGCGCGAGACGAATCCAACCCCTAGTCCTGCTTCTACAGCGGACTTGATAGCTTCCGTCGAATCAAGCTCCATCACAATATGCATCGAATTCCGCTTGACGCCCTGCCGCTCCAACGCCAATTCAATGACATGCCGAGTGCCTGATCCGCGTTCCCGCATCAGCAGTGAAATTGATGCAATTTCTGAACAAGAAACCGAGGTGCGTTCAGCCCACTCATGAGCGGTAGGCGCGATGAGCACGAGCTCGTCCTCAAGAAACGGCTTTGCCTTGACATCCCGGCTGCGAGCGGGCCCTTCGATGAAGCCCAATGCGATCTTCTGCTTCTCCACAGCCTCCACAATGTGCTCTGTGTTGCCGCTGAACAGGGTGGGATGAACCCGGGGATGCTCGCGACAAAACTCCCCCAAGAACCGAGGCAAAACATACTGTGCAATGGTAGTGGAGGCGCCCAGCGCAAGTTCCCCGGAATGCTCTCCACTCAAGGCTGCAATCTCGTGCTCCGTCTGGGCCAGAAGCGTCTTGACCTGTTCACAATAGTTAAGGAGAATTTTGCCTGCAGCCGTCAGCGCGATGTGGGATCCAGTACGATCAAAGAGTTGAACGCCTACATCCTCTTCCAGCGCTTTGATCTGTAGACTGACTGCGGGCTGCGTCAGGTAAAGCTCTTCGGCGGCTTTGCGAAAGCTGAGCTGCACTGCGACCGCCCGGAAGACCACTAGACGAAAGTTTTCAAGACTCGCCATTCAACGATTAAAACACTGGCGCTTGGCGTTCCACCGTTGAAGCACCGCTTTAAATCGTTTCGGGAATCAGGCGCGTCTATCTAAACAGCTCCGTACATGCCAGACCGAGTTGCCTGGGTCAGCACTTACTTTGAGCTCGCGGAGGAAATTCCCGTCCAAGCGACCGAGTCCCGATCTGTGCACAGATGAAGATGACGTCTATACTGACCAGCGAGGATCAAAGTTAATGATTCGAGGCCTGGCTTCAACCCCCAAGCGGGCATGGCTATGCCCTTTGCATAAGCGTCCGCGACGCTCCTTGCTGCCTTTGATCACCCTCCTCGCCGCTATCAGCTGTTGCGCCTGGTCCCAGTCTCTGGTGATCTGGCACGTAACCGTGATCGATGCCACCGGCCACGCCGCCCAACCCGACATGACCGTGATGATCGACCAGCATCGCATCGTTGCGATCGTTCCATCGAAGGCGGCACATTTTCCGAAAAACGCACAAATCGTCGACGGCGTCGGCAAGTTCCTAATCCCTGGATTGTGGGATATGCATGTGCATGGGGCCTCGGACGCTCGCGCTCCCTGGAGCCATCTTCTTTTTCTCGCCAACGGAGTAGTCGGCGTTCGCGATATGGCAGGCCCACCAGACGCCCGTGCATGGCGCGCCGGTCAAGTATCCAGCTCGGATCCATCGCCGACCATATATCTTGGCAGCCCCATCGTCGATGGTCCAAATCCGGTTTGGCCTGATTCCATTGTCGCCGTCGATGAAGCGCAGGGGCGGCAAACAGTGGATGAGCAACAACAGCGTGGCGCTGACTTCATCAAAGTCTACAGCCGGTTGCCTCGCAACGCTTACTTCGCGATCGCGGACGAAGCGAACAAGCGTGGCATTCCATTTGAAGGACATGTGCCGGAGCTGGTAACTGCAGCAGAGGCATCCAACTCCGGCCAAAGAAGTATCGAGCATCTAACCCGTGTAGCCGACGCCTGCTCCAGGGATGAATCAGCAATCGATTCTGACCTGCAGAGGTTCACGGAGCTGTTCCGCAAGCCAGACGCGACCATGGGCCAGAAGGTGGATGCCGGGAGAAACATCATTCTCCTCAATATGCGCACCGTTGCATCCTTTGACGAAGCGACCTCCCAAACTCTATTTGCATTGTTCGTGAAAAACGGGACCTGGCAATGTCCGACCCTCACCTTGCTGCGCGCCCAGATCGATGATCCGTTACCAGCGGATGATCCAAGATTGAAGTATCTGAGCAAAGACATGCGAGCGAAATGGGATGCCGGTTATTACAGGCACTTTCCACCGGAGCCTCGCGCCGCTATGGCCAAATTAACAAAGGCCGAATTTGACGAATCCATGAGGATCGTTGGGCTCATGTACCGGGCAGGTGTTCCTCTTCTCGCGGGTACAGACGCCATGAACCCAGAGTGCTTTCCCGGCTTCAGCATTCATGACGAGCTCGCGCTTCTGGTTAATGCCGGTTTACCTTCGCTTGCAGCGCTCCAGACCGCCACGCGCAACGCCGCTCAATTCATGGGACAGCTCGACCGCCGCGGAACCATCGAAGTCGGCAAGATCGCCGATCTGGTTCTCCTGGATGCAGATCCTCTCGCCGACATTCATAACACGCGCACCGTTCGTGCAGTCGTGCTGAACGGAAAGCTACACCAGCGCGAAGCGCTCGATGCAATGCTACTGAAAGCCCAGGCCCTGGCAAGCCGGCAGGATACCTCATCTGAAAAATGAGAGCGTCGACGTCGTCTCTGCACAGAGAGATGAATTGCCTTGAATAGGCCTCTGCTTTCCGTGTTCTCTAAACTATTGAATTAGCAAGCTTATCTCTTTCCTGAACCCACCGTCCTGTAAGCAATCTGTAGAGTCGTTCGAATTAGATAGATACCGAGTTCATTCGGCAATGGGGTTCCCACACAAGGGTTCTCAAATGAAAATGACTGTGCGCACGCTACAAGATTCAAAAGGACTTACGCGACTGAAGCACCACCGTTGAGATTCGCAAGTTGTTGATTCGATTAGACATTGCCAGTTCGGGACCAGGGGGTCGGAGGTTCAAATCCTCTCTCCCCGACCAATAAAATCAATAAGTTACAGACTTTTTTCCGAGATCAAAAGATCCACTGTAGTCAAATCTGTAGCAGCCAAAGCCTAAAGTTTCAAAAAAGCGAGCATTCCACGAGCGCACTGTTCGCCGATCCGCCTGGGAATGATTCCGGGGCGGCGACCACACTCCAATCGATGTTTCGTGCCCGCTGCAACCAAGATTTCTGGGTTCGAGTTGTATCGAGCCCAAGTCGAACTCCCGGGCTTGGTTCCTTCCAGCCGCCGCCGCGGCACGAGCAGAATGCGATACCTTTTCCTGATTTTGGAACGAATGGACTTCCTGAGCCTTCGGCAAGGAGGGTGCGGAAACGAACCGCATCAGCAACCATGTCCAAGAACTTCGATCAGAATTCCGGAACCAAGCACGTAGCAATTTACACGAGATTTTCAAGCAAGTTGCAGCGGACTACCTCGACGGAGGACCAGATCAGGGATTGCCGCGAGGCCGCCGAAAAGCAGGGATGGATCGTGTTGGACGACTTCATCCGGTCTTATAGCTGAGTGCCAAATCGCCGAGGAACTCACGGTCTTCGGCTAAACCCAGGCATGCCGCATTTCGATTCGACCTCGGTGCCCGAACGCAAATTTGTTACAACATGAAATTGTCCGTTATCGCTGGCAATATGGTCGGCGAGCCGTATCGGCTTCTTTCGTCAATTGTCATGAAAGCCGACTACACATCCAAGTGAGACGCGTTCCATTGTCGGTGACTGATTTGGCGATTTGCACTCATTGAGAACACATCGATCCCGATAAGTCTTTTCGGAAGGAAGAGGTCCGATCGTCGAGACTCCGGCCGAATTCCGGACATGCTTGTGGCCCATCGACCAGGCCGGACCTTAACTCACCTGATAAAGTTAGCTGCGAGTCACGAGCTGGGTTATCACCGCATGAAGCGGTGTCGCCCCTGCCACATGCTCTGTTCCGGGTACGCCAAAGTGAATCCAACCGGAATTGAAAGCGTCCACCATCTCCGCCCGAGGCGCTGTCCGCCCTTGCGGCATCCCCTGTGAGACCCAAAGCGTCTCCCATTCCGCTCTGGGAACGGCGATCGCCTCGACGGGGCGTCCAAGAGCAGCCGCGAAAGCATCCGCTATGTCGAGGGGACTGTAGCCCTCCGGGCCCGCGACTTCGATATGGCGGATTCCGGTCCAGCTCTGCGTGAGCGTCTCTGCACCTACCTTGCCGATGTCCGCGGTCGCAACCAGAGGAAACTTGCGATCAAGCGGATGGAGCTGAAACCGGATCTTGCCTTCGCTCCGCGCGCTCGCTACGTCGCCGGCTGAGTTTTCAAGAAACCAGCCGGGGCGCAGAAAGGCATGTGAGAACGGAAGATCTGCCAAGGTTTCTTCGAGGAGATGTGAGCCTGTGATCAAACCCAACCCACTAGCCTGTTCCGCTCCTATGGATGACAGATAAACCGCCTTCGACGGCAGAGCTCTTGAGAGTGCCTCATGCAGGATCTTCAACGTCGCCTTGGTCTCGGCGAAGCCCGGTGCCGGTGCGAAGTTTGGAGGAACCATGACGAACACGCCAGCGACACCGGTGAACGCGGCCGTAAGCTCATCCACGTCGTCATAGTCGGCTTTGAAGAGCTCCGCACCTTGCTTCTGCCACTCTGCCGCATTCTCGGGATTCCTTACGATCCCTCGAACCTTCTCGCCCTTTGCAATGAGCGTGCGCGCAACGGCGCCGCCTACATTCCCTGTGATTCCCATGACTGCGTACATATGCTCCTCCTTACCTGGAAATGATTTGTTGTTAATGTCGGTGCTTCTCCGACCGCTCCTTCAAGGTCGTTAGCCAAAGTTGATGCCCGTCATACATAGCGTTCGGTTGCTGCTCACGGAACTGAACGGCGCCGGGACACCACCGATGTTCTGCGAATTGCCATGTTCCTCACCGATCCCTCTCAGCGCTTCCAATTATCTGACTCACGGGGATTGATTCGGAACTAATATTCGTGGCATTTCACTTATAATCAATTAGCATAAGTACATGAGTTTCGATGACCGCCTTCTGAATGGCGTGAGTGCCCTTGCAGCCGTGGTGAGATCGGGCGGCTTCGCGGCCGCGGCGAGATCCTTGAACGTCTCCCAGCCAGGCATCAGCCGTGCAGTTGCTCGGCTCGAGGACCGGGTTGGAATCCGGCTCCTCGAGCGGACGACACGCTCCGTCTCCCTCACGGACGAAGGCAGGCGGTTTTACGAGACCATTGGCCCGATTGTGTCGGCGCTCGAAGACGCGACCTCCGCATTGGCCGAAGGTAAAGTGACCGTTCGCGGGAGACTCCGCGTCAACATGGACCCTTATTTCTCGCAGCTCATTCTCGGACCACAACTGAGTGGATTTCTTAGAGCGTATCCCGAGCTCAAGGTGGACCTGATCACGCGGGAGGGCCTCGGAGATCTGGTCTCGGATGGGTACGATCTGGCTATTCGCTTCGGCGAGCCGCGCCCATCCACACTCGTCGCCCGAAGATTGCTGGACACGAGAGTTCTTACCGTAGCCTCGCCTGGCTACCTGAAGAAACACGGCCACCCTACCGATCCACAGCAGTTGGTCGCAGATCGACATCGGATGATCGATTTTCGAGATCCGGAGACAGGCCGCCCCTTCGAGTGGGCATTCCGTAAAGATCGAAAGGAGATCAAGGTTGAGACGCAAAACCAACTCATTCTGAGTGACGTCGCGACGATGCACGCCGTGTGCCTGGCAGGATATGGGGTCGCTCAACTTCTCGAACTCGGCGTCGACGCCCATCTCGCGAACGGACGGTTGGTAGCCCTCTTTCCGGATTGGGAGGAAGAGCGTTTCCCCTTGTATGCCTACTATCCCTCGCGCCAATACCTCGCACCGAAGACGCGCGCGTTCCTTGAGTTCCTGTCGACGACGGTCCAGGCCTCGCACTCGCGCAAACCAATTCCGGGCTGATTCCGAACCTTCGCAGCCCATGAATTGCTCGGTGTGGGGGCGGATTTCATCTTCGAAGACTCTTAATCGCCAAAAGGGTCTGCTGAGCTCGAAGAATACTAGCCGTTCGATAGGAAGCTTGCGAGTGTAAGCTTATTGCTGCCTAAACTTGAAGCAAGATCTCTACGCTGAACAGAAGCTCATTCTGACCCGAGGAACACTCTGAATGACTGGCCACAACGAGGTTTCAGCGAATGCCGCTCTGGTTCGCGAACAACTGAAACGCCTCCTCGCGCACCCCTTGTTCACAAATAGCAGGCGATACCCGGTTTTGCTCGCATATACGGTGGAACAAGTGTTGCTGGGCAACGCCGGGGAATTAAAAGAGAGAACGATTGGCGTTGAGGCCTTCGGACGTGAACCAAGCTACGATGTGAGTCTCGACCCGGTAGTTCGCATGACTGCGGCTGAGGTTCGAAAGAGGCTTACTCAGTACTATTTCAGCCCCGAATACAGCCGCGATCATGCGGGAGAGCTGATCATCGAGTTACCGGTCGGCTCCTATGTTCCGCTATTTCGTGAGGCTTCGCCTCATGCGGTCGTTCGAACAGATGCTCAGTTGGCGTATGAGGCCCCTGAGGTAAACCCTCAAGCCTCGGCACAGGCGGCAACTCGTCTGGCAGATTCCGCTAAAGGATCTGCAAGTCGTACCGTATATGCCTGGATGCCGATTGCGATTGCTCTGCTAGTTGCTGGGCTTCTGGGGTTCGGTGCAGCCCATGTCAGATTCCCTGGACAGTCCGTACCTCCCACCAGCCCCTCAAAACCCAGCGATCCGTCAAATATGGCCCGCTTTTGGGAGCCAATGACCGCAACTTCCAGCCGAGTTAACTACTGCCTCGGCGTGCCGACCGAGTCTGTCGATCTCCAAAGCAAAACGATCCCCGCGACCCCCGCTGGAGAGAGTGGCAGTTTGAATGTTTACGATGTCATCACGCTTGCGCGGTCGATCGCGCCCCTTGTGCCGAAAAACGGCGAATTTCGTGTTTTAGCGGGTCCGGAGACAGGCTTCGCTCAATTGCGCGAAGGCCCGTCCGTCATGATTGGCGCTTTTGACAATCCCTGGACGATGCGCATAACGCAGGATTTGCCGATTGGCTTCGAATATGACAGCAACCACGTTCGCGAGGTGGTCGATCGCAAGAGTGTCCCGAGAAAAATCTGGACGCTTCAATGGCAGGTTCCGAAGAAAAGTCTTGCACGGGACTACGCCGTTGTCGCCCGAATTCATGACCAGGTATCGGGACAGCCGGTAATCATCCTGGCAGGTATTCTGGGCGAAGGAACTGAGGCGGCAAGCGAGGTGGTGTCAAATCCTGCATATCTGGACGCAATGTTGCAGAAGGCTCCGAAGAACTGGGACCAACTGAATCTGGAGGCTGTCATAGTAGCGAATGTGATTGAGGGGCACCCCGGACCGCCGACTGTTGTTGCTGTGGAGACGTGGTAGGCCGCTTTAGAAATGGCCTGTGGGGAACGGGCCATGCCAAACCCAGGAGAGAAGATGACGATCAAATACTGCACCATGTTACTGCCCTTTGTTTTATCGCCCTTACTTTTTGGGCAGACCGCAGTGCGCGAGGATGCTGCGCATCGCCAGTGGTATATCGATGCAGGCAGGCAAACCTACGTCATCGGCGTGAACGAACAGGAGATGGTGCAATCACTCTACTGGGGACCGAAGCTTGCGGCGAACGCCCAATTACCTACCGCTAAGATGCATGACGCGAGGGCATCTTTTGACCCTCCAATATGCAATACGCCGC
>Ga0302266_10002098_pt1 | contig 17469 bp, 9 predicted proteins | sample III_Bog_E1_2_FD_194559 | JGI IMG/M metagenome (GOLD analysis project Ga0302266, IMG submission 194559) | Peat permafrost microbial communities from Stordalen Mire near Abisko, Sweden - III_Bog_E1_2 | ecosystem: Environmental > Terrestrial > Soil > Wetlands > Peat | place: Sweden: Abisko... | reverse complement strand
TCCCAGATGAGGCCCAAGGTTGGCGGCAGCTTTATAGAAAGTGATTCCCGTGATATACCCATTGACAACACTCTGGAATTTCACCCCCAGCTCAGCTGAGTTAGTATCAGCCGCAGCAATAACCGCTGGGACGACTGAATTATTCCAAACGCTGAATGTCGGATAAGACGCCGTCGTAAACGACCATATATAATCGTTGGTCATTATATTACCAACCAAATCGCCAACTCCGGTCGGCCCACTGCGGACATCTGCGGAATAAGTAGCCGACAACGCAAAAGGGGCAGCCGGTATTAAAGCGGCAGTAAATGCAGCACTATTATAAGACACCGCAGCATTGACCGGACTATTAGAAGAATTTAGCAATAATATAGTGTTGGTGTTGATGCTCGCCGGATCCATGGCCTCATTAAATGTAATATTTATGGGCGCACCCGGAATGACGCTAGTTGCACCCGCAACCGGAGTGGTGAAATTCACAGCAGGTCCATTGGTGCTAAGCACGTTGTTTCCGACAAAGGTGAGGTCAACCCAATAATTGGCAGCATTAAAGCTATTCGTAGGGAAAGCGCTATTAACGCTGTAATTAAAAACACCATTGGGTCCGTCCGCGCCATCAGCCAATGCCATCAAGGGATAACTATCAACCCCGGACGCCGAGAAGTATGTGGGGTTAATGGAATACCCACCCATCGGCATGTGGTAGGACACAATATACGTCGTGTTTGAAGCGATTAATACAGAATTAGAAAACGCCTGGTATTGCCAACCGGAGGCAGTTTCGTTGGTAAAAACGACACTGGCCAGCAAAGTTCCGGTGGACGTCCAGAGATTGCCGATATGCGTCCCCGTGTTCGCCCCACCTTTATAAAAACTAATGCCGGTTACATAACCTCCGATGGCGCTTTGGAATTTCATGCCAACCTCTATCGGGCTGGTGTCACCCGCGGACACCGAGTCAAGCTCCGCAGTACCACTGGGCGCGTTGGTGTCGGCGGAAGTCAGAATCGCCGGGATTGCAGTATTCGGCCAGACGCTAGTGGAAAATTGAGTGATGGTGTTAAATGATGTTATGACATTACCAGCGAGAAGATTTCCAGCCACATCGGCAACGCCTCCGGCACCGCCCTGTACTTTAATTGTATAAGCTGACGAAAGTTTCAGAATAGATTGAGGCGTCAAAACAGCCGTCAGCGTTGTAGGATCGTAAGTAACGGTTGCCGTGAGCACATGGTTGGAAGCATCCAGCAAAGTGAGGCTGGAGGCATTGACAGTGGCCGCGTTCATGGCTTTGCTGAACATGATACTTGCCGCCGCGTGCAAACCGACCTGCGAGGCAGAATTGGTCGGACTCATGCTGGTAACAACCGGGGGAGTGGTGTCCGGAACATAATCAATTTCATAATTCCCAGTTGGGGCTGGAAACATCGCGTATTGAATACCCTTAACGCGATTTATCAGATAGGCAACGGACACGCCATTGGATTTAACCTGACTGACACTTTGGGCAAAGGGAATTGGCGCCATGACCTGTAGCCCCCCAGCGTTGGTATTTGCAGTGACACTAAAAGTTAGTAACCCGTTACTCGACACAATGGAACTTATGGCAGAGGCATTGCGAGCGTCAACCCAAGTGAGTAATTGTTTAGCGGATATAACCGCCACATTGTCGTTCGTGGCGGTTTGGATAATCGAATCACATTCTTGCTGTGAATCGGAGAACGAATTCGTGAAATCGGTGTGCATATTGCACACAAAGGCACCATAATAGCCCTCCGGACCCAACGCCCGATTCAGCAGCGATGCCACAGTGTAAGGGTAGACTTGGCCGGATTCGTCAGTCATTACCGTGGCCGCCTGATAATTGTCAATCACACTGCCATCAGAGGTGACGAAGCGCATGGGCATGCCTGAACCGGTGAAAACACCCGGCCAGGACGCTGACCAACTTGCCGGCCAATAATAATAGGTGACATCGAGTCGGATGCCGTTAGCGCGTTCGACTTCAGGCAACATAGTGTATTGACTCCAAGCGACACAGTGACAACGGTGCGTCTGGGGCGCCGGCAGGCCAGGATACATTAAAGCCAATGTGTTTAATTCATTGGTAAACATTGAATTAAGTGAATCCCAAGTTAGATAATCGGCACAGCCGGTGTCGAGGTGCAGGCTAATTTCAAATCCCTGCGCCGTCCAATTTGTCACCTCACTGTTCAACAATGCCGGGCCATCCAATGGTTGTCCATCAATTGGACCGGTGTAAGGGAAATAATAGGATGTACCCCGAATATTATTCCAATTGTTTGGCATCGAGTTAATCGGGCTTTCGGCATAAAACTGGTTAAAGCGAGGACGGGTTGCATTATGATCATGATCGTCCCCGGTCATTACCACCACAGCCTTGCGCCCATCGGGAAAATACCAAAACCGGGGGAGCAGCCGTTTACTGGCATTCATTGAAATTATCATGTTTGCCAGCAGGCGTTGTTGCTCGTCGGCCTGCGGTATGGCCACTTTACGGATATCAATCCAATCCGGCTCCGGATCGAAACTGGCCGCGCCGTAGAAGAGATCATCGGGACGAATTTCTGTCTGGCCATCGCGATGTTGCCCCGACCAAGCCGGATTGCCCTGTCGCATATAAACGATAGAAGAGGCTAGATCGAACAGAAAGGCGGCCGCCTGCCCGCCGTTAGATCCAACACCATGAAGCGACACGGCCGGGTAGGCAGTTGGGGTAACCGCAGTGGAATAAAGGGTGGCCACGTTGGTTGCCCCAGACAGATTATAACCATCAGCAGAACCATGATATTGAACAGACTGCTCCACGATTCCAATGCCCGGACCGGAGGACGTGTTCACCAACAAATATTGATTGGTCATGGTAATGCCAGCATCGCTCAATCCGAGCAGTCCAGCCAGTTGCTTATCAGGCCGCATGGCGATCAACTGACCGCCGGCATTAACCCAGTTGCTGACCATGCCAACTTGGGCTGAGGTCAGGGCAATTTGACCAAGGATGACAACGTCGTAGTTGGTCAAGGTTTGACTGGAAACAGTTGAAATATCTTTGAGCGCAAACTCATTCATGCCCTCAGTCAAAAGAATTTCCGCCAAATAATCACAAAACGGATTCCGGCGATCCGTGATGACCAGAATCGGTCCGCCGACGCCATTGCCATAAGGATTGGCGGGCAAAGTCTTGAAACTCCAGACGAAATTTGCACCTAAATGATTTCCCGCCAAATCCGCCACGCCGGTCGGACCGCCACTTACCGTTGCGGTATAATTTGTTCCCACCGTTAAAAGATTGGTTGGCGTAAGCGTGGCCGTTTCGGTCGCGGCATTGTAGCTGACCGTGGCTGGCACAATAACGTTGGAAGGATCACGCAGCACGATTGTGCTTGAGTTGATGGTAGACGGATTTACCGCCTCACTAAAGGTGACGGTCACCGCAGTGCCAACATGGATCCAGCTGGCACCAGATCGAGGGCTCACCGCACTAACGGTTGGAGGAATCACATCCGGACTGGCTTGGAAAACAACATCAACCCAGTAATTGGCGGCACCAAAGGTGTTGGTGGGAAAGGCGCTGGTGGAACCGGTCACAAACACTCCATTGCCGCCGCTATTGGTATTGGCAGGTGCCTGCAATCCCAACAGCTGTAAAAGGGCCGTATCCCAGATAATGCTGTCGGTATAATTTACGCTGGCCGGTGCATGCAATGGCGGATTATCAAGGTTGGCAGTAAAGTACCCAGCATCGTAGCTGTAATGGCCATTGGTGGCATGATATGAAGCGACATAAGTCGTGTTGGCATTGATCACCACGGGATTGGTGAAATTGACCTGCTGCCAACCGGAAGCGGTTTCGTTCGTGAAAACTACCGTGGCCAGCCGCGTGCCATTGGTCGTCCATAAGTTACCGATGTGAAGGCCGGTGTTGGCGCTCGACTTGTAAAAGCGTATGCCGGTAATGCTACCGGCCACATCCGCGCGGAAGAGAACTCCCAACTCCAAAGAAGTGGGATCCCCGGAATCCACCGTTCCGGGCACAACGCTATTCGACCAAAGAGTTGAACTGGCTCCAGTTAGCGGCGGCAACAGGAACGAAAGACAAAGCAACAACCAGACCGGTATCACACCAAGACGGGGGCGTAGGGCATCCCTTGCTACTAGATTCATTTTAAGTAAAAACCTCCAACTTTGGATTTCGGTTCTGCTAATCAAAAACACAATTGATATTGGATGGAAAAAATAGCACAATATTGGCATTTGCGCCAGAGATTTCATTCCAGCCAAGCCGCCCGCTAAACATTTATCAAATTGAAAAACGACGGGTTTCATTTCTGTCCAAATTCAGCGGATCCGGCCACGGTTCTCCACCATTTGACTAGTTTGCGCAGTCCTTCTTCGAGCGTGACCTGGGTGTGGAACCCGAGCAATTGTTCGGCCTTGCTAATGTCGGCCAGCCGTCTAAAAACCGGGGTGGCTTTGCGGGCGGGTCCGAATTCCGGCGCACGCTTGACTTCCATGACCCGGCCCAAGGTCTCGGCTAGTTCAATCAGGCTGGTTTCCGTTCCGCTTGCAATATTGATCACGTCGTCAGTAATGGAGGACATCGCGGCCATCAGATTTGCACGGGCAATGTCCTCTACGAACACAAAGTCCATGGTTTGTTTACCATCGCCAAGAATCAAACAAGGCTGCCCGCTGGACAACCGTTCCATCCACCGGATCATCACCTCGGTGTAAACGCCAAACGCATCCATCCGGGGGCCATAAACATTGAAGTAACGCAGGGCCACATAATTCAACCCATACATTTCATAAAAACTGCGCAATAGTCCTTCACTGTACATTTTAGTCGCTCCATAGATCGTACGGTTACCGTAACCGTGGTGGTTTTCCCTGGTCGGGAACGCTTCTGCCTGCCCATAAATTGAGGCGGATGAAGCGGAAACCACGCGTTTGACCTTGGCCGCCACAGCCGCTTCCAAAACGTTAAAAGTGCCGGTGGCCAATACATCATGCGCCAGCCTTGGATCTTACGCACATTGAGTGATGCGAATTGCCGCTTCATGAAATAAAATGTCAACACCTTCCATTACTTCACGAACCAGTTTTTGATCCCGAATATCACCATCAACGAGAGTGATCTTGCCGGAACTCATTGCTGATTCGAGGTTTTGTCGCCGTCCCCGGGTCCAATTATCCAAGACCACGATTTCTTCCAAACCCTCGGCCAATAATTGATCCGCAATATGTGATCCGATCAACCCCGCTCCGCCGGTTATCAATGCTCGTTTATGTTTCATTTGTGTTTACTTCCGTATGTTTTACCCCGCTTGTCCGGTTTATATCCTTCCCGCCAGCGCAGGAAACGTGCGGGAACGCCAGTGACAATAGCAAAAGGAGCGACATTCTTGGTCACCACGGCTCCAGCACCAACGATACTCCCTTTGCCAACCGTCACGCCGGGCAGCAAAATGGCCCCGGTTCCAATGTCCGCCCAAGCCTGAACATGGACGGGTTTAATCTCAAGATCAGTTTCAATGATCGGTCGGTCCACGGGTAACCCGGTATGGCTAGACCCCAACACTTTGGCACCTGGTCCCCAGCCGACATGGTCCTCAAGGATAAGATTTCGGGCGTCAAAATAGGCTTGAGGACCGATCCAAACATGATTGCCGATTTTTGTCACCCCATCAAAGCGCCCTTGAATATAAGCCTGCGCCCCGATGAAAACTCCATCACCGATCTCGAATGTTTCCAAGTGCTTGAAGCCGACACCGGAACCAATCCGAACGCCATTGCCAAAACCACGCGCCACAGCCCGCCAGATGGCGCGGCGCATAACACTGTCCAATTCCCCGTCACCATTCGCGAACCGCGCATAATGTTCCATAAGCGCAGCTGAAGCATAACTTCGCCGAAGGTGCCGGGATAAATCCATTTCGAATGCCGGGTCAGGTTTTACCACCCGCTGACCGTGAACGGCGCGGGTGACTCGAGATTTTTTCTCAGGGCTGGTCGACATGTTTAGGTTGCTTTGCATCAGTACCGTTTCAGGGGGAGGGCACCACCATCACCCGATAAAATTGTTGCATTGCACTGCTAACGACATTGGTGGCGGTGGCGACGAGACCGGTGGCACGGACATTCGGAATGCTATTGCACCAGTTGGTGCCGCAGGCAGTCCCGCAATACTGAAGTTGATAAATGGCGTTGGAAACCGAACTCCAAACGACGGTGACGACGCCACCGGATAAAGTAATAGATTGAATAATCGGTGGTGGAATCACGGGCGCAGGATTAACGACGACCTTGAACAAATTCGTAGAACTCAAAGGTGGAATTCCACTGTCCGTCACAATGGTGATAAACAGGTTGGTGGTGCCGCCTTGGGCCGAGACGGGCGTCCAAGTGATGATTCCGTTGGTATCAATATTCGCTCCAGCCGGAGCAACCGCCAATAAATAGGTCAAAGTATTGGCTGGAAGGTCATTGTCCGTCGCCGTGTTGGTGACGATTAGGCTGGTCGAAATGTCAATTGTCTGGTTTCCCTGCGCCGACAGAGCTGGTCCGTTGTGGATCGCATTGACCGTGACCACAAAGATGTTGGTGGCAGTCAGGCTTGGATTTACTGCATCATACGGATTAGTATTTGTCGCCACCGTCGTAAATAAATTCGTGCTCGGCACCTGACTTGCAACCGGCGTCCATGTAATTAAACCATTCACATCAATTACTGCTCCAGCCGGTCCCGCGACCAAGCCATAGCCGGTTGTCACTGAATGGATATTGGGTTCGCTAGCTGTGTTCGTCACCGCCAGACTCTGAAGCCCCATCAAAGTCATACTGTTTTGCGGCATTAATACGGGCGCAGCATTAACCTCGTTGACAATCACCACAAAACTATTCGTCGCACTTAAACTTCCGTCGGTCACAATCGTCGTAAACTGATTTGTGCTGGGACTCTCTAGCTGGCTGGGGGTCCAAACAATCACCCCATTCGTATCAATAATGGCATTCGTTACCGTGCCATTATTGCCCACATTCGTCACGAGCAGCGCATAACTTATAGGCAGCGAAGGAATGTCGTTGTCTATCGAAGTATTTGTCACCACCAGTTGCGTCAGTTCGTTCACCGAAATGTTAGTCTGTGCCGGCAGGACCGGACCGTCGTGAACCGCGTTGATCGTCACCACAAAACGATTTGTGGCCGTCAGGTGCGGATTGACCGAATCATACGGATTAGTGTTTGTCACTATGGTCGTTATCGTGTTGGTGCTCGGCACCTGATTGATTGCTGGCACCCAGGCGAACACCCCGTTCGTGTCAATCCGTGCACCCGGCGGACTCGACACCAAAGTGTAGCTCGTCGTAATAGAGTGGAGGTTGGGTTCGGTAGCCGTATTCGTCACTAACACGGCCGTCAATCCGCGGCTCGCCACATTCGCTTGAATGGTCAAGATTGGGGCCTGGTTGACTTCGAACACCACCACGTTGAAACGATTCGTCGAGCTCAAACTTCCGTCCGTTACAATCGTGGTGAATTGATTCGTCCCAGGACTCTGATTTTGTGCCGGGGCCCAGAAAATAATGCCATTGTTACTTATCATTACGTTCGTCACCGGGCTCTGGTTGACCACGTTCGTAACCAGGAGCGTATAACCCAGTGATAAAGCTGGCAGATCATTATCCATAGCCGTGTTTGTAACCGTTAACAAGGTCAGCTCGTTCACGGAAACATTGGGAAGACTTCCTAAAATCGGGCCGTTATGAATCGCCTGTACCGTGACGGTGAAGCTGTTCGTCGCCGCCAGTTGTGGACGGATCATATCATAAGGGTTGAAATTCGTCGCTACCATGGTAACTGTGTTTGTACTCGGCACCTGATTAACCGCTGGCATCCACCGAATGATTCCGTTCGTGTCCACGCTCATTCCCACCGGCCCAGACAATATTCCATATCCAGCCAGCAACGAATGAATGTTCGGCTCACTGGCCGTATTCGTCACCGTCAGACCTTGAGTCCCGAGCAATGTGCGGCTGCTTTGCGCCGGCAGAACCGGCGACTGGTTGACCTCGGTCACTACCACGGTAAACGAGTTCGTCGCACTCAAACTACCGTCCGTGACCATCGTCGTGAATTGATTGGTGCCCGGACTCTGGGTCTGCACTGGCGTCCAAGTTATTACTCCGTTCGTGTCTATCATGGCGTTCGTAACGGCCATACCGCTGACCGCATTGGTCACCAACAGCATATAGCTCAGAGTCTTGGCTGGCGTATTTGTGTCCGAGGCGGTGTTCGTCACAATGAGTGTGGTCAGTTCATTGACGAACCGGTTATTTTGCATGGGTAAAACCGGTGCGACGTTGGGCACAAAAACCACATCCACCCAATAATTGCCGGCATCCCAGACATTGGTTGGGAAAGTGCCGTTCGCGCCGTATGCATACACGTCGTTGCCAACGCCAAGGCCGCCGGCCATGCCGGCTTCCGTGGAGGATGGTGCGTGCAACGGCGGATTATCCACCCCGGCGGGCTGGAAATATCCGTCGTCTTCGCTATAATGCCCCGCAGGCACATGGTAGGAAGCCACGTAGATGATGTTGCTGGTGATGGCTACCGGCGTGGAGAAGTTGACCTGCTGCCATCCCGTGGCGCTCTCACCCGCGAAGGTGGCGCTGGCGAGATTTGCGCCGCTGCTGGTCCAGAGGTTGCCGATATGCGTGCCGGTATTGGCGCTGGCTTTGTAGAAACGTATGCCGGTCACATGGCCGGGAATATCAGTGCGAAACTTCACACCCATTTCAACCGGGCTGTCCGGACCGGAATCAGGAGTATTGGGAACCGCCGTGTCCGGCCAGAGAGTTCCCACGCTCCCCACCACGGTGAAGTTCGGCCCGGATATGGGCGATGACAAATTGCCACTGTCATCGACGGCACGGCACATAATGGTTGCAGAACCCGCCTGTCGCGAAATCCAAGGATAACTCCAATTAGTCAAGCCAACGGCGGGATGCCAGGTCGTTCCCCCATCCGCCGAAATTTCCACGGCCGCAACATGACCGCCGACGTCACTCGCGGTACCTGTGATGACAGTCGTTGTCCCCAACGAAATGGTTCCACCGGTAGCGGGTGATCCGAGGTTGACGGTCGGTGGTATTTGGTCGGTTGATGCCACGGCCGCAATTAAGCCAGCCTGCAAAGTCGCCGGTTGGATGCCCATGTCCGCAAACAGATTTACCGTAGCCTGCCGCATCGCGAGGCTGGTTGGAGGTGGAGTTGAACCATAGCTGTTGTAATGGTTAGTATCCAACCCCCATGACCACTGGCAGGTGCCGGCGCCAAAAACCAGGGCACCACTGGTAGCACGATAGAGAGTGAGATTATGTGTGGCAGATGTGGTTTCATAGTCCAAATCATCACCTTGCAATACCGGCACATTGGTGACGACGGTCGAGGACAAACACATCAAACCCGGCGGGCGAAAGCCATTGTCGGGGGCGACATCCCATTCGTAACCCAGGGTTTGGCCGCCCAGATTTCCGATGCCGCCGGCCGGCAGCGAGGCAATCGTTGTATTGCGCCAGAACCGATTGGCGGCATATAGGGCTGGAACCTGCATGGTATAGGAGGTGCCGCTGTCATTGACCACGGAGAGCGTGCCCGTGAGCCGGTTTTCCGGGCGGCCGCCATCCGCCGGCGGGCTGAAACGGGGATCGCGCCAGTATCCGGTCCAAGTCGGACTCGGGTCGATCTTGGCATCTGCAAGTGATTCCTTGTAACAAACCATTGTGCGGTAAGGGGTATTGGAGCCATCAGCAGAAGGTTCCCAACGGACTTTCCAAGCCACCTCGTTACCGCTAAAAAAAGCCAGGTTCACGCCAGCCGCAAGAGCCGTTTCGACGTTGGTCCGCTGCAATCCCGACCAATACTCGTCATGACCAAGGCTTGTTATCAAACGATGATGGAGCAGCAATGACCCCGGCTGACGATCCGCATCCAGCCCGGTCGTATAAGATACGTTGTAGCCGTTAGCTTCAAGCCATCGAATCATCGGATATTCCGCATTGAACAGCCAATCGTGTTCGGTGTTGCCACTGGTGCCCCCAGCAGTAGGGCTGGCCGTGACGAAGGGACGGTTATAGCTGACCTTGTAGGCGCGACCAACCGGGCCGCCAACGTAAAGGCTGTTTCCGCCGTAGGCATTGTAAGCCTGCCAGGTCGTATCTGAAGTTTTAAATAAAATGTCAGAAGTGATGGTATCATTACGAACAATAAAAACAATATGGCTCGCTCCGCCAGTGTCAGCCCTTATGAGCTTTGCGAGGTAAACACCCGAAGTCGCATTGGTGGGAACCTGCCAGAAGGCGGAGACTGACCAGTTACCGCAATCGATCAGCCCGGTAGCAGAATCGGTGATGGGGGCTGGCTGGCTTTGCGGCAGCGGGACCGACGGGGTTACGGTGGCGACCAACCTGGCCCCGTTGCCTTGATAATAGCCAAGTCGATAAATCTGGATCGTGTAGGCACTGGCCGGCGTATTGATTTTGAAATAAATCGTTCCGCCGTTGGTGACGCTGATATCGGTCGCATAACCTTGAATGGTCGCGTCTCCGGCATCAGTGATCTGCCACTGACTCGGGGGATTCCCCGGCAGCAGATTTTCGGCAACAATCGGGTTGGTGGTCTGCGCCATCACAGATCCGCCCAAGATTCCGGACAGGGCACAGCTCAGAAGAAGGCAACTGAACCCTCTTCCGGTGCACCTTGACCACAGGCAGGCCGTAAATATGACACGATCCATGTTTGTCTTCAAAAATCAGGCACGCTTCAACTTCTCTGGGCCACGCACGCATTGGCGGCTGGTTGGCGGTTTGCGTCAGAGAAGTTTTCATGAACAGCTTGGGCACAAACGAATGCGCATGAATTGATTTCGCCGGACATCCGGCGCACACTGCCGGCTCAAATATTTCAACCGGATTCTCATTCGCAATCGCTAAATCCCGATCCGCAGGATTCACAGCCACACCCGACTCACTAAACGCGTCATTGATAAAACGCTTAAATTAATCCGGCTTCGGTCCCAGTTTTCTCAACCCGGCGCTGTTCAATAGTCGCTGGTTAAATTTAACTGAATTTACGATGCCATAAGCGGCAGTTTGGCTCTATGCCGGATTGGGACATCGTCATTCCTGTTTGAGACATACCCCCCTTGAAAAGGGCGACAATACAGGCATAAAACGACCCCTTTGGGCAGGGGGGAAACCTGAAGCAGACTGTGAGAGACAGCGGAATTTTGCGATTCAAGCCTGAACCGCTCCAGATTTCTCAAAGAAATGAATCGTTCAAAAATAACGGGATCGGCCCCTTGGCCGGATAATGTGACAGAGCATCAGACGAAAAGACAAGAGCAGATAAAACTTTCGTTTCGCGAGGCCGATGCCCGTACCGCGCTTAAGGGCGTGATTCAGAAGTGAGCCAATATGGCGCCAGGCGAGCAACTTCCGGTTGGTAAAATAAGCCACCGAAACATATTCATTAAGCAGTTTCTTCAGGGAGTCCTTCCGGGGATTATTAACCGCCATGCCGGCTCCCGAGACGCGGGCGATAGCCTGATCCTCCGCCGTAAACAACCAACCAGCCCATTCCTGATCTTCCGCCGAGAAAACTTCAGGACGAAACATTCGTTTCCTTAAAAGCGAAACCTTGATGACCGCGCAGGTGTTGAAAAGACCGTTGAACCCGGTGAAATTGTGCCGGTTAATGAGTTCATGTCGCAGCAAGCCGGTATTGTAGGTATCGAAATAGGCCGCCCCGATGCCCGGATTCGTTTTCAAAAAGTTTAGGACGTACTTAACAGCTTCGCGATTGGCCAGTTCCGTGTGCGAGCTAATGATCATAACATAATCCGTCGAAACCAAACGCAAGCCCTGGTTTAACGCTTCTGAGTAATTAAATTCTTTTCCAACATAACGGTGCACCAGCGACTGGGGCGGAATACAAGCCAACGTCTGATCCGTTGAACCTGAATCAACAAAGATATACTGTCGGGGAGGTTTTGACTGACGGTTGAGCGAAACCAGCGTTTGCGGTAAGGTAGGCGCCGAATTAAACGTCCTGATGAGCACAGAATACTCACTTTGATTTACTTCGGACGGCGTCATCATGGAATGTTTATCATGCTGACGGTCGATTTGGCAAGGACGCAGCAGGCCCAAGGCAATGGAAACGCCCGACGCATCAACCTGCACCCAATCGAAGCGTCTTGCGGACAAGATTCCCGGCGCGCCGCCGCAGGTTCCCAATCCGCTGACGGGCAACCCGCAGTTTTCGCCAGAAATGGACGCCCAGGCAACGTTTCCAAAAGAGGGTTTTCCAGCCGGCAGAGTGTTTTATTTGCGGATCGGTTTCCGCCGCGATCCGGGCAAACTGATCGGAGGTTTCCCGATCCCCCTCATCAAAAGCCGCGTGCGCCAGCTTGATTGACTCGCCGCCCAGCGGTCTTAGCAAGTCGCGATGGATTTGATCCGCATTCGGCAGTTGGCTTTTGCAAGACTGATGAAAACAATCAAGGGCAGCCTTCCGCTGCGCCATGTCGGGCAACCCCCGCTTCACGTTATAATAATCCGTCTGCATGTTTTGGCCATGTCGCCGGTATACGGCCTGGTAAGTTTCCAAACTCCCAACGGATGCGTAGGCAGCCAGCCTTAGCCACATCTCAAGGTCACCAGAATGCGGCAGCTCCGAAAGATATCCGCCCACGCGCTTTTGCAGCGAGGTGCGCACCACCGCGGTGGCAGTCGGCACGATGTTGATCGTTCCTTTGGATTCAATCAGCCGGATGAATTCAAGCCCACTCATGACCTGCGCCCCGACCTTGTCACCAATCGGCTCCAAATCCGGCGAATTGCGAATACCGCTTTCTGCCGAATTGATCACGTTGCCAAAAACAAAACCCATTTCCGGATGGGCATCCAGCAGATCCGTGGCCCGGCGCAATGCTCCCGGCAGCAAGTAGTCATCCGCCGACAGCAGCAACAGATAATCCGCCGACACCCATTCAATACCCTCGTTGTAGGTGGCGATGTGACCTTTGTTGACCGGATGCCGGATGACATTGACCCTGGCATCCGATCGCGCCAGAGCATTGGCAACTTCTGCGGTATTGTCAGGTGACGCATCATCAATGATCACCACACGGACAGCCGGCACTCCGCCGGCAAGAACGCTCTCAACGCACTCTTTTAGAAAGTGAGCATACTTGTAACAAGGGACAATGACGTCGATGGAACTCATCGTTCAACTCCGCTCCGTCTCGGTTGCGACCACCTCGTTGATTTTCCAGCGGTTCTTCAAAAGGAAGGATCCTTGAGACGGCATCACGCCGGTTCCGTAAAAATCCGCACCGGTCACGGTGATCCGCGCGACATCATGGACACAGTCGGCTTCCCGAAGCGCCACGTCCAGGCCCACATGCAGATTATATTCACCGGGTACGAGCGGCAGCTGCGGTATATCGCACGTGAAGATCTGGCGACCGGACAATAAACCGGCGTTTCGGTCGGGCTCGTAGGCGGAGTGGGCCGTGCATACCCGTTCACCCGTCGGGGAGAAGAACGCCAGCTCGGCATCCACCTGCTGATTGGGTTTCAATAATTCAACTTCGATGACCGCCTTGAGGCCGCCACCAGCCGACACGGTGCCAGGAAAGGGATTGCCATGGCTGTCCAACAAGCGAAGCCGCTGAACTGCGGCTGGTACTTACCGGGACGGCGGACAGAGTTGGCCAGATCAATGACATCCGCAAACGCGGGCGGACATTCGATCTTGAGACTGGCCGCATAATGTTGAAGCGCCTCTTTGACCGGACCATTAAATGTCACCCGGCCTTTTTCCAAAACAATGCCACGGCTGCAAAAGCTCTCCACGGCCTTCAAATTGTGGGAGACAAATAAAACTGTCCGCGGTTGGCTGCGAGCCTCCTGCATTTTCGCCATGCACTTGCTTTGAAAGGACGCGTCGCCCACCGCGAGCACTTCGTCCACGATCAAAATGTCTGGATCCAAATGAGCCGCCACCGAAAACGCTAGTCGGACATACATGCCACTCGAATAGCGCTTCACCGGCGTATCTAGAAATTTCTCAATCTCCGAAAACGCCACAATCTCATCGAACTTCCGGACGATTTCTTCCTTGGGCATGCCCAAGATCGCGCCGTTGAGAAAGATGTTTTCCCGACCGGTTAATTCCGGGTGGAAGCCCGTGCCCACTTCCAAGAGACTGGCCATTCGCCCCTCCATGTAAATACTGCCGGTGGTCGGCTCAGTGATCCGGCTCAACAGCTTCAAAATGGTGCTTTTGCCCGCGCCGTTCCGGCCGATCAACCCCACGACTTCGCCACGCTCAACTTTAAACGAAACATCTTTTAACGCCCAGAATTCCTCCTTCTCCTGTTTTTTTACTTCGCGCCGGGAGCGAAACCATTTGAACGGGGCATGCAAGGCGGACTCAATGACGTGCCGGATGCCCTCCGTCGGGGCGCGCTGATGACCGATGACATAACGCTTGCTGAGGTTCTCGACATTGATGACTGTTTCGCTCATGGCAAAAGGTTCTGGGTGAGAAATTGGCGATTCATGGATGAATTTTCAAATGACATCGGCAAACGTGCGCTCGGTCCGGCGGAAAAACCAAATACCGCTGGTCACCAGCAAGGCCACCCAGCCCACCGCCATCGCTTGTGCCGGCCAATACAAGGTTTGCTCTCCACCCAGAATGCACCAGCGGAAACCGTCAATGATTCCAACCAGCGGATTCAATGAAAACAACATCTGATACTGTTTATATCGTTCGACAACCAAGCTGCTGGAGTAGCCCACCGGTGTGACATAGAATCCAATCTGCACAACAAAGGGCACGATAAAACGGAAGTCGCGATACTCCACCATCAAGGCGGCGGTCCACAACCCCGCTCCGAACGCGGCCCCAAACGCCAGAATCACGAAGAGTGGCAGGAAGAAGATATCGGCCGATGGCACAAACCGGTACCAGATCATCAGGATCACCAGCAGGAGCGAGGAAATTAAGAAGTCCACCAGACTGATGATTACGCTGCTGGTAGGCACAATCAGCCTTGGAAAATAGACTTTGGAAATCAGGTTGGAGTTTCCCACCAGACTGTTGCCGCATTCGGTCAGCGCCGTGGCAAAGAACATCCATGGCAGCATGCCGCAAAAAACCAGGAGCGGATAAGGGGCGCCACCGGACTTTATCTTGGCTAACAATCCGAATACAATGGTGAGCACGATCATTGTCAATAACGGGCGGATGACGGACCATGCCACCCCCACCACCGTCTGTTTGTAGCGCACCAACAGATCGCGCCACGCCAGAAAATAGAAAAGTTCGCGATATTTCCAAAGGTCCCGCCAATATTGGCGTTCGGTCTTACCCGCTTCGATGGTCAGTTTATTCATGGCTTGGGAAATTCTAAACTCGTCAATCATCAGGCGGATACACTCTCAGCGGAGACCGCCAGTAATTTTTGCGCGAATACCGCTGCCGGGTCGGCGGGCAGCAATTCGCGGATGGCTTGGGCGGCGGCTTTTCCCATGGCTTCCCAGTTGTATCGTTGCTCCCACGCCCGCTCCAACGCGGCATGGAGATGACGTTCTGTCGGGGCTTCTGCAATAAATCCCGTGACGCCATCTTGGACGATCTCGGCGTTTCCGGCCACGTCGGTCACGATGACCGGCCGGGCGCAGTGCATGGCCTCGACGATTGCAAGGGGAAGGCCTTCAAACCGCGAGGGAAGAATCAGCGCATGATGAGTGGCCCAGATGCTCTCAATGTCGCTGACATGTCCGTTGAAAGTTACGCGACCGTCCATTTTCAGAAGGCGGACCAGTTGCCGCAGATTATCTTCGCACCAGCCTTTCCCGAAGAATGAAACTGCCACGGGCCGCGAGCGCCATGTGTCCCGGGCCAGTGCGCGTAAGAGCAGATCCTGTCCTTTCGCCCCGGGTTCGAGCCGGCCCACGCACGCCAGTCGTACCGGATTCAGTTCGGTTGGCCAGGGTGGTGCGGCATTCCGTCGCACGTTGAAGGGATTGCGGACCACCTCGGCATTCTTGAATTCAAACCCGGTCTGGGTTTCCAGCAATGTCCGGTTGCCTTCGGAAACGAAGAAGACCCGTTTTGCCCGGCCATAAAAATCCGCCAACTCGCGGGCGCGCTGGCCGCCCGGCCACATATACTCCGCATTCGCTTGAAGGACGATGCAATACGGGATCCCGGACTGGGCGCAGATTCTGATCAAGGTGAGGTCTTCGCCCACGCTGCCGTGTGAGCAACAGATCAGGTCGGGTTGCTGCCGTTTCAACCAGCGGGTGAAGAAGACGGGCGACGCCCGACGAACCAGGGGGTTAAAAATGACTCGCGGACGGGGTTGCGAGGTTGGGAACCAGCGTTCGTTGAGCCGCACTCCCGCCTGGAGCAGGGTTTCGTGTTGCGAAGGGCGGGGCCGCCAGCGGCTGACGCTGGCGGAAACCTCGTGACCGAATTGACGCAACTTCAAAGCCGTTTCGCTCCAAAGCACTTCGGAACCGCCCCATGAGACGGAGTCCATGGTGCTGACAAATAAGATTTTTCGTGGGTTTGCGCAGTTCATCTAATGAAGCGGTCTCGCTTTTTCTCCCAACTTTCGACGGTGGAAATTGTAAGCGCCCAATTCCAACGGTGGCAAGCATCGAGTGCGGGGTTATCGTGCGTTCCTCCGTTGACCGGGTGCAGCCAGGTCCAATAATTTTTGGGCAAAATCGCCCACCGCGTCGGCCGGCACCAGTTCTCTGATGGCACAAGCGGCAGCCGCACCGATTTGCTGCCAATTCTGGCGCTGATCCCAGGCACGTTCCAACGCCGCATGCAAGTGTTCCTCTGTGGCCGCTTCCGCCACAAACCCCGTCACGCCGGCTTCAATCAGCTCGGCATTTCCGGCCACGTCGGTTACGATCGCTGGTCGGCCGCAGTGCATGGCCTCGACGATCGCGAGTGGGAGGCCTTCAAACCGCGAGGGAAGAATCAGCGCATGATGGGTGGCCCAGACGTTTTCGATGTTGTCAACGTGCCCGCAGAAGCGCACCTGGTCCTGGAGTTGGAGCCGATCGGCCAAGCGACGCAGGCTTTCCTCGCAGCGACCTTTGCCATAAAACGAGACCCGGATCGGGCGTGACCGCCAGACCTCGCGGGCCAGCACATGAAGCAGAATATCCTGGCCCTTGGCGCTGGGGTCAAGGCGGGCGACACAGGCAAGCGAAACGGGTTCGCTGTTCGCCGGCCAGGCCGGGGCCGCATCGCGACGGACATTGAACGGATTGCGAATGACCTCAGCATTGGTCAGTTGTACGCCGAGTTGCGTCTCCAACAACCGGCGGTTGCCCTTAGAAACAAAGAAG
>Ga0302266_10002095_pt1 | contig 17482 bp, 16 predicted proteins | sample III_Bog_E1_2_FD_194559 | JGI IMG/M metagenome (GOLD analysis project Ga0302266, IMG submission 194559) | Peat permafrost microbial communities from Stordalen Mire near Abisko, Sweden - III_Bog_E1_2 | ecosystem: Environmental > Terrestrial > Soil > Wetlands > Peat | place: Sweden: Abisko... | reverse complement strand
AGAAAGGCACAAATAGTTCACGCGCGGTGCGGCGAACGGTGTCGAGCAGCGTGGCGCGGCCTTCGTGGGTCGCGGTGATGTCGAGAAGCACGATTTCGTCGGCGCCTTCGCGGGCGTGACGTGCGGCCAAGGCTGCGGGATCGCCGGCGTCGATGATGTCGACGAACTGAACGCCTTTGACAACGCGGCCGGCGTGCACGTCGAGGCAGGCGATGATGCGCTTGGTGATCATGATTTTTTCTTTGCTACGTGACGGGCGACAAGGGCGTTGAGTTCGGCGCGCTGGTCGGGGGACATCGCGGAGGAGGGGAAGATCAGGAATCTGTTTTTGGCCAAATAGAACAAGATCATCTTATCGTCCTGCGCGTAGCCAATGAGTGAGCTCCACGCGTGACTTTCAGGTGTGGTGCCAATGATTGCGGACGCGATTCCTTTATCGTTGAATTCAATCCAAGCCCGGCGTTTGTCAGGGGGAAAGTTGCGCCCAAATTGGTTCTTGAATCGTCTGGTATTTCGGCCTTTCGCTGTTATCAATAGGTAGATGCTTGCGATTACAAGGCCCAAAAGGAATTCGAACCAATATGGAAACTCACTTCCCAGGAGCCCGAATTTCTTCATCAGGGCACAACCCGTCGCAGCTGCAAGGCAGGGAATGCCATCGTAGATCAGGAAATTGAGAACACGCCGCGCGAATGTCTGACGCCAATGAAGAGATTGTGCAGCCTGATAGTCAGCCAATGTAATCGAGTATTCGAGGTTCATCGTGGGAACTCCAGAAAGTTCCTCAGAATCTTCAGGCCGGTCGGGCCGGATTTTTCTGGATGGAACTGAACCCCCATTACATTGCCGCTCTCGACTGCCGATGCGAAGGGCTCGATGTAGTGCGTGATGGCGGCTGTGTCTGTAGTAACAGGAGCTTTGTAGGAGTGTGTGAAGTAGACGAATTCACCCGGCTCAACACCGGCGAGCAGGCGGGAACCAGCGCGCACTTCGAGCGAGTTCCAACCTACGTGGGGAACTTTTTCGCGACCTTCGGGAAAGCGGGCGCATTGTTCTGGAAAGTGGGCGAGGCCAGGCTGACCGGGCGCTTCGCTCGATCCGGCGTAGAGCCATTGCATGCCGACGCAGATGCCCAGAAATGGAACGCCGCGCGCGATGGCTGCGCAAATGGCGGGCGTAAGGCCGGTCTTGTCGAGATAGTTTGTGGCGGCAAAATGGCCTACGCCGGGGAGGACGATGCGCTCGGCGGATTCGACAGGAGCGAGATCGCCATCGGTGACCACGGGCTCTGCGCCTAGATGACGAAGCGCCTTGAGCACTGAGGTGAGATTGCCCGCTTTGTAGTCGATGACGGTTACGCGCATTACAGCAATCCTTTGGTCGAAGGCAGCATGTCGCCGAGTTGCTTGTCTTTGGAGCAGGCTACGCGGAGGGCGCGGGCGAAGGCTTTAAAGATGGCTTCGATCTTGTGATGATTGGAGCGGCCGTACATGGTCTTCACGTGGACGTTGGCGCGTGCGCCGCGGGCGAAGCCTTCAAAGAAGTCGGTGACGAGTTCGCTTTGCAGATCGCCGACCAGGCGCGTGCGGACCTTGGTGTCAACGGCGAAGGCGGCGCGGCCACTGAGATCGACCGCGGCGACGGCGAGGGTTTCATCCATGGGCATGAGAAAGTAGCCGGCGCGCAGAATGCCGCGCTTGTCGCCGAGTGCGCGGTCAAAGGCTTCACCGAGCGCGATGCCCACGTCTTCCACAGTGTGGTGTTGATCGACATCGAGGTCGCCGTCGCACTTGAGTTCGAGATTGAATGCGCCGTGACGCGTGAACAGCTCCAGCATGTGATCGAAGAAACGGATGCCGGTGGATATTTTGTATTGGCCGCGGCCTTCTATGACGAGATGAAGATCGATGCGGGTCTCTGCTGTGTGGCGCTCGACGCTGGATGTGCGCGTCTTCGATACGACTGCGGCTTTTGCATTTTTCATTGCGCGTTTGCTCCGAGATTGAGGGCTGCGACAGTTTGATTGAGGGCAACGATGGCCTGTTGCATCTGCTCACGGGTTCCGACGGTGATGCGAACGCGTCCATCGCAGCCGGGGTCGTTGGAGCGATCCCGAACCAGAACGCCCGCGGCGCCCATGAGGCGCACGAACTCCGCGTGCTGCGGGCCGATTTCGATGAGGACGAAGTTGGCGCGGCTGGGCCAACGGCGAAGGCCGGCCGCATCAAGTGCGGCTTCAAAGTCCGCGCGCGCGGCGAGCACTTCGCCGACATACCAATTTAGATAGGCCCTGTCTTCAAGCGCGGGTGGAAGGCACGCGAGCGCGAGCGAGTTGACGGAGTAAGGTGAGAGAACGCGGCGAATCCAGCGCATCAATTCAACTGGACCGGCGAGTACGCCAAGGCGCAGGCCTGCTAGTCCGTAAGCTTTTGAGAAAGTGCGCGCAACGATCAAATTGGGCAGCGTGTCGATCAGGTCAATGACCGTCTCGCCGTGGAAATGGAAGTAGGCTTCATCAACCAGGAGGACTGCCTGCGGCGCGTGGCGCACGAGTTCGAGCAACTGCGCACGCGTGGCTACAGTGCCGGAAGGGCTGTTGGGGTTGGCGATGGCGATGATCTTGGTGCGCGGTGTGACGGCGGCGAGCAAGCGATCGAAGGGAAACCTAAGATTGTCCTCAGCGAGTACTGGGACAACGGTGGCGTCGGTGGCCGAGGCGTAGACCTCGTACATGGTGTAGGTGGGGACGGGAAGCAGGAGTTCGGCACCGGCTTCGAGAAAGGTCTCGAAGAGAACGTGAATGGCTTCGTCGACACCGTTGGTGAGCGTGAGTTGCTCGGGGCGCACGTTGAGATGCGCGGCGACGACGGCTTCGACGGGCTGGCGTTCGGGATAGCGGGTGAGCTGGCTGGTGGAGATTTGCGCCAGCGCTTCGCGGACTTTGGGCGAGCAGGCGAGCGTGTTCTCGTTGAAGTCGAGGCGGAGGGCGTCGCGGCAGCCGAGCGGAGGGTGGTACTCCTTCATGGCCTGCACGCGGGCGCGCGGCGCTGGTTGAATAACTGTGACGGAATCAGGCACGGGGCCTCCTGGTTAAGCGAGTGCGAATTGCTTCGGCGTGGGCGGTGAGGCCCTCGGCTTCGGCGAGCAGTGCGGCTTGCGGGCCGAGGGTGCGCATGGCCTGCGCCGAGTACTGCTGCACGGTGATGAGTTTGACGAAGTCGTTAACGCTGAGGCCGCCGCGCGCACGGGCCATCCCGCCGGTGGGCAGCGTGTGATTGGGTCCGGAGATGTAATCGCCCATGGGTTGCGCGGACCAGCGGCCGATGAAGACGGAGCCCGCGTTCTGCACCCAATCGAGATCGCCAGGCGCGTCGACGGTGAGGTGCTCAGGGGCGAGGCGATTTGTGATCTGATGGGCTTCATCGATGGTGGACGCGAGGATCACGAGGCCGTTGCGATCTAGAGCTGCACGCGCGATCGTGTTTTTGGCGCTTCGCGCTTTTGCTTCTTGGACGACCTCTTTCGCCAAGTCTGCGCAGGTGGTGATGAAGATGGCGAGCGCTTCGGGATCGTGCTCGGCCTGCGCTACAAGGTCGGAGGCGATGTCGGCGGGGTTGCCGCGCTCGCTGGTGACGACGATCTCGGTGGGGCCGGCGAGCATGTCAATGGCGCAGTCGAACGCGACGAGACGCTTGGCGGCGGTGACGTAAAGATTGCCGGGACCAACGATTTTGTCGACACGCGGGATGGTCGCGGTACCGTATGCCAGCGCGGCGATGGCGTGCGCGCCGCCCCGACGATAAAACTCGGTGATACCGAGAAGATGCGCGGCAGCGAGGGTTTCAGGCGCGGGCTTGGGTGAGACAACCACGATGCGCGCAACGCCAGCGACCTGCGCGGGGATCGCGGTCATCAACAGCGTGGAGGGCAGTGGATGACGGCCGCTGGGAACGTAGCAGCCGACGGAGGCGAGCGGACGAACGAGTTGGCCGGTGGTGAGGCCGGGGATGGGCTCCTCACTCCACGAGGCAGGAAGTTGATTGATTGCGAAGGCGCGAATTTGTTCAGCGGCGATGGTGAGCGCCTGGCGCAATGCGGGGGTGGTTGCTTCCCATGCGGCGAGCATTTCTTCCTGCGTGACGCGAAGATTTGTCTCGTCTTGCAGGCCGTCGAATTGGACCGCGTAACGCAAGAGAGCGCGGTCGCCATGCTTGCGCACATTGGCGACGATGCGCTTGACGGCGGGAAGAACGGTGTCGAGGGCTGCGCTGCCGCGGCTCTCAAGCGCGGCCAACGTTGCTTCCGTCCGCGATGCCGATTTGCCCGTGGTGCGAACGATCTTCAATTTGGTGCTCCCCTTTTGTTGGTCTTACCCGCCAGTCGATGCATGCGGTGCAACAGCTTAATGATTGCGCAACCGTGGAGCTTTGTTTATGGGAGAGGCTGAGCGCCCAGCTGTGCGACCCAGGCGGCCTTCTTCTCTTTGAGCATGCGGTCGATCAGAAGCGGATCGATCGCCTCGTCCGTGCCGTCGACGATCTCGTAATCGAATGCCTGCTCTCCATGGGCGTTCCAATCCGCCTGGAGCGTCTGCGACTGATGGAGGCCGCCGCGCAACATGAACCAGCATGCATTCTTCGTCGCACTCAGGTTGCGGGATATGCCTACCCATGTGCGACCCGTCGCCGAACATCGGACTGCGTACGCACCGAGCAACGGCTTCTTCTCTTTGAATTCTCGAACTGAGGCTTTTCTCGATTCCTTCGAATTCATGGTCATTTCCATTCAGAGCCTCCTTTCAGAGCACAACTTTATTGAGCGGGTATTCGACGATGCCAGTGGCCTTCGCGGCTTTCAACCTGGGAATCACGTCACGGGCTACGCGCTCGTCGACGATTGTATTCACGGCGACCCAGTCGGAGTTGCTGAGTTGGGAGACGGTGGGCGAGTTCAATGCGGGCAGCACAGCGAGGACGGCTTCGAGGTTGTCGCGCTGGACGTTGAGCATGAGGCCGACCTGCGATTGCGCGTCGATGGCGCCGCGCAGCATCAGCGCAATCTGATCAATCTTCTCGCGCTTCCACGGATCGGCGAGCGTGGCCTTACCGGCGATGAGATGGGTTTCGCTTTCGAGCACGGTGTCAATGATCTTGAGATGGTTGGCCTTGAGCGAGCTGCCGGTCTCAGTGACTTCAACGATAGCGTCGGCGAGCGTGGGCGGCTTGACTTCTGTTGCGCCCCAACTGAATTCAACCTTTACGTTGACGCCTTTGGCGGCGAAGTAACGCTTGCTGACTTCGACGAGTTCCGTAGCGACGATTTTGCCTTCGAGGTCTTCTGCGCGTTCAAAACCGCTGCCTTCAGGCACTGCGAGGACCCAACGAACCTTGCGGCGAGTCTGCTTGGAGTAGGTAAGCGGAGTGACGCTGGTGACATCGAGGCCGCTCTCGACCACCCAGTCGATGCCGGTGAGGCCGGCGTCGAGTACGCCGTGATCGACGTAGCGCGCCATCTCCTGGGCGCGGATGAGCATGCACTCGATTTCGGGATCGTCGATGGAGGGAAAGTAGGAGCGGCCGTCGGCGTAGATGTTCCAGCCGGCCCGTTTGAAAAGAGCGATGGTGGCATCTTGCAGGCTGCCTTTGGGGATGCCGAGTCTGAGCTTATTGGCCACGGGATTCCTCTTTCTGATTGGGTTGCTGGAGGTCTGCGCCGAAGGGGAGCGGCTTGGTGAAGCAACTGACGGTGCCTTCGTGGCAGACGAGGCCGTCTCCCTCGACCTCGACGCGAAACAGGATCGTGTCGTTGTCGCAGTCAGTGGATGCGGAGATGACGCGCAGGCGGTTGCCGCTGGTTTCGCCTTTCATCCAGAGCTTCTGGCGGGTGCGGCTCCAGAAGGTGACGAAGCCTGTCTCCAGCGTCTTGGCGTAGCTGACGGAATTGAGAAAGCCGAGCATCAGCACTTCGCCGGTGCGCGCATCCTGCACGATGCCGGGAGCGAGGCCGTCCATTTTTTCGAAATCTACCCATTCCATGGGTTTGCACCTCTCGTTTAAATTTGCGCAACGAAAAAAGCCCGCCGGGCTTGATTGCCGGCGGGCTTGGTAACTCTTCGATCTGGATGGCCGTCTAGTTCAGGCCATGGCAGTCCGCCGGCATGGATGTCCCATGATGGTGGTGGTGACCGTGATGGCGGTGGCTCTGCATCTGTATTGAAGCTAAGGGAAAACCCGCCGCGGTGTCAACTGGTTGGGTTGCGGCGGAGCGGGATGAGGCGGAGAATGGATGGGTGCGAGCGAGGGTCAATTGGACGGTCTGGGCAGGCGTGTTTCTTTACGCTAGCCTTTGTGGACTGGCGCAGAATCAGGATCGGAGTCCCGCAACGGCGTCGCAGACATCCGCGTCTGCGTTGGCGCCGGAGGCTCGTGTCGATATCAACATGGCCACTTTGGATGAGTTGTTGAAGGTTCCTGGATTGACGCGACCGTGGGCCGAACGGATTGTGCGCTTCAGGCCGTACCGCACCAAGGCGGACCTGAAGGAAAAGGGCGTGGTGAGCGGTGAGGTCTACGAGCGCATCAAGGATTATGTGATTGCGCATCGGGAGAAGCAGTAGACGCGAGGCGATGTTTCAAGGTCCGCGGGACCTCCAAAGTTCCTGAGAACGCCCGAAAAACAGAAGCAGATCCTTCGACTCACCACCCCCAGGCTGAAAAACGCCTGGGGCCCCTTTCGCTCAGGATGACAGACCTCATTTGCCATGAACTTTTGAGATGCGGTCATTTTTAGCGGTAACTCGCCGACGCGAGTCAAGATACTCAGAATGACAGCAATGAGAAACCGCCCTACATTCGTTGCTTGGACAATGCTGCTATGCAACGACGGGCGCTTCCGCGTCCTTGTCGCCGCGCTGAAGCAGCCGGCTCACGATCACGTAGAGCACGGGAATGAAGACCAGGTTGAGCACGGTGGAGAGCAGCATTCCGCCGACGATGGTGGTGCCCACGGAGCGGCGGCCCAATGCGCCGGCGCCGGTGGCGAAGACTAGGGGCAGCACGCCGAGAATGAACGCAAACGAGGTCATGAGAATGGGGCGCAGGCGAAGTTCCGCTGCTTCAATGGCGGCTTCGGCGATGGAGCGCCCTTTGCGGCGAAGCTGCTCGGCGAACTCGACGATCAGAATCGCATTCTTGGCGGACAGGCCGATGAGCATGACCAGGCCGATCTGGCAGTAAACATCGTCCACAAGGCCGCGCATCTGAACCAACGCCAGCGCACCGAGCACGGCCATGGGCACGGCGAGCAGGATGATGAAGGGCAGCGCGAAGCTTTCATACAGCGCCGACAGGGTGAGGTAGACGACGAGAATACCCAGGGCAAAGATGATGATTGCCTTGCCGCCGGACTCGATTTCGTCGAGCGTGAGGCCTGTCCACTGGTAGCTCATACCGGGCATCATCGATTGCGTGGCCAGATTCTGCATGGCGATAATTCCCTCGCCCGAACTGAAGCCCGGCGCGGCGGAGCCATCGATTTCGACGGAACGGAAGAGGTTGTAGTGGGTGATGACGGGCGGCCCGGAGCTGTCGACTACGGTAGTCAGGTTGTCGAGCGGAACCATCTGCCCGGAGTCGGAGCGCACGTAGTAATTGTGCAGATCCTTGGCTGTCATACGGAAGGCCTTGTCAGCCTGTACAAAAACCCGATAGGTGCGGTTGTTGTAGTCGAAGTCGTTGATATATTCCGATCCCATGAAGACGCCCAGGGTGCTGGTGATCTGGGAGAGCGGAATATTCATTGTCTTGGCTTTCTCGCGATCGATGGTGACCAGTTCCTGGGGATCGTTGGCGGAAAATGTCGTGATGAGACCCTTCAGATCCTTGCTGGCGCGGCTGCTGTTCACAATCTTGTGGGCAATTTTGTCGAGGTCGGTAATGGTGTTGCCGCCCTGGTCCTGCAACTCAAACTGAAAGCCGCCGAAGCTACCAACGCCATTCACTGCGGGCGGCTCGAACATGGCCACCAGTCCGCCATTCTGAGCAAAGAGGAGGCTGCTCAACTTGGGTGAGAGATCCGCCACAATGTCGGCTGCGGAGTGGCCCTTGCCGCGCCTCTGATTGGACGGTTTGGTGCTCACAAACATAAGGCCCTGGTTGGCGGCGCTGCCAGAAAAGCCGAATCCCATGATGGCGAAGGAACCAATAATGTCGGGGTTGCTGGCGATGATGGCCTCGGCGCGGTCAGACAGTGCGCCGGTGTAGGCGAGCGAGGAGCCCGGAGGCGCCTGCACGATCACCAGGAGATAGCCCTGATCTTCCTGGGGAATGAAGCCGGTGGGCACGCGCTGGTACATCCACACCGTTGCGGCCAGGCCTGCAAAGAAGACCAGCAGCAACAGGTAGCGCACGTTCAACGCGACATGAATGACTTTGCCGTAGGTGCGCGAGAGCCAACTGACCGCGGCATCGGCGCCATGGATGAATGCGGCGAAGGCGCGAGAGAGCGGGCGAATGTGGAGGAAGTCCAACTGCCTGGGGCGGCTTTCTTCGCCGCGCAGCAGCATGGCCGACAGGGCCGGCGAAAGCGTGAGCGCGTTGAAGGCCGAGATGGCGATGGCGAACGCGATGGTGAGCGAGAATTGCCGGTAAAGAATGCCGGTGGTGCCGGGGAAAAACGAGACCGGCACAAACACGGCGATGAGCACTAGTGACGTGGCGATCACGGCGCTGGTGACTTCGCCCATTGCGTGCGACGTGGCCTCGTGAGGATCGGAATGCTCCATGGCGATGTGGCGCTGCACGTTTTCGATGACCACAATGGCGTCGTCGACAACCAGGCCGGTGGCTAGCGTGATGCCAAACAGCGTGAGCGAGTTGATGGAGAAGCCGAAGAGCTTGACGAAGGCAAAGGTTCCGATCAGCGAGACGGGAATGGTGACGGCGGGGATGATGGTGGCGCGCCAGTCGAGGAGAAAGAGGAAGATAACGATGATGACGATGGCGATGGCCTCAGCCAGCGTGATCATCACTTCGCGAATGGAGTCGCCGACCACGGTGGTGGAGTCAAAGGCGACGGCATATTTGAGGCCGGGTGGAAAATGCTTGGACAACTCAACAAGGGCGGCCTTGGCCTGGCGATCGACTTCCAGCGCGTTGGCGTTGGAGAGTTGCTGGACGCCGATGCCCGTGCCCGCAAATCCAGAGAATTTCAGCGAAGTGCTGTAATCCTCGGCGCCCACTTCGGAGTGGCCCACATCCTTGAGCAGCACCAGGCCGTTGGCGGAGTTCTTGACGATGATGTTGTCAAACTCGGCGGGGCTGGTAAGGCGGCCGACCACGCGCACAGGAACCTGGAAGGTCTGCGTCGAATCCGATGGCGGCTGGCCAAGCTGGCCCGCGGGGATCTCGACATTCTGTTCGACGAGGGCATTAACCACATCGGTAGCGGTGAGCGAGCGAGCCGCGAGGCGCTCTGGATCGAGCCAGACACGCATGGCGTATTTGCGCTCGCCGAAGATCATGACATCGCTCACGCCGGGGACGCGCTTGAGGGCGTCCTTCACATAGACGTCGAGGTAGTTGGAGATGAATTCAGGCGAGTAGCGGCCATCTTCCGCGTAAAAGCCGGCGCCGAAGACGAAGTTGAAGTTGGATTTGGTGATGGTGACGCCGGTAGCGTTGACGGCCGCGGGCAAGCGGCCGGTGACGCTGGCCACGCGATTCTGCACGTCGACTGCGGCGATGTCGAGATCGTAGCCGGTGGTGAAGGTGACGGTGATGGTACTGAGGCCGCTGTTGGTGCTGGACGAACTGATGTAGCGCATTCCCTCAACGCCGTTGATGGCCTCTTCAAGCGGAATGGTGACGGCCTTCTCAACCGTGTCGGCGTTGGCGCCCACGTAACTCGAGGTGACGATCACCTGCGGAGGAGTCAGTGTGGGATACATGGCGATGGGAAGGTTGGGAATGCACACCGCTCCCGCCAGAATGATGAGTAGGGCGCAGACCGTGGCGAACACAGGCCGACGGATAAAGAAATCGACGAACAAGATGAGCCTTCCTTTTTTTGCTTGCAGCCGGCGCGACATGATGGACGCCGCTGCACGCCTCCCGCCGGAGGCGCTTAATCAGTTGCGCTTCAGGCGCCCGGCAGCGGTATCACCGGCATATTGTTCACCAGGAATTGTGTGCTGGACACGATCACCTTGTCGCCTGCCTTCAATCCCGAAGTGACGGAATAGGTGTTGCCCACCGTGTCTCCCAGCGTGACCGGCACCTGCTGCGCCGACCAGTGGCCGTTCTGTTGCTGCGCGACAAAGACGAAGCTTTGACCGCCCTGGCGGGTGACCGCGAGCACTGGAATCACCGCCATGGCCTCGGTGCTCCAGATGACGCGCGCCTTGATCAACTGGGCATTGCGCAGCATTTCAAGCGACGCATGCACCGGCGCCTTCACCAGAATGCTCTGCAGGGTGGGGTCCACTTCAGGCGAAATGAAATCGATGTTGGTCTTCTCAATCAGGGTTTCGTTGGTGTCGAGCAAGTCGACCGCCAGCCCCATGCGAACCTGGCCGGCGCGCTCGGTGGGCACGTAGATGTAGGCCTCGAGGTCCTTGTTCTCATCCACCGTTGTCAACACAGTAGCGGAGGAAACGTAGTCGCCGAGGTGCACCGGGATGTCGCCCACAACGCCGTCAAACGGCGCGCGGATGGTGTAATAGGCGAGCTGCTCTTCCTGCGTCTTGCGCAGCTCAACGGCCGACTCGTAGTCCGCCTTGGTGTTGCTGAAGGCCTGCTGCGCCTGGTCGAAAGCGTCGCGGCTGGTGACGCCGGCTTCAAACAGCTTGCGCTGGCGATCGATCTCCAGCACGTTGTAGTCGTAGAGGGCCTTCTTCTGGCGCTCGGTTGCGCGCGCTGATGCAACCGTGGCGACCTGGTGCTCGGGATCGATGTTCATCAGCACCTGGCCCAACTTTACATGGTCGCCGGAGCGGGCGAGGATCTGCGTGAGGCGGCCATCCACCTGCGGCTGCAGTGTGGCCGAGCGGCGCGACTTGACGGTTGCCACGTATTCGCTCGACTGCGGCACCGGGGAGAGTTTGACAGTGGCCAACTGCACCGGCATGCCCTGCATGGCGGGGCCGGCCGGCGGCGCGGCTTTCTTCTGACAGCCGGCGGCCGCAAGTCCGATGAATACCATGCAACTGAATCCAAGAATGCGTTTCAACGTGCTCATCCTCATTCGATCTTTCACTTCATCTTGCCTGTGGTCGATCTTGCATGCGTCCGAATCCCTGCAGGCGGAAGATCAGGTTTGTAGCGAAACGATTGCAGCGCCTTGTGGCGCCCACGCTGTTTTTTGGTGCGGCCATCGATGCCGGGGCGAAAGCAAGCCCGGAAGCGGGCCGCTCAACCGCGGAATACCGCTTGCACAATTCTTTTCTATTGTGACGCTTGGGGCAGCCCCATCGACGCAAAAAGTTTGCGATGCGGGATGCGAATTGCACAGAAGGACGCGATACCTGTGCAAGTGCGACGCGGAAGATGGCGGCGCCCGTGCAGCTTTTGACACGGCCCTCTCAAGTTGATAGCCTTCATATGGGCGTTCACGGCCGATTGAAGCCGCTTCCGACCCTGCAGAGCGTCCCCGTCGTCTAGCCCGGCCTAGGACACCGCCCTTTCACGGCGATAACACGGGTTCAAATCCCGTCGGGGACGCCAACAAACCAAAGGACTTATCGAAAATCACCCTCAAAAGTTGGCGTCCGATAGCTCCCATTAAGCAGTTCCCTCCGGTTCTTTATCCTTCCCACCAGTGACCATACGCACGATCCGATGTTGTGCTTGACGCTTGAGTTCGGTGACTCCTTGCGCATAGACATTCATCGTGACCGAGATATTTGCATGGCGCAGCAACTCCTGCACGGTCTTGATGTCTTCACCATTTGCTTTGAGCAAAGTGGCGAAGGTGTGCCGGAACGTGTGCCAGCCGATTTTGCCGGGAATGCCGGCGGCCTTCGCGGCAGGCTCAAGATGCGCCCGATACAAAGTGCCTGGCCAGTACGGTTGTTTCCCGTCCTTGGCCGGACTGGCAAAGACCCAGTCCTCCGGCTTTGGATAGCCGCTGTTCTGGCGCCAACTCCAGAGAGCCTCAGCGAGTTCGGCGTCCATCGGAACCGGCTTGCGGCTTGCTTCCGTCTTGCAGTCGCCGATGTGTTGCAGTGAAATCGAGCGGGTCACTGAAATCTCGAAGTTCTCGAAATCAATGTCCTGCCACTGCAAGGCGAGGAGTTCGCCGATTCGCAACCCGGTCGATACATCCACGAGCGCCATTGTGCGCACGGGTTCCCGGAGATGCGTGAGCAGCGCCTGAATCTGGACGATGCTCAGAACAACCGGGATGCGCGACCGCTTCGCGCTCTGACGAACGCGACTGATGGGATTTTGGTCGTGCCATTCCCATCGCATAGCGTGATTGAAAATCGCGTGCATCATGTTGCGAATCTTGGCTCGGCTTCCATTCAAGAGTGGAAGCGATTTGAGCCACTCCTCCACTGCAACCGATTTCACATCGCGCAGACGATAGGACTTCCACCGAGGAAGAATCCATTTCCGGAGATAGCCTTCATACGTCTCGCAAGTCGCAAATGTCTTGCCTGCGTCCTCGCCCATTTCCTTCAGCCGGTAGTGCTCGACGAGAGTGTCGAAACTGATCGCCTGAATCTGAGCGCGAGGAGATTCCATGTTGATGTTTGCCCGGAGAGCGGAGACCGCCCGCATTGCAGCTGCCTCCGTTGGATAGTCCTTAATGGAACCCAGAATGACGCTGCGCCTCTTGCGCGATCCGTCAATCTGAATTTCATACCATCTGTACTCCCAGGTCTTCTGACCTGAGCGCTCTCTGAGCCGTAAACTTCCGTCCTGGTATCGTGTCCGTCTCAATGCGTCCTCCTTATGCGTTGAGAGGCCACGGATGGCTATCTACAAGCATAAAGCCGCATCGCTACCATGAGGCAGTCGATTTTAGAGTTGAATCTCCGCGATCTTGCGGTCAACTAGCAGCGCGTTCGCTCCGGTTGAACCACTCGTTCAAATCGGACGCGCGGAACCGCCATAGTTTGCCGATGTGCGTGCCGCGGATCTCGCCGCGCCGCGCCAACTTCTGCAAAGTCTTGTGGTGGATTTGCAGCAAGTCCGCCGCCTGCTCACTGTTCAGGAGAGGCTCGAATTCGGTAACACCGAACCTGCTGCGACTGTCGATTCTGGAGGTAACTGGGGGAAAGGCATGTGCCATATCAGCCTCCTTTTCCCACACAATGCCCAAGTTTTCCACAAAAGTCCAAGACTTCTTCATGTGGCTTTGATAACGAGTGAGCATCAAGAAGGAAGCTAAAGGAGCGCGCCGGGACGCTTCGGCATCAAGAAGGACGGACCACTCAATCGATGCGATGCTTTGCTGTCGATCATTTCAAGCTCTCAATGCGGAGATCATCGAGTTCCTATTTGTTGCCACCGAACCGACCACAGAGCAAAAACCAACCCGTCATCGAAGAATCTCCCAGACTAACCGCAGGCACGAACCTGCAAATATAGTCTGTGGCCGCAGTATGCGCTAATTTTCTCCCACCCCACAAAAACAAGAGCTCAAAGCAATCCTTATCAGGCGGTTCAATTTCGAGGTGCTTGGATGATGCCAAGGCGCAAAGCGAGAGTCAATATCGGCGACATTGGCGTATGATTCCCAATTGGGATGAACAGGGCTTTGGAGTAGCAGGGCAAGCTGGTAAGGATCAATAATATTGTGCTGATTCGTTCTATGTTGTTCGCAGCTTGGATGAGCTAGGATTATTGCAGTTCTAGAACACAGTTGGCGGTTGATATGGCGGCGGCGGTAAATTCAATGCCCGACGGACTTTGCCGGATTCTCTCCCTTGATGGGGGCGGAGCTAAGGGGTTTTACACCCTCGGCATCCTGAAAGAACTAGAAGGGATGCTCGGCGCCCCTCTGTGTGGTCATTTCAATCTGATATTCGGAACAAGCACAGGCGCAATCATCGCTGCTCTCCTAGCTTTAGGGAAAGACGTGAAGACGATTCACGGACTTTACCGGGAGCATGTTCCTACGATCATGCGCAAGCGGAGTGCCACGAAACGGTCTGCCGCTCTCGCAAGTCTGGCAAAGATCGTCTTCAAAAACAGCACATTTGTCGATTTGCAAACCGGAATAGGCATCGTCGCTACAAATTGGGTTGAAGAGAAGCCCATGATCTTTAAGGCCAGCATAGCTCAGGCACACGGCAGGCACGGCACCTTCGTACCCTTTTTCGGCTGTACCATTGCCGACGCGGTTCGGGCATCTTGTTCGGCTTATCCGCTTTTCAAGCGCCCCGTGATCAGAACTAGTAAGGGCAACCACGTCGAATTGGTTGACGGCGGATACTGCGCTAATAACCCAACGCTGTACGCGATAGCCGACGCGCTCATCGCCCTTAAACAGCCACCAGAAAATATCCGCGTCGTCAGTCTTGGCGTAGGAAACTATCCTACGCCCAAGCCGAAGTTCCTAAAGCGGCTAAAGAGGCGCATCGATAGGGTTTTTCTCGATGTCGAATTGCTTCAAAAAACGTTGGATATAAATACTGCTTCGATGGAGCAATTGAGGGCAATCCTTTACAAGGACATGATCAAAACGGTTCGGATAAACGACACCTTTGAGAAGCCCGAGATGGCAACCGATTTCCTCGAGTCGGACCTGAAGAAGCTGGATATTTTGTACCAGAGGGGTAGTGAGTCATTTGCTAAGCGTGAAGATGAATTGAAAGCGATCCTTAGCTGATCGGGATGATCTAGGGGGTTGGATTGGCAATTCCACAATCACAACTGGAAGTCTGGGCAAGGCAAGGTGCCGCCATGGTAGGATCGCGCGATACCTATGCCACCGTCAGGCAAGCCCTAGAGGCGCCTGGCGCAGGATACTCGGGGAAAAGTTACAAGATCTTCCTCCAGGGCTCGTATGGCAATGACACGAACATCTGGGCAGAGAGCGACGTTGACGTGGTAATCCGCCTTGATTCCGTCTATCACTATGACACAAGTGCACTCAATCAGGTCCATCTGGCTCAATTCAACGCCGCCCTGATTCCCGGCACCTACCCCTACCGGGACTACAAGAATGACGTCAGGACGGCGCTCGGCAAGGCCTTCGGCGTGTCCGACATTGTTGACGGCTCCAAGGCGATCACAATCAAGGCTAAGGGGAACAGGCGAAGCGCTGACGTTATCGTGGCGACATTGTTTAGGCGCTACTATTCAGGCACCTACAGTTTTATGGCCGATAGCGGGATTTGCTTTTTCGATTCAAAGGGCAACCGGATAGCGAACTACCCCGATCAGCACTCCGCGAATTGCACGCAAAAGCATCAAGCAACGTTCAGCCGATTTAAACCCTTGGTTCGGGTATTTAAGAATATGCGCAGCCGCCTAGTCAATGCCGGAATCATCGCTGACGGAATCGCTCCTTCCTATTACATTGAGGGTTTGCTGTATAACGTTCCAAACGAGAAATTTCAAAACTCGCTTGTCGATACTTTCGTGGATACAGTCAACTGGATACATCAGGCGAACCGAGCCGCTTTCTGGTGCCCGAATAATCAGTACCTCTTGTTCGGTGACACGGCAGTTCAGTGGCCGGCAGCCAATTATGACGTATTCATGAAGGCACTGATCGCACTTTGGAACGACTGGTCGTAGAAACGCGAGAGCGGTGGAGGCAGTGACTAATCGAATTGGATCGAACCCATCGCCCGAATCAGGGGTGAATTGGGGGTTTCTGCGCTTGCAACAAACTGAGTAGGCCAGGAATTGTCGACGATAAGAGACGGACCCTTTGGAGGCAGACCTAGTCAAACTGCGCAAGATTTTCGTTCGAGGTCAGGAATCCCAATCTTCGAACCGGACATAGAGCATTTACTGAAAGGAAGACATGGCGATGGCCACGAATCGCATGGAAAAGCTGCGGGCGAGGCGTACCGACCCGTTTAAAAAAGTTGCGCGCGCGTTTGATGAAGCAATCGGGAGGATCCGAGAGGAAGACCCAATCAAGTATGTGATCGAAACGATGACGCCAATTGAGAAGGAATATACGGACAACACCTTCGAGGAGGGCGATCGAGTTAAGGATCAATTGGATAAGAGTTTGAATGCATACAAGAGTCAAGCTGAATTCAGATACCAGGGATCGGTCACAAACGACACGCATATAAGACTTTACAGCGACATAGACCTTCTCGTCATTGACACAGACTTCGCGTCAGTGGAACCACCGGGGAAGATCCATTCACTGTACGCGGGAGACCCCCTTGTCGAGTTGAAGCAAATTCGTACTGATTGCGTGGCGACGCTCAAGAGGGTGTTCCCGGCTGTTACGGTCGACAGCAGGGGGGGCAAATGTATATCTCTCAGTGGTGGGTCGCTTCGGCGAAAAATCGATGTGGTGATAGCAAACTGGTGGAATACCACGGACTATCAGGAAAACGCAGTCGAAACGTTCCGCGGCGTGAAGGTTCTCGATGCCTCTTGTCATTTAAGACATGAGAACAAGCCGTTTTGGCACAACTTTCTGATTGACTACAGCGATAAGCGACTCAATGGCAACCTCCGAAAGGTATGCAGGTTCTTGAAATCAGTAAAGTATGACGCGGAGCCCGTTCTTGGAATCTCCAGCTATGATATTGTCTCCATAGCTTGGAACATGCCCGACGCAGACTTGTCTGCAGAGAAAGGGCAGGAACTACTGCTTGCCGTAAACGCACGATCATATTTAAGTCGCCTCCTGAACAACGAGGTCCTTAGAAATTCCTTGAAAGTTCCAAATGGAATGCGCACAATCTTTGGCGAAAATGGCGCGTCGAAAGCCCAATTATCAGAACTCTTCGCCGGAGTTGACGGATTGATCAGGGAAGTAGAATCAGCCTTGGCAAAGAGTTACAGAAAGATCCAAGAAGCAAGGGTGTCATATTAGTTTACCTAGCGTCCGGTCTCCTCTTAGAACCCAGGAATGCTTCTTGCTTAACCCTAAGTCGCCAATACACGCGTCGCACTCGGATCGCTCCTTTAAAGTCGGCCAGTGTCATGGATTCGGGCCGCCCTCGCTCACACTCAATTGCCGGCCGCATCGGCGTTTATTCCGGAAACCGAAGATTCCCTCGCCAAATTGGGCGCTTTTTTCTACTGATTCGGCAGGCGAGTTGGCACAGTCCGCAAAACCGTGCAATTTCTGGCCCTGCTCTGAACGGCTACCCCATCATGACATTTGATGGACAATAGGTTCACCGCACCCAGAAAACTCATTTAAGAAGTAAGCGTTCGGAGTTCCCATCTTGACAGGAGGAGAGTGTCGCAGGTGGCCCGGGCAAGTTTTTTCACTCTGTGTCGCCCCTTTGAGGCGTGTGCCCCATCCAAGGCGCGCCTTTTGCGGCTTGGGT
>Ga0302266_10002093_pt1 | contig 17508 bp, 18 predicted proteins | sample III_Bog_E1_2_FD_194559 | JGI IMG/M metagenome (GOLD analysis project Ga0302266, IMG submission 194559) | Peat permafrost microbial communities from Stordalen Mire near Abisko, Sweden - III_Bog_E1_2 | ecosystem: Environmental > Terrestrial > Soil > Wetlands > Peat | place: Sweden: Abisko... | reverse complement strand
CTCACCAACCTCATCAACCTCCCCATCACCACCACCAACCTCAACAGCTTTTATCGACTCGTTTATCCGTAAGGCCAGAAAGGAATCGAAGCCGAAGCCTAATAAACTAGCTCTATCTGGGAGATGGTTTGGTCGTTGATTCCGTAGCTGGCTGTCCGACTTTGGTTGCGCAACGGGAATAAAAAAATGGCGGATCTGGTACACGATAAATTTCCAGATCCGCCGAAGCTCGTCTTTCAACGGGAAAAACGGAGCGCCCGTTCTCAAGGGCAAGAAACATATAGCCCATCGCGTGCCACCCGCAAGCGGGTTTTGAAAAATCTTTTTATCCCGCCGTTAATGCGTATTCTTTCCGCAAAGATTGAAACGGCGAATCCAATTTTACGTCATTTGCCTCGCGCTGGCGCTGTTTTTTGGACGGCGCGCGGCGGCGGATACTCCTTACCTTGTGGATGTCTGGAACACCGACGATCATCTGCCGGAAAACTCCGTCATCGCCATCACGCAGACGCACGACGGCTACCTCTGGTTGGGGACGCTTAATGGATTGGCGCGGTTTGATGGCAAATCCTTCACACCCTTCAACGTGAACAATACGCCGGGATTGCCCAGCAACCGCATCGTTTTCCTTTTCGAGGACAGCCGGCAAACCTTGTGGGTCGGCACCGATACTGCCGGACTTTGTGCGATCAAGAACGGCGTGGTGCAGAGTTTCCCCGAGACGGCCGCGGTCGGCATGGTCAATTGCGCCTTTGAAGACGGTGGCGGCAGTGTCTGGTTCAGAGCCGCGAACGGAAATGTTTTCTGCTGGCAGGATGGGAAAATGAATCTGCATCTGGCCAATGTTCCAGACTGGGTCGTACAACAACTTTTTTCTCGTTCAGTGCATCTGCTTGTGCCGGGTAAAGATGGGGTTGTGTGGCAATTCCAAGATGGTCGCGTCAAAAAGTTTCGTGATGGCAAGCTTGAAAAGGATTACGGATCAAGTCCATGGCCGAGCGACTTGGTTTATGCGCCGCGCCAGACGCCGGCAGGACAGCCTGGCGTGGTCTCGTTTGACTTGAACATCACCGCCGTCTGCGAAGATGCGGCGGGCAATTTGGTTGTCGGGATTCGGAATGCAGGGCTGTTCTGGTTTCAACCCGACGGCAGTTGTGTTCACATCACGAAGGATGAAGGGCTTTCGCACAACATCGTGCTGTCGCTCTCGCTCGACCGCGAAGGCAACCTTTGGGTGGGCACGGATGGCGGCGGACTAGATCGCATCAGGCGAAAGGTTTTTTTCTCACCCGCCGGACTTTCCGGCGAGGTCGCGCAATCCGTTGCGCAGGATGCGGTGGGCGGATTGTGGGTGGCCTTCAACAGCCACGGGCTGGCTTATTGGCTGACCAATGTCGCCACCAGCTACGGCATCGGCACCAGTTCGAATGCGTGGACGGTGCTGGTGGATAAGAATCAAAAAATCTGGGCCGGCACGCGCGGCGAGGGCCTGTTTGAGTTCGGGAAAAATAATTTTCTGCCGGTGACGGCGGCGCAAAAAATTGGCCAGGAAATTTTTGCTCTCTTCGAGGATCGTGCCGGAAAAATCTGGGCGGGTGGCGAAAATGGCCTCGGCAGTTTTGATGGCACGAACTGGAATTTTTTTACCACACATGACGGGCTGCCGGCCAGCGCCATTCGCGCACTGGCGGAAGACGTTCAGGGAAATCTCTGGATCGGCACGGAGCGCGACGGACTCTTTCAACTGCGCGCCGGCAAAATTTCTCCCGTGCCCGCGTCGGTGAAGGACATTTCCTGCCTCCTCGCCGACGCGGACGGCGGGTTGTGGGTTGGCACTTCCGGTCACGGCCTCGCACGGTTTCAAAATGGAACTTGGTCAACCTGCTCCACGCTCAATGGTGGGCTGGCGACCGACAGCATCGGCTATCTGATTGGCGATGGCGCAGGCAATTTGTGGATCGGCTCATATGTAGGCCTGATGCGCGTGGAGAAAAAATCGCTCGCGGATTTTACCGCCGGCGCGGCCAAAACTGTTTCCTGCCGCACGTTTCTCACGCACGAATGTTCCGCTGGCGCGCAGCCCGCAGCCATCCGCGCGCTGGATGGAAAGTTATTTTTCCCCACCATCGCCGGCGTGGTCGCGGTCAACCCGGCGGACTTACAGCCGGACACCAATCCGCCGCCAGTGGTCATTGAGTCTGTGCTTGTGGACGGCGTGGAGCAGAAAACCAACCACTTGAGCACGGCGTGGAACGGCGCGATCACTTTGACGCCGCAAAACGAGCAGTTGGACATCCAGTTCGCCAGCCTGAATTTCTCCGCTCCCAAGAACGCCGCCGCCACGCGGTTCCGATATCGGCTGGAGGAGCGCGGTAAAAATAATTCCGACAAAAAGTGGACGGACATCGGCGGCGAACGCGTGGCGCATTTCAACAAACTGCCGTCGGGGGAATTTGTCTTCCACGTCATCGCCGGTAACGAAGACGGCGTTTGGAACGAGACCGGTGCCTCGCTCGCCGTCACCGTGGAGCCGCCATTCTGGCGCACGCCGTCATTTTTAATTTTGGCCACGCTGATTTTTCTCGGCGCGCTGGCGGGAATCATTTATCTGATTTCCACCGCGAAACTGAAACGCCAGTTGCGCGCGCATCGGCAAAAAGAATTGCTGGAACGCGAACGCTCCCGTATCGCGCGCGATTTGCATGACCAGATCGGCGCGAACCTCACGCAGGTTGCGCTGCTTGGCGAACTGGCCGAGACCGACAAGGATTTGCCCGCCGAAGTCGAGTTGCACGCGCAGCAGATTTCCCTGACCGCGCGCGACACCACGCGGTCGCTCGACGAAATCGTGTGGGCGCTGAATTCCTCCAACGACACACTCGAAAGCCTCGCCAATTATGTCTGCAAATACGCGCAGGATTATTTCGCGCTGGCCGGCGTGCGGTTTCGTTCCGAACTGCCGGTGCGGCTGCCGTCCGTGATGATCCTGCCCGAGGTGCGCCACAATGTTTTCCTCGCGTTCAAGGAGGCGGTCAACAATGTCGTCAAGCACGCGCAGGCGACCAAGGCGCGCGTGAAGCTGCGGCTGGAGCCGGATAAATTCATCCTGACCGTCGCCGACAATGGGCGCGGCCCCGGCGATCTCTCGGAAAAAACGTTGCGGAACGGCCTGAAAAACATGCGCAAACGGCTCGCCGACGTTCACGGTGAATTTGATATTTCCGCCGGCGCGGATGGCGGCACGCTCGTGCAAATGACCGTGCCAATCAAAATGTGAACGCAGAAGGAAACAGTAGAAACAAAAATGAGTTGCTGCAAAATGTTTCTGCCTTCTGCATGCTTACTTCCGCCTTTTAACAAATGCCCATTGCCATTTCCATCGTCGAGGACAACGACCAATTGCGCGCTACGCTCGCCAAGGTGATTGGTCGCGCCGACGGCTTCCGTTTCGCCAGCGATTACGCCAGCGCCGAGGACGCGCTGGCCGATTTGCCGAAGGTCAAGCCGGATGTCGTCTTGATGGACATCAATTTACCCGGCATGAACGGCGTGGAATGTGTGCGCAAGCTCAAGGCGTTGCTGCCGCAGACGCAGGTGCTGATGCTGACGGTTTACGAGGACACGGAAAATATTTTCAACGCCCTCGCCGCTGGTGCCAACGGCTATCTGCTCAAGCGCACGCCGACCAAGGAATTGATCGAGGCCATCCGCGAGATGCAGCGCGGCGGTTCGCCGATGACGGCGCACATCGCGCGAATGGTCGTGCAGTCGTTCCAAAAACGCGTTGCGCCCGCGCCCGCCGGCGGCGAACTGGCGGAACTTTCCGAGCGCGAACAACAGGTGCTCGACCTCCTCGCGCAAGGTTTGATCTACAAGGAGATCGCCGACAAGCTCAATATCGGCTACGAGACCGTCCACACCTACATCCGCCGCATCTACGAGAAACTGCAGGTGCGCACGCGCACGGAAGCCGTGGCGAAATTTTTGCAGCGCTGACTCCTGTTGCAATAACAACGGCTAATTATCTTGGTGCGGGCGTCCGGTTGGGATGCCGTTCCTAGGTGGCAAATCCCCGTTTGGGCTAAAACTAGCCAGACCCCCCCCCAAAACCGGTAAAAGCCGGTCATTTCCCAATATTACAAAACCATTTCCTAATATTGCAAAACGTCTGGGCAATATTGCGGAAGCATTTCGCAGTATTGCAAAACGGGATTTTAAGGTCAAAAAACACTTTTTGAAGATAGAAAAGCTCTGGCTGTCTGGCTTCAAGACGGGCTGGCTCCTGAAAATGGACACGGCGGTGAAACAAGGCTGACGGGCGGTTGGGTGGTATTTTCAAAATAAGGCTTGGCAAGGTTTTGGGAAGGGCGTAAAAACAACTGTATCCACCACACTGTTAGCTGCTGAACGCGTTGTCTTGCTCGTGCGTGCCGATCCAAATTCAGGCAAAGCCTTCAGCCGCCAAAAATAAATGTAAAAAACTCTGGAGCATCGCGTGACATTCTCCGTCAAACGAATATGAAAATGAAAAAACTGACCGCTTTTCTTGGTGATTCAGCATTTTTTGACACTCTGGCATAGGTGACATGGCGCGAAACTTTTTCTACGCGATATCGTTTATAGCTATATGAAGATACAATACGTTGTTTTGGCTCTTCAAGTTGCCACGCTTTTATGAAACACACCACCATTATCATTGCTGTATTGACCATCGCGAGCAGCGTTGTGTTTGCCCATTTGCTAGGTGCTGACCCAAAGGTTGATCCCACTATTTCATTGCCTGACGCTTACCGACAAGCCATGAACACGCTTGGATCTGCCACGAACGGCTTTCATTGCTCGAATGCTCATTTTATTACGGAGGGTGAGTTTTGGTCGTTCAGCTTTTACAATACCAACGGGACACTAAAGACTGTCGAAGTATCTACAAATGGTGTCCATGCTTTTATTGGACCAAGAGTGGTAGATTGATGACAAACCAGCCATCATAACATGAAAAAATTAATCTCACTCACATTCGCAACCGGTGCATTGTTTGTGGCGGGTTATTGCACCATCAGCGCCCAAACGGAAAACAGCAAGGCAAACAAATCAGCTTATGACGATGCAGTAGTCGCAGCGATAAATGCGGGGACAGACATTGCAGCCCATTTGGATGTTGCCTCTGTCCATCGCCAGCAAACCTGTGCTAACGACCAGATCGTGAGACTGATTTAGAGAGTTAATTGGTTGACACTCCAATGATAGATGGAGTGTTAACATGAATGAACAAACTGTAGTAGAGAAGAAGAGGAACAGCCCCCCGAGGGGGGCTGGCGGCGCGAAAAAAGTGCGCCGTTTCACCGCCGATGAAAAGCTCAAGGCCGTGCGCTTGCGGCTGGAGGAGGGCTTCAGTCTGGCGGATGTCTGCGCCGAGATTGGCGTGGCGCAAAGCGGCTTGAGCCGCTGGATCCGCCAGTATCACACCTTGGGTGAGGCGGGCTTGCAGTCGGGAACGCCGGGTCCCCGGCAGTCCCGGTTGCCAGCGCCGATCACCGACAAGATCATCGAGCTCAAACAGGAAAACCCCACGTTCGGCATCAAACGCATCTCGCAGATATTACGCCGGTGCTTTTTTCTGCCGGCCAGCCCGGAGACGGTGCGCCAGCGGTTGCACGCGGCGGACTTGATGACCGAAAGCTCCCCGCCCAGGAAGCGGAACATGGTTCGGCCCCGGTTCTTTGAGCGGGCCACGCCCAATCAGATGTGGCAGACGGACATCTTCACGTTCCGTCTGGGCGGGCGTTACGCGTATCTCATCGCCTTCATGGATGATTACTCGCGGTTTATCGTGGGCGCGGATTTATTCCGCAGCCCCACGGCCAACGCGGTGATCGAAGTGTATCGCGTGGCGGCCGGCGAGTTCCAGCCGCCTAAGGAGATGCTCACCGACAACGGTCGCCAATACACCAACTGGCGCGGCGTCAGCCGCTTCGAGGCCGAGCTCAAAAAGGATCGCGTGGCGCACTTCAAATCGCGCCCACATCATCCGATGACCCTCGGCAAAATCGAGCGCTTCTGGGCCACGATCTGGCCGGAGTTTTTATCCCGCGCCCAGTTCGATAGCTTCGAAGCGGCCCGGGAACGCATCAAACTCTGGATCAAATATTACAACCACAAGCGGCCGCATCAGGGCATCGAAGGACTATGTCCGGCCGACCGCTTCTTCGAGATCCAAACGCAACTGCGCAGCACCATCGAAGCGGGTATCCAGGAAAACCTCTTGGAACTGGCCTTGCGCGGCAAACCCCAAGCTCCTTTCTATATGGTGGGCCGCATGGACGGACAGTCCGTCGTGCTGCGCGCCGAGAAGGGCCAACTCAAACTCAGTGTCAGTGATCAACAAAACAACGAACAAGAACTTACTTATGACCTCAACCAAAATAACGACCAGCGAAAAGAAAACGGAACGGAAAAAACGCACGCCAGCGCCCCAAGTCAGTGCCCCGGACAAAGTCCAGGCGGTGCTGGCGGTGTGGACGGAACGGTGCAAGCCGGCGGAAGTCTGCCGCCAGTTGAACATCAACTGGATCACCTTCAACCACTGGCAGCAGCGGGCGATGGAGGGGATGCTGCAGGCGCTGGAGAACCGCGTCAACCTGACCAAGGGCGAAGCCTTGAGCCCGCGCCTGCAGGCATTGTTGCAACATCGCCAGCGGGCGGTGACGGCGACCAAAATCACCAGCCGGCTCGAGCAGATAAACAAGCTTGCCAACCCCACCCTGACTCCGGCAAAAACGGAGTAGATGAATGCCAAGGCCCAACAGCGGGCGGAACTGATCCTGCAGGTCCGCTCCGGCCGGATGACGGCCACGGATGCAGCGCAGGCGCTGGGCATCTCCCGCCAACAATACTACCAGTGGGAACAACGAGCCCTCACGGCGCTGTTGTCAGCCTTGGAGGATCAGCCGGCGGGGCGGCCCAAGACGCCCACGGACCCGGAGAAGGAAAAACTTCAGCGCCGGGTGCAACAACTCGAGCAGCAAGTGCAACGCCAGGAACAGCGGGAACAGTTGCGCCAACTCCTGAACGAGTGGGCGGATCGGAAGGACTTGCCGCCGTCTAAAAAAAAACCGCTATGATCCCCAAAATCCTGCACCAGCTCACCGCCATGAAAGCAAAAAATCCAACTTCATGGCGGCAGGTGTGCGACCTCGTGCCTTATGCCAGCGTCATGCGCTGGCGGCAGCGGCAGCGACTAGGAAAACCCGTGTGCCAATCGCCCGGGCCCAAGCAGTTGCCGCCGCTGGACTGGACGGAGCTAAATCCGCTCCTGCGCCAGTTGCACCCTGGCCGCGTGCGCACCCGGGGCACCGGCGAACTCTTAAAACAGTTCGCAGGTCGCCTCTCGCGCCGGCAACTCCGGGCGCTGGTGCAGGATTATCGGCGGGATCAACTCCAAACCATGAAACACATTCACTGGCTCCATCCGGGGCTCGTCTGGTCTTGCGACGCCACCGAATACGGCGAGAACGGCGTGCTCATCATCCCCGTCCAGGATCTCGCCGCGCGCTACCGCTTCCGGCCTTTGGTCTGCCGCCAGCAAGCGGGCCGGCAAATCGCCACCCATCTCGAAAGCCTGTTCCGGCAGCACGGCCCGCCGCTGTTCCTCAAACGCGACAACGGTTCGCCCTTCAATAATCAATATGTGGATGAAGTCATGGGCCGCTACGGCGTGCTGCCCTTGAATAATCCACCCCACTTTCCCCGCTACAACGGTGGCATGGAAAAAAGCATCCGCGACCTCAAGGCCGCCCTGGATCAGCGGTTGAATGCCTCCGCCGAAGTGGCGAACAACTTCGCCCTGACGGTCGAAGTGACCGTCCATGATCTCAATCACCGCCCCCGGCGCTGCCTTAACGGCCGCACCGCCTGCGCCGTCTTCCATGACGACGCCATCCGCTTGCGCTGGTCAAAATACCAGCGTCATACCATTTTCCGGTTGCTGCTCGCACAGTTCGGAGCGATGATTGGAAATCCGACGAACGGCGCTCACCTCAAACCCGCCACGGCGTGGCGGGTCACTGTGGAAGCCTGGCTCCGCTGCCAGAATTTGATCGCCGTCCGTCAAAACCAGAAACCAAAAGTGTCAACCAATTATCAAAAAATTTGGTCTCATAATTAAGTTGGACGCACAATGCAAGGTCGGCTCATTTGCCCACCGCAACGACTCCGTCAGTTCGGGTCTCCGTAATTTTGCGAGAAGATCATTGAGTTGTCGGCGCGTCTGTTCTGATTTTTCAATCTCAAGCGGGTGCTTGCGAAACAGCTTCAAAGCTTTGCTGATTTTTGAATCAATCGAGTTCATTGAATTGTTTTCCGAGTGTATAATAAGCAAACCACGGTTTTAATTAAATTATCAAAAAAGTGTCTGTTGCTCCGTTTTCGTCGGGCCTTCCGCGCCCCAAAGTTTGGCAATCATTTCCCGCTGTGGCGTGAACGGACATTTCGCCTTCGGCTGCTTTTGCGATTCGTCAATGTGCCGGAGTGCGAATTGCGCACCGGTCATCAACGCGGTTTTGCCAAGCTGCTCATTCAGCTTTTGCGCCACGTCATCCACGGCGCCCCAGCGTTCTTCATGCGTCCGCCCCCAAAGTGTCGGGTGCGTGTCGAGTCTTTCAAGGTTGAACATCGCAATGCGAATCTGCCGCACCGGAAGCCGTTGCCCGGCCATGATGCCGCGAAACATCTGCTCCATCACTTCATTGATTACGGAGTTCAGGAATTGCGGATGCTTGAAACGGTGGCTGGTGCCGACTTCGGTGAAATTCGTGAACCGGACGGCCACGCTGAATTCCCGCGCCTGCATCTTTTCCCGGCGCAACTGGCCGGTCAACCGCGTGGACTCGCTCAACATGAAAGTCAGCGCCGCCTCGTAATCGTGTTCGTCCTGGGGGAGCGTCGTGCTGCTGGAAATCGTCGTGCGGTCTTTGATTTCCAAAACCAGCGGCTCATTCCATTGCCCGTTTGAAAACAACCAAAGTTGCTGCCCCCAAATTCCAAACTTCTGCTTGAGCAGCATGGACGGCAATTTCGCCACATGGCCGAACGTCAACGCACCGAGGGCGGCCAGCGAGCGTTGCCGGCTTTTGGCAATGCCGGACATTTCCTGCACCGGACGGTCATTCAAAAAATCTTTTTCCCGACCGGGAGGCACTTCAATAAACCCGACACCTTTCGCGGCGTCCGTTGCGAGCTTGGCTAGTTTGGCCGAGTTTGCCAGTCCCGCCGTGACCGGCAAACGAACCTCTTTCAAAATCCGTTTGCGGATGCCTTGAACATAATCCGTCGGCGTCGTATTGCGCCAGACATGGGAATCCATAGTGGAGAAATCCAAAAACCCCTCATCAATGGAATACGGCACCAGCGTCGGCGCGTATTTTTCCAAGATCAAAAACATCTGGCGCGACAACTCGCGGTAGGCGTCGTAATGCGGGCGGCACAAGACACCGTTTGGACAAAGCCGCTTGGCCTCGAAACAAGCCGTCCCTGTCTTGATGCCATATTTTTTCGCCAGCCGGTTGGCCGCAATCACAATGCCGTCCCCACGTCGGCCACCGCCGACCCACACCGGACGGCCTTCCAGTTTGGGATCGAGCGCGATTTCGCAACTGGCGAAGAAGGAATCTCCGTCAATGTGCAAAATGCGGTTGTTGCGGGCGCTCATCGGCAGCAGACACGCTACCGCATCGGCCGCCGTCGTCCATTCCGAGTTGTTCACAAACGTGAGTCTGCTACACTCGCATGGACATTCGCTGTCCCACCTCAACCAGCTTGGGACTGTTCACCAGATTGCTGAACGGATAAACTCACACCCATGAAACTCCAGGCATACGTCTTCTGCGGCTGTTACGAACATGGCCGGGTCAAGCGTCCGCCGCCCGACCCTGAAATCGTTGACGTGTTCACCAATGGCGACATTGGTTGTCATCACCCAACGCCTGCCCAATACCAGGCATTCCTGAAGTGGCGCTACCGTGCCTGCCATCATCGGGATGGCTTAATCACAGGCGGTCTGCTTGGCCACCGATTGCCAGTCGAAGTTTTGCACAGAGCCATGCTCCCGCACCGCCACGCCTTCCCACTCTTCGTGCGCAAGGTGCTTGGATGCAAACCGCAAACCCGATTCTCCCCTCTCACTCTCAAACAGGTTGAACAACTTCAAATCGAACTGCTCCGCATGAAAAAATTTCACCTGTCCGACCGCAAGCACGATAACGAGCTACAATGCTATCGCGGACAGATGCGGCAACTCGTTCGCGCTGCCTTGAAATTTCAACAACCCATTGCCATGTGATTTGATGTCAAACCTGCCTTGATCGAGTCCAATTTAACGAAACTAAATCTATGAAAATCTTGTATGTCCACGGCATCAATGTTCCTGAAGACGGAGGCAAATGCTACGACGTCTGGGACGACGCCATTCGCGTTGTGTTAAAAAAATATGGATACGCCGGCCCGGTGAATTCGGCGCGCGCCCTCTATAATGATTATTTTCAGCAACCGCCGGATGGTTTTGAATACATCGTCGCGGTTGTGGAACTTCTGGCCAGCCTGCCGGACAGCAGCGAGGCGGTCAAGCGGTTGAAGAAATTGAAGTCCCCCCAACCGGAACCGCAGGAAAATTTCGACGAGTTTCTCCAATGGGGACCGGGGATGGTGGCAAAGTTTGTGGTGGAAGATCAGTTGCGGCAGGATTTGAGGAAAAAATTCCTGTTGCCCCTGATCAAAAAGGAAAATCCGGATTTGATTTGCGCACACAGCCTCGGCTCCTTGCTCTGTTACGACCTTGCGGTGAACGGCGGCGCGGAAGGCATTGCCGCCTTTGTGGGCAGGACTTTGATAACCTTTGGCTCCCAAATCAACAATCCATTCATCCGTGGCAGGCTTTGGCCGGGCAGCGTTGAAATGATCGAAGGAGCCAATTTCTGGTATAATTTATACAACCCAAACGACCCCGTTTTCGTGGTTAACATCAAAATCCCCAAGGAGAAAAACTTCAAATCGTTGAAATTCAACCCTGCATTTGGCGGATCGTTCTTTGATGTCGGGGCGCATTCGCCAACCGAAGTCTGCGATGATGCTGGAAACTGCCATCCCGGATATTTGGACAATCCGCAGACCGCAGACAAGGTTTGGAAAATTCTCGCCAAAAAAATTGGAAAATGACACGCAAAATGGTGTTCTTGTTGTAACTAGACGACATGAGATTGCTTTTGTAAAATTCGGTTCGCATGAATACCGCCAATCTGCCGGAAAAGCTGCGCGTTCTTCGCGATTCACTGATCACAGGGCTTATTGAGCGCGACGCGCCCATGCGCCTCGCCTTGCTTGCCGCTCTGACAGGTGAACATCTTTTGCTCATCGGCCCGCCGGGAACGGCCAAGAGCGAACTCGCCCGCCGGTTACGACACTCATTTCAAGACGCGGCTTATTTCGAGCGGTTATTGACCCGCTTCTCCACGCCGGAGGAATTGTTCGGCCCGCTTTCCATCAAGGCACTGGAGCAAGACCGTTACGAACGCAAAACTGAACATTATTTGCCGGAAGCGTCAGTAGCTTTTCTCGACGAGATTTTCAAAGCGAACTCCGCAATTCTTAATTCCCTTCTCACGCTTCTAAACGAACGCGAATTCGATAATGGCAAGGAGCGTAAAAAAACTCCGCTCATCAGCGTTATTGCGGCAAGCAACGAATTGCCGGACGGCGAGGAACTTAATGCGCTTTACGACCGCTTTTTGCTCCGCTTTCAGGTTGGACCAATTTCCGAGACAGGTTTCAACCAGTTGCTCGACTTGCGCGGCGCAGGTGGATTCCAAGCACTAGGCGATGCTCTAAAATTGAGGCGTGAAGATGTGGAGCAAATCCAACTAGATGCGGAAAAGGTGAAAATGCCGGACGACGTGAAAGCGTTGCTGGTAAAATTCCGTAATTTCCTTGCCGAACAAAAGATCGCGGTGTCCGACCGCCGCTGGCGCAAAATCGTGAAGCTGCTTCAAACTTCGGCGCTCACAAACGGTCGCCAGGAAATTTCAATTTGGGATTGCTGGCTGCTTCAACATTGTGTTTGGGAAATGCCAGACCAGCAACCGGCGGCACAGGATTGGTATGAAAAACGATTGGGCGCAAATGGCTCGACTGACCTCACGCGACTGACGAAGCTAGTGACCGCCCAAGAAAAAATTCTCGCCGACCAACAATCAGCCCAAAGTCAGCAAAAAAATAAAAAAGGGAAACTGCTCTTTTTGGCAAATGGAGAACTCGTAACCCACGACAAGCCAAAACAATGTGTCCGCAATGGCAATCGGCTTTTTATATCGCCGGATACAAATGGTGATCGAACAAATGGTGGCAAGGGTTACACCGAGCAGGAACTATGGAACACATTTCACTACAACTTTCACCAAAATCAGAATGTGTGGAAGAATTACATGAATGAGACATCGAGTTTCTTTTTGGAAACTCTTTCTCCGGCTATGGAACCGCAACGCTATTCCCGTCATCACATTGAAGGGAAGTCCGCTGAAACCAAACTGCATTTGGAACGGATTCAATCGCACATTGCCGGACTGGAAAATCACATTGCTTCACTTGTCGCCACGGTTGACGGAAATTTGTGGATTCAACCGGGCTTTTCGACGGTTGCAAAACGCAGCCTGGAGGAAACGAAGGCTGAAGCGAAGAAATTGGAGGCGCGGATGCAAGTGGTGACGGAGGGCTTTTCCAAGCTGCCCGTTCTCGTCGAGGAATCGCCAGAATAGTTGTGTTTACGAATGAGTTTAACCGCCACAGCCTTCGACGCAACGGCGCTTGAAAGCAGCTACGCTTTCCTCGATGCGTTGCCCGAAACACTCTACGTCCCCGTCGTGGCTTCGCCTGCCGGAACTTTGTCGCAACGGGTAGCGGGAGTGCTCACATGGCGTGAGGCTTTGCTTTCAGGCCAAATGCCAGACGCATCCGTCAAGTGGCCGGAGAATCCAATGCGAGGTGCGTTGCTCCACGAGTTGTCGGACTTGCAGATCGCGCGATTCTGCCGCGACCAACCGGATTTAGTGGACGAGCTATTGTTGGACATTTTGAAAGCGGCAGATGATTTCTCCCACTTTCTCCCGCAGCGTCAACGCGAGTTGTTTGAGGAACTCAAATTGTTGGAGGAAGAAAGGAGGAAACCGCCGCAAGAACAACCGGTGTCAGCCGATGAAAATGTTGATCCACCGCCAAAACCAGAAAAGATCAAACGCCTGCCTGCCGAAGTGACACGGAAGCTGCAAAGTGAAGCCAACCGACGAGCGGGAGAAGAAGGCATCAGCAAGAGCATCGCAACCTTGCGCGGCAACTGGTCTGACCGTTCACGGGTCTGGTCGGAAATCTGGGACGTGTTCGGGGACATGGGCGAATTGCTCGGACGCGGGCGCGACCTAGCCCGCAGTGTATTACGGCATCATGGCTGGCAGGAAATCGCGCGATTGAGAAAACTCTTGGAAAGTTGCAAAGAATTGACCGAACTCATCCGCACGCTGGGCCGTTTGCAAGAGCGGACGGATGAAAAAGCGCCGAGTGTGATGGAGCGCATCTTCGTTCCCATCCGCCGCGCGGTGGATGAGTGGCGTGAAGTGCAAACCGAATTTGCACCGCATGAAGTTCACGGCTTGACGCTTTCGGATGACATTTCCCGGATGATTCCTGCTGAAGCGGTAACGCTTGGACACCCAGTTCTGAAATACCTTTGGCACGCGCGGAGAATTGAACACGCGTTGCTTACCTACCGAGTGCAGGGCGTCATGGCCGAGCGCGTATCCAGCGAAAGTGACGTGATCACGGAGGTGGAACGCCCAATACCAAAACCAAAATCAGAGCGCGGCCCGATTATCGTGTGTCTGGATACTTCTGGCTCAATGCAAGGCGCTCCTGAAATTGTTGCCAAAGCGGTGGTATTGGAAGCGCTGCGTGTTGCCCATGCTGAAAAGCGAGCGTGTTTTCTCTACTCATTCAGCGGGCCATCGTCCGTGGCGGAACTTGAATTAAAGCTCACCGATGAAGGGGTGGCCGGACTTTTAGATTTTCTGGCGTGTTCGTTCCACGGCGGAACCGATGTAGCCGAGCCTTTACAGAGAGCAGTAAGACGATTGCACGAGTCAGCCTGGCAGCGCGCAGATGTTGTCTTGGTCAGCGACGGAGAATTTCCCGTGCCGGCAGAAACAAGCGCTTTAATCCGAAGCGCTGGGAAAGAGCTGGGATTAAGAACGCACGGAATCCTTGTCGGCAGCGGCTTTAGTGGCGCAATGCAAGCATTATGTAATCCAGTGCATCGCTTCACAGACTGGAAATTGGGCGTTTAAGTTATTCCTCGAATTGGAAAAAAATTTGGAAGTCGCCGTGACCCACGCGCGGTTTGCTTCGCTCCACTTCGCAAAACCGCGCGCTCGTCACGAGCGGCATTTGATTTGCCGCAGATGCGGCGGGCTTCCGTCTGCGGCTCGGCGGCGGCGTTGCGCTCCGACTTCGTTCCCACCGTCTCTCCGTCTGCGCTCCACTGTTTCCGCTCGCCGACCGCAGACCGAAGCCAAACAGGAAAGATTTGACCATGCTTTTGTATTGAGTAAATTAACTCAACGTATTGAGTAAATTGTATGACGCGCCAAACGCTCCATGACGAACTGCTGAAACGGCTGAAAGAAAAACGCCGATTCTTGCAGGTATTGGCCGGCCCTCGTCAGGTCGGTAAAACCACTTTGGTCAGACAGGTCATCAAGGCAACCAAATTGCCAGCGCATTATGCCTCAGCCGATGAACCGTCCATGCGTGACCGCACTTGGATTGAGCAGCAATGGGACGCCGCCCGACTGATGGCACGCAACAGCAAAACCGGCGCATTACTGGTGCTGGACGAAGTGCAAAAGGTTTCCGACTGGTCAACCGTGGTCAAATTGTTGTGGGATGCCGATACCCACGCCGGCTTGCCGTTGAAAGTCGTTCTGCTTGGTTCTGCCCCATTGCTCATTCAACGTGGCTTGACCGAGAGCCTTGCCGGACGGTTCGAGGTAATTCCTGTGCCGCATTGGTCGTTCGCGGAAATGCGGGAAGCTTTTGGCTGGAATCTGGAACAATACATTTTCTACGGAGCATATCCCGGTTCTGCTGAATTGATAACCGAGCCGGAACGCTGGCGGCGTTACATTGTGGATTCCCTCATCGAAACCACGATCTCACGCGATATTCTCTTGTTGAATCGCGTGGACAAACCGGCCTTGCTGCGACAGGTGTTCCATCTCGGTTGCGCCTATTCCGGCCAGATTCTTTCCTATCAGAAGATGCTCGGCCAACTCACAGATGCAGGCAACACCGTTACGCTCGCGCATTACTTGGAATTGCTGCAAGGAGCTGGCATGGTCGCGGGTCTTTCCAAGTATGCCCACGGACTCGTTCGCCAGCGAGGGTCGAGTCCTAAATTACAAGTGCTGAACACGGCCTTGATGACCGCGCAAGACAACCGGACGGCGGCGGAAGCGCGGCAGGATGGTAACTATTGGGGACGGTTGGTTGAATCTTGCGTCGGCGCACATCTGCTTAACACCAGCTTCGGCACGAACATCGAACTGACCTATTGGCGCGAACGGAATCAAGAAGTGGATTTTGTCCTGCGCCAAGGCAAGACCACCGTTGCTATCGAAGTGAAAAGTGGACGCCGTGCTGAATCGCTGCCGGGAATGGAGGCTTTCGTCAAGCACTTCAAACCGAAACGCAAACTGCTTGTCGGTGGACAGGGAATTGAACTGGCGGAATTTCTCACGAAGCCGGCCAGCTACTGGGTGCAATGATTTTCGCACGCCGGGCAAGTGCCGGGACATTTAATTCTCCGTGTCCAAAAATTTTCGATTGAGCTGCATTTGTCCTATCGCCGTGACCAAAGCGCGGATTGCTCCGCTGCGCTGGTCGCAAGCCGCGCCCTCGTCACGAGCTGCATTCGATTATCCGCATTAGCGGAGGCTTCCGTCTGCGGCTCGGCGGCGGCGTTGCGCTCCGACTTCGTTCCCGCCGTCTCTCCGTCTGCGCTCCACTGTTTCCGCTCGCCGACCGCAGACCGAAGCCGGTTGTTTAATTTCTGCACAATTGCGCGCTATCCATCATGGCTGGGCAATCGGGCCAGACTTCAACCGCAACGGCAGTGATTTTCCAATCGCCGATTGGAAATTATCAGCAAGTGAAACGCAAAGTTAAATTTACGCATGGCCGCCACATTTCGGTTTTCAATTGTTCACCCGGTTTGCTCATAAACCATTTTGGGGCCACTGATTTTTGGCGGATCGCAATTCGTGGATTTGCCATGACCAGTTTTTCATCGGACGATTGTTCTTCGCTGCGGCGTTGATTTCCGCCGTGTTCATCCGCCGGCTGTCCGCGCTTCTGGTTGCTCCGCGCAATTTCGCGCCACGAATTTTCGTGTCACTGCATTGCTTCCTGCTCCGCCGCCCGTCAGCGCGGCCAGCCGGCTCAAATGCGTTTCGTTCAGATCGGTTTTGCTCTCCCGGTGCGAGGCGAAGAGAGCAATCCCGCTCCCTCATAAAACGAAACGCAAAAACATGAACACGACCGAAATCATCAATGCAACGCCGCAACCCCAGAATAACCTCGTCAAACCGCTTAAATTCCCGCCGCAACCGCAGGAATGGAAGATCGTATCCTTGCGGGAATGTCCCACGCCTGAAGCCATGCAACTTTGCCAGACGCCCAGCGAAGCCGCCGCCTATTGGCGGACTCACATCACCCAGCATCCTTATTTCAATCCTGAATGTGAATGTCTGGTGGTTTTAATGCTTAACACCCGCCGTAAAATCAAGGGGCACTACTTCGTATCCGTGGGAACCATGGACACGATTCTTTGCCATCCGAGGGAAATCTTCCGTCTGGCCATCATGGCCAGCGCTTCCGCGATTGTGATGATGCACAATCATCCCAGCCTCGACTCAACCCCGTCCGAGGCGGATATAAAAATCACCCGCGATCTCATCCGCGCCGGGCAGTTGCTCAAGATTGAACTGATTGACCATGTGGTCATGGGTTCCACTCATACCTCTCTCCGGGAATTGGGATACTTTTTTTCCTGAAGGATTTCCTAATCCGCCAATTTTAGGCGGATTTTTTGGTCTTAATCTTTTTGGCGCGATACCGCTTCAGCAGGTCTTCGGGATAAAGCTGGTCGGCGGTCACGCCCAGCAGCGACGCCAGCACCAGCAATTCTTCGTCCGTCACATATCGCAACCGGGCTTCAATCTGCCCCACCGAGGAACGGCTGATGTCCAGTCCGGCCAGTTGGCAATGTGCGGACAGTTCCTCCTGGGTCAGTTCCAGTCGCCCCCGCACTTTGCGTATCTGGGGGCCGACCAAGTTTGCTGGATATTGCTTTCGAGGCATGCAGAAATCGAACTTGACCCTATCGGCAATGCCCGCTTTATTTGTTATGCCAGCGTA
>Ga0302266_10002091_pt1 | contig 17527 bp, 11 predicted proteins | sample III_Bog_E1_2_FD_194559 | JGI IMG/M metagenome (GOLD analysis project Ga0302266, IMG submission 194559) | Peat permafrost microbial communities from Stordalen Mire near Abisko, Sweden - III_Bog_E1_2 | ecosystem: Environmental > Terrestrial > Soil > Wetlands > Peat | place: Sweden: Abisko... | reverse complement strand
ACAAAAATAGTGATCCTTCCGCGAGGTTACGGGTTCTATCGATCCATCCACGCCTCAATCGCAGACGCCTTAAAGCGCCACAGCTTGCCTACCTGAATGGCGTGGATCTTTCCTCGGTGTACCAATCGTTGCAGAGTTCGAGGATGAATCTTGAGTATGGCTGCGGCCTGAGAACTATCGAGCAAAGGTTCTCTAGGAGTTCGGGGAAGACGCTCTTTCGGGAGATCAGGCACAAGAGGCCGATTATCGTCTGGCATCGTGGCTCCTCTCTAACCTCAAATTTCGAGGTTTGCATGTACCCCAGAGATTCCCCCATGCTGTCCGTGCTGTCCAATGAATTCTCGGAAGCAGCTTATTCCATCCAGGAATAACGCCAAAGTCACGTCTCATTTTGTGCAACCGAATTGACCATCGAAGCATCTTTCAATCATCATGATTTCTACGGTCTAGGATCATAGATGTATGACTGCTGTCCTGCCTGGGTTCTCCCCAACTGCAAGGAGGATGGCCATGGTACTTCCAGAAATTCGGTTTCTGCAAGCTGCGATCGCGCTGGCGGAAGAGTTGAGCTTTTCCAGAGCAGCGGAACGGTTGCGCGTCGAACAATCAACCTTAAGCAAGCGAGTTTCCGAATTGGAGAGCTTGATCGGCCTGCGGCTCTTCGAGCGCAACCGTAATCGTCAATCTGTCGAACTGACTGAGGCGGGTCGCCACTTCGTGGCAGAAGCGCGCAGCGCAATTCTGCACATTGAACGCGCGGTGATGAACGCCACGGCCGCAGCGCGCGGTGCGGTCGAGATTCTCCACATAGGCAAGTCGGCCTATACCGATCCGTATCTGGTCACGACTCTCCTGTCGATTCAGCTTCCACTCTATCCTGGTCTGAAAGTGAAGCTGTGGAGCAACTACTCACATGAACTTGCTCACATGGTTGCCACGGGAGAGCTTGATTTGGCGCTGATTACAGCGATTCCCGACACACCCGACCTCAGTTCTTTGACGGTCGCAGAGAATTCTATTTACATCGTCTTGTCCAAGGACGATACGCTTGCCCGCAATAAAATGCTCCACCTCGAAGATTTGCGCGCCTGCGATTGGATTCTCCTCGCTTCTTATGTCAACCCGCACGTTTTCGATAGAATTCATGCGATTGCTTCCGAGAAGGCGATTACTGTTTCCGACATGCATTACGTCATGACCGCCGAGGAGGCGTCAGAGTTGGTTCAGGCGCACAAGGGAGTCGCGTTCCTGCCCAGCGATGCAGCGTGGCGGATCGCGTGCGATGGGGTTACGATACGACCGCTTATGGAGGAGCGTCTGCGGCTCGTTACCAAGTTGGCGACACGGTCGGACAACAAGGCGCGACTCGTCAGTGAGTTCGTTCGTGCCGCCGGGCGCAAACTGAGCAGCATTCCTCCACCACAGCAAGGGCGCCTGCCTCTAGCTGGATGAGCGATTCTCCTCCGGCTTTTCGCTGCTCTGCTCCCCAGGCTCTTGGACCTCCCGTATCTCGATATTGAGGGGGCCGTCGAGGCCGCATTTTGGGCAATGGTAGACGCCGGAGGTAATTGCTCTCCCTGTAAACTCTTCTCTCCGGAAGGCGCTACCACAATGTATACACACGTGAAAGTGTGAAAACTGCCCAAGTGAATGACTCTGTTCGTTCTCCATCAACTTCCCTTTCTATGATTGGCCTGATCTGATTCTTGTTCCAGCACCAAATGTGCCGCTGAAAATACAGAAAAAACTCTTCAATGCTCCAGAGCGGCACACTCTCTCTAGTGCGTTTAGGAGTTGCCGCCATCAATGGTGAAAATGGGCTCCTCCTCGGCGACATGTTGATTCAGACTCCGCGTCCCATGGCCACATCGACCTTCTCCAGATGCATGATCGCCACGTCTTCGCGTACGTCGTCTACACCATAGCAGCGAACTGCTGCACGTTCCCCTTCCGAATATGCCTTTTCGCGAACGATTTTCAATTTGCCAGTGGCATAGTCGAACTCGGTTTGAACGTAGGTAAAGCCATTCACGCGCGAGATGATCATCGCAGCGTCCTTGCCCAGTCCATTGAGGATGACGCGCAGCGGCGACTTGCGCGCCTTGTTAGCGGAACGCGCCAGGCCAATCGCGCCCTCTGCGGCAGCAAACGATTCATGGCCCGCGCAGAAGGCGAAGCATTCGGTCAACATGTAATCTCCCTCCGTTATGCGCGTAGACCTCGTTGCGAGACGAGAAACTCTGCAGCACGTCCAAGTGCTCCCCATCCCAGTCTGTGCGGTTCGAGTTCGCTGCGTAACTGCTGCAGTTCATACGTCAGTTGCTGCCGGCAGTTCTCCAAGATCGCATCAATGTGGGCAGTCAGCACAAAAGGGACCTGCCGCCTTAACCGCATCCCGTGGGAGATGCACAGCACGGCGTCTCCCTTTAGCCAGCGGACGACATCATCTCTGTCGATGCAACTGACGAATTCGCGAATGCGCAGATCCTCTTCGTCGCTCACTTCTTTGCAAATGTCGCAACGTGCATCGCCTTGGATGACCGCGGCACTCCGCGCTGCAGTAGCGCTGACCGCGATCACAGCAAGTGCAGATCCAGAAAAGTGACCGGCAACATGAGTTGCGGCAAAACCTCTGCCGGAGAACAACTTCCGTATTAACCGCCATCCGCGCGCGTAGACGGACTTTGACAGCGGCAGCGATTCATGCCAAGGTAAAACTAACTCCGAGGTTGCCTTCGTTTTGGCATGAAGGCCACCTGCAAAGAACCCCGCTGCTCTAACAGTGGGGTTCTTTTCGTCCGCCTTCTCCCGGAAACACCTTACAACTTCAACCCTCTCGACGATGATCGACAGATGATTGCGCCTGCGGCGCGGATGATATCAAGCTGCCTTATACCGGCAGATGGCCGATAAACAACGTTTTCTGATGGCCGCCGACATACTCTTAGTTAGACGCTCACCGTACAATAAGGCGGTGCGCGACTGGCCAACTGAAGGAGGGCTACGGTCGATGAGCGTAGATGATGATCGATGGGCCGGCGGCATCAAACTTCACAATGATCGTCTCCACGTGCTTGTCTTGCCTCACGAAGGCGGAAAGATCGCGTCCTTGTTCGACTCGCAATCGAATTTGGAGTTTCTCCTGCAACCGTCGAAGGCGTATCGACGGCGGGAAGCGCTGGGCTGGTGGGATCGCTTCGAAAACTCCGCTTGTGCCGGGATCGATGAATGTCTTCCCAGTGTCGGCGCCGACGGTCCGGAAACTCCCGGAGGTCCCGTTCCAGACCATGGAGACTTCTGGAGGCTCAACTGGACCGTGATTGCTTCATCCGGAAACGATTCCGTATCTTTGGCGGCCACTGGCTATAGCCGGCCGTTGCTGTTTGAAAAGCACCTGCGCCTTTACGCCTCGGCGCTAGAGATTCGTTACCGCATCCATAACCTGCAGGAAGCTCCTGTTGCGTTTCTCTATGCTTTACATCCTCTTTTCGCCATCGATCCCGGCGACCGCATCGTCCTGCCCCCCGAAGTTTCTAACGTGCTGGTTGGATATTCCCGGCTTGACCGTCTAGGTGCGCCTCGCTCCGTCGTTTCTTGGCCAAACCCCAATGGTGCCGGCTCCGCGCTTGATCTGAGCCGCACGCAGGCCATGTCAGCTTCGACGGCAGACATGCTTTTTACCAGCCGGTTGTCGTCCGGCTGGTGCGGAATCTACCGCGCATGCAGCGGACAGGGCATCGCAATGCATTTCGAATCGCGGCAACTTCCCTACCTCGGCCTCTGGCTTTGCTATGGAGGCTGGCCCGACGATGAATCGCTGCCACGCCAATACGCAGTGGCCTTCGAACCCACAGTCGCTCCCTGGGGAACACTTTCCGCGGCATTGGGAAACCATCAAGCACCCGTGCTCGCAGCACATGAATCTCTCCAATTCACCGTTGTATTTGAACGAATCGGAACCGTTCCGGTAAGCTATGATGAATTCGCAGCACGATGTTATGGCAGCTATCCTTCCTGAGTCCCCTTCTCTGTTTGACACACAATCGAATTGGGACCATGGCTCACTTCGTCACCGGGCTTTCCGGCGTGATGAAGAGCGTAATCAAGCTGCCTACAAGTTGAGGAGGTTGCCCGCATCTGGGGCGTTAATGAACACTCTCCCAATGCGTTGCGCCGCTTTTCTCTGGTGGTTCAAGACTCATAGAACACTGACCCCGAATGCAGCCGGATGAGGAACATCCGAAGTGTCCAAATCAACTACTCTTGCCCAAGACAGCCTTTTTCTGAATCAGCATGGTCGATTCCACAGGGTATAACACTTCGTTCCCTCCATTCGTAGCCGGAAGACTCTATAACTCTTTCTGGATGAAGTACTACGGTCCTGGCATCCTGCTGTCCGAGTTGCAATCGCATAAGTGCTGCGCTACAGCATCAATGCCGGCGAAAGTAACCGTACCACTTCTTTCCGCGTGCGACGACGCATCCCTTCCAGTGTGACTTGCCCATAAAAGACTATGCGCTTTTGCTCCCTTCCTATCAAGCACGTAGCGGCGCGTTCAGGACGGGCGCAAATCCATACGGCCCGCGCAGGGCTTTGCGCAGACGCGCCATGAGCCGTTGAAAGTAACCCTTCTCCTAGTAATGGCCACTATAGCCGATGCCCACTCTGCCGACATGGCGGCAGATGCGAGCGGCAACGAAGAGGAAGCGCACACGCGTCGTCGCCAGCGCGGTATGCTTCATGGTTTCCACCGCGACGTTCTCCTCGCGGTGGAACAGTTCGAGCCAGCAGTTCAGGTTGTAGGCCAGCATCGCGATCTGGAACCAGTTGGCGTTCATCATCCAGCGATTCGATGGATGCGCCGTCAAACCCGCATCGTTATTGACTTCCTTGATGAGGTTCTCAGCCGCCGTGCGCTGATAGTAGAACCGCACCAGCGCATCCAGATGCCCATTCATATTGGCCACGAAGACTGAAGCGCGCGGACGACTTCCACTTCCTAGTGGTGTCCGCCACAGAGATGGTCATTCAACCAATTTGAAGGGTACGGGCTTTAGCCCTCGAGGGAACACTTGCTTGGTCAACCAACTCATAAACGCCCGAAGATAGGGGATGTTATTTGCGGCGGACACCACTAGCTTGCATTATTCGTAAAGCCTGAGATCGCGAATGCGGCGGTGCTGTCTGATGCCGCCTACGGCAACGATAATGAATCGAGTGAAGGGCTCATTGCCGGCGGCATCTGCTCCGCGCCAACGCATTGGCCGGGGTTATCTCATGCGCTTCCAAGCGTACACTTCATACTCAGATTCATTCTCGAGCATTCCTTGACCGTTTTTCCAACTCAGGTGCAGTGTTCCCTTTCCGTTGACCAAAGCGAATGGGAGCGAGCCATCGCCGTAAACGCGGGCGGTTATGCGCCGTGTTTCCGGCGCTTCTGCAAACAACCCCACATCGGCCCAGGGCACGATGCTACCACTCCGAACATAGACCGGTATTCGCTCAGTCGAGGCCGGAACCTGTAGATCCGTGCCTCCCTTGAGCGCCTCGCCTGTCCAGAAGTCGTGCCAAACTCCGTCAGGCAACACGACCTTGCGGCTTGGTTCTCCAGCAAACATGGGTGCAACCATCATCCGGTCGCCGACCATATATTGATCATCTACGTTGCGAAGCCGATGTTGCTGCGGCGCGTCGAGCACCAGCGCGCGAAACGGCGGCGTTCCGTCTTCGGCATAGCGCTCAAAGGCCGCCATTAGATAAGGCACCAGTTGCATCCTCCAGCCGATGATCTCGCGGCAACAAGCTTCCAGACTCTCCCAGCCATCGAGTAACTCGTCCGAATTATTCTTCCTGCGATTTAATTGCTTCCACGGAGGATTCTTGATGTACCAAGCGTTCACCATGGCGAGCGGCGAGAACACCACGCTTTGCAGGCGGCGAATCAGGTCTTCCTCGCTTGCTGCGTCACGGACCTCAGGACCCCAAAGCAGCCCGCTGAATCCCGAGTTAACCAACGCGCGGATATACTGCCTGTGATCGTAAAGGTCGCTGTAGAGCACGAACGGATAGGGCGCGGCCAGTGCGCCGCTCGAGCGAACGAGACCATAGGTACCTTGCCGCCGCTTGCGGAACTCGTCCCAGAGCGCCATTTGGTAGCGCAGGCCAAAGACCGAGTGCATCTGATCGCCATCGACACCAGATGGGAATGAACTGCACTCCGGAAAGGACCACCCGCCGGTGTAGTCGGAGTTGTCGCACTCGTCGAGCTTGAATCCGCTGATGCCCATGTCGATCAGCTCTTTGCCATGGTACGCGCCGAAGGCCTGGCGCGCTTGTTGGCCGGCAAAGTCAGGTACAAGGCCGCCCCATACGCCAAAGTTACCGGAACAAGGCTGGATCGATGGAAACAGAGGTGATGCCGGATGGATGTAGGCGTGCTCCCAAAGATTCACCTTATAATTCATAACCGCTGCCGAACGCACAAAGCCTTCCGGGTCTGGAAACCGATCCTTATTCCACGCAAATGTGCAGGAGTAGGCATGTGTCTGCCATCCGGGCTCCAGGCCGATCACGTCGCAGGGAATCTTGTGATTGCGAAACTCTCGGGCGAGCTCGAGCACACCCTGCTGCTCTACCCGCGCATCGGCCCGGTACCAGAAACCCAATCCCCATTCGGGTGGCACATTGCCCCCCCCGGAAAACACGTTGTATCGTTTCACAGCGTCCAGCATCGAAGGCCCTGCGAACAGGTAAATATCAACACCCGCTGCATGAGGTACATCCACGGTGATCAGTCCGGCAGCGTCATCCTCAACGCTATGCGTGTAATTCGGGTCAGGATTCTTTTGCGTAACTGAATCCTCCGCATAGGCCGGCTTTGGCCGCGCATCCCCAAAATAGAAGGTAGCGTAGCGGGCGGTGTCGATCAGGACGCCGATCCCTTCCGTCGTTACATAAAACGGCACTGGCGCGTGTGAATCGCCGGTGTCCATCCTCGGATCCGCATTAACACGAGTGACTTTCTTCTTCCCTCTTTGCTCAAGCGACATCATTTGCAGACCGAGCCCATAAATTTGCTCACCCGGACGCAGTGGCAACTGGACCATTAAACTCCGCGCAAGCCGTTTACCCTGAACTGATGGCAACGGGGCGGAGTCCACGCGAGGAAGCTTTGCAAAGGCTGCTATCTGCGCAGGCACCAGGCGGCTTGAAACCGGGGTGAAGCGCTCCGGCGTGCCCACGGTTGCCCGCCACACACCCGGATAAACCTGTTGCCAAATAGACGTCTCGGGGGACGTAGTCGCTGCCACCGCGTCGGAGCCAAACAAATTAAATAACTCTGCTGCCGTTCCGGTTGCCGCTAGCCCCTTGGCAAGGGTACGTCGGGTGATTTTCATATCAGAACCTGTCCCTCTTTGAATGGATTATTGAGCATATTATACGCGCTGTGGTAATCGTCTTCATGTATTAGCATACTTACGAAACATGTTTTGCATAGGAAGGGAGACAATCATGCAGAAAATGGCGTCTGGGCCGAGAATGTTGGTATGTGAGTTATGCGCGATGATTGTGACATTAGGTGGCTGTGGAGTTGCAACATTGGCCTCTGGGTCATCGGAAAGCGCCATCCCTCCCTCAAGTTACTCCCAACAGGCGGCGGCTGGAGTTCAAACGCTGCAGCAATGGTACTCACAAAGCTCAGGCCTTTATGCATCTCCTTCGGGATGGTGGAACTCTGCCAACGCGATTACTGTGCTCGTAAACTACTCAAGAACCGCCGTAAGCACGCAATACCTATCTACGATTGCCAACACGTTCAGCAATGCGAACAAGGCAAACGGCACCACCAACTTCATCAACTCCTATGACGATGACGAAGGCTGGTGGGCGCTTGCGTGGATTGACGCCTACGATCTGACCGGCAAACAGGCGTATTTGTCCATGGCAGAGACAATATTCGCGGACATGTCCAACTACTGGGATACAACCACATGCGGCGGAGGCATTTGGTGGAAAAAACCGAACAATTACAAGAACGCCATTGCTAACGAATTATTTCTCACCGTCGCTGCTAAGCTGGCAAACAGAACCACCGGGAGCACCTCGGCAGCATATTTGGCGTGGGCACGGCAAGAATGGCAGTGGTTCAATGCCTCCAGCATGATTAATGCACAAAGCTTGATCAACGATGGACTGACATCGACGAATCCAAACGCGTGCACCAACAATAGAGCTACGACATGGACATACAACCAAGGGGTCATTTTGGGCGGGTTGGTGGAACTCTACAAGGCAGACCAGGACCCAACATTATTGCCACAAGCCCAGGCAATCGCCAACGCGACCATTACCAACCTGACGTTAAATGGAATTCTAGTGGAGTCATCTATTTCCGGCGGCGATGCTCCACAGTTCAAAGGAATATTCCTGCGGAACCTCATGGGTCTGAATGCAGTTGCTCCCAATACCCAATACAAGACCTTCATCGATGCGAATGCCAGCAGTATCTGGGCAAATAATCGAGGCTCGAATTACGAGTTCGGTGGCCTGTGGCAGGGGCCGTTCGATTCGGGCGATGCCACGCGCCAGACATCCGCGCTTGACGCCTTAATCGCTGCTCTGGAGACTCAATAATCTTCCAGAGCCATTCATGGGAACAAACTCCCAGTAATAAACGCAGTAGGCCCTAACCGCTGCAACCTTCGATTCTCAGTTTCGTCACGATGAGAGACACATATGTGCGCTAGTATCCTAAGTCATTAAATCGGTAAACAAGACGCTGTCATCCTGAACGGAGTTTGCCGCTTTTTTTGCGGCAAACTTAATCCAAGAGCCTGCTTTTTGACCGCTGGATTCCTCAACGGACTTCTGACACGGAACACTAGCGCGGACTCCGTCTGTTCTATTTCTGCGCAGTTCTCGGAGAAGTCCCCAATCCCGGCGCAGGTGCCAGGGTTGAAGCCGGCGGGAGCTTGGCAACCGATGCCACTGGCAGTTCCAAAGCGCCCACATGATCTGCGGTGTCATCACGTAGGCCGACGCGGAGATAGTATTCGCCTTTCGTCGGAACGCTGATCTGCTGGCGATACGCTAGCGGGCTCTTGAGAAAAGCAGCATAGCGTTCAGACGTGAAACCAGCATTGATGGCGTCTGTCTGCATATTGATTAGCACGCCATCGTTGTCATAGACATAGGTCTGAAACTCCATTACGCAGTGGTGTGTGCTGTCTTGCGTCACATCGCAGCGGAAATCCTTGGGATTAAGAGCGAAGGTGACGGTGTAGCGGCGGTAAGGACCGGAAAGTTTGGGCGCGGCGCGGTTCCCTTGCGCCAGTTCCAGTTCTGTGTCGGCGCTGCTGGGCCGCACGTCGGCGATGAACACAATCTCGTCGGGGTCCGGCGCTCCGCGCAGCATGGCCGTGCGGAGCGGATTGTATGTCGCCGTATCTGTCATCGCATCTTGCGCATTATCCTGATGCTTGGGAGTGCTCGGCTCGTCGGTGAAGTAGCCGCGGCGATAGGCGAGTTTCACTCCCGGGCGGTCGAGCTTGACCTCGATTTTCCGGTAATTGCCGTTCTGGTTTCGGTTTGTAGGCGCGTACGCCAACGTATAGTAATTGGAGCCGGCTTCGATGGCTCTGCCAATGGCCGCCTTCAGATCGTTGGTGTCCACGAAAGCCTTGCCCCCTGTGGCCTCGGCCATTCGGTTCATCGCGCCGTGTTCGGCAGTCGTCTGCAGGAAGAACTTCTGTTCGGCTTGGCCCGGGTTCTTTACGACATTGCGTCCCGAACTTGCTGCGTTCAGCGCCGGATCCGACATCAATTGTCTCGCGTCGACGGGATAGACGGCGACTTGACTGCGCGAGAGCAGGTTGACCGTCTGCCTGAACTCATCCTCGGACGAGGCCACTGCTGAAAAAGGATCCTGAAGATCTGCATCGGGCAGGATGCTGATGGGAAACGAGCCAGAGAACCAGATGAGATTCTTGCGACCCGGCAGACTACTCAGGTATCGGGCTAACTGGTTGAACGCATCCAGTGTATAACGAGCACGGAGCATGGTCTGGAAAGACTGCTGCTGGGCCTCAAACTGCTGCAGGTTGGTCAGCACCGTATCGGCGTCGGGACTATTTCCGAAAACGTCGTTGTTGGCATTGTCGACTGTATCCGTCGACATGTTATCGCCGCCCGGCGCGCCACCGGCCAGCAAGGGAGAAGCGCCCGCAATTCCTTTTTTGCCCTCCACCAGGGTGCGAAGCAGCACGGGGTCCGATGTGAACCCCTGCAGCAGTCTAAGCTGTGTGGTGAGCGCAAAGATGGCTATGCGTGTGCCCGCCGGAGCCGCCTTCAAATACTTCAGTACCTGGTCCCTGACCACGCTCTGCGCAATCATCGGCGTATTCAGCTTGTCGAGCAGAAGAATATTGATCGCGCCGTTGGTGGGCGCAGCAGAATAGTTGGTGAATTTGCCGGGCGCAAATTTGGGCAAAGGCGGCAGTGGCGAAGGCGTGTCCGCAGCGTGCTCCTCGAACACCTTAATTGCCTGCGTATGGCCGTCTTCTGAAACCGCGAAATCGGATGCAGGGAGATGGAGCATAGGGTTTTGCTGTGCATCGGTCGCCACCACATCCACCACCACGAGCTCGGAGGTGGTACGAATGGTGGGGACAGAATCAGCCGAAGCCGACTGCCCCGCGACACGCACCGGAATACTAACCAAAACTGCAAGCAAACTGCAACCAAGCACACGTAACATAGCAGGTCTCCTTCTTCAATACTGTTATTGCTCCATGATCACCGCAGCCGAGCGCGGCGGGATTGTCACTGCGCCCGACGTCGGCTGGATCTCTTGTTGCTCGGGTGTTGCTACCACTAAACTGCCTGGGTTGGGAAGATTTACTTTGACCGTAATGGTTTTGCTGTGTTCCTGATTGACCACCACCACCGCCCGCTTGCCTCCACGAGCAACAAAGACGGAATGGCGATGACGGCCATCCGACGTAACAGTGGCGCCGAGTGTATCGTGAAACTCTGCGTCCCACAGCATCGCCCTGTACCTGCGCCGCAAGGCGTCAATCTTCTTGCCATAATCGAGAGTCAGCGGGAAATCTGTTACATGTCCCTTGAAGTTGAACGGTTCATAGCTGATGATGTATCGATTCAGAAGAATCAGGTTGAGCATTTCGCGATCGTCGAACCCGGTAGCTGCCACCATGAGCGGCGCCTGTGAATCAATGTAACGGCAGACAGGTCGCGAACTGTTTGTAATGCGGAAATACGATACCGGATAATTCTGCAGCAGCCAGTCTCCTGGTCCTTCTCCCGCAAAGATGAAGTCGCGGTCGACCTGGTCAGCCACAGCGCGGAATTGATTCGCCAACGGCATATCCCCGCCATAGATATAACCTGGACCCGAATATCCATGATCGGAACTAAATGAGTAATCCACCGGACCATGCCAGCAGACTTCGTCGAAAAGCCAGCCAGCTGCGCCCAAGTCCACTATCTTCTTAAATTCCCTGGTGGCAATTTCCCGGAAGGCATGACATTGAACATCCAGGACAAACCTACGCCTGTTGTTGATGGCCGCCAGCTGGGTGGGAGTTGTGTAACTATAGCCATCGACCTCATAAGGGATTCCGAAGGGATCGGTTGCTGCATACTTATAGAGTTCTTTTTTGCACCACTCGGTTGTGCGATCTGCCCAGATAGGCTTGCCAAACAGTATCATCTTCACGCCCTTGCTGCGCGCGTAAAGGATGGCCTGATGCAGTTCCTCCCACGTGCCCAGTCCGGGATCGGTATCCAGGCATGGATCGCCGCCGTCCTGCCCGCCAATATTCCAGCCGACCAATTGAATGGCTGTTACGCCGTTGGCAACGCACTCGTCTATATACCTTGGAAGTTCGCGATACGGAATCGTGTAGTCCTGTTCCGCACCGTCAATCTGAAGTTGCAGCCACGAATGCACGTCCAGTGCCCAGTCGGCGATGTGCGGTTGCTTAAACCATTTTGCGCGCCATGTTTTGTAAACATCGACTCCCGCATGCCAGTCGCCGTCGTAGGTGGACAAACTTACAGGCGCAATCTTTTTTTGAGAGTGCGGCTGAATGAACAGAAAGTGGCAGCAGCGAAACTCCAGATGAACGTCAAAACCGGATAACTTGTCCTGCGCTGGAGTTAAATTGTCGAGAGTCTCGACGACGCCGGGATGTTGATCAAACGTAAACTCCATAAGATAGGGCTGAGTAGTATCCTGCATCTCGGCAATGAGCCCCTGCTTCTCAGCTTGCATCAGACAAAAAAGGCTTTGCTTTGACTCGATGGTCTTGGTAGGGAAATTCACTCCCCAATAACCTTTCTGATTGTTGAAGTGAGGGTGGATTTCATCGACAACCAGGTTCCCATACCAAACATGCTCGGCTTCCATTTTTTCGCCCTTTGCCGGCGGATTGAAATCGCCGAAATAGGGGTAGTCGAGAGTTTCCACCGTCAACGCAGAGCCATTCGCCAGCGTGGCCTCGAAAGTCAGGGCGCCGTTCTCCAGTTCAACAACTGCGGTCAGAGTCAATGGCACCACGCCTCCATGCTCGCTGACCGGGTCTTTCCAGATAATCTCCAGGCGATTGCTGAAAACTTTCTGAACCGATGCGGCGCGCTGTTTTTGCCCCAAGACGAAGTTGGCGCGCTGCTTTGGCAACGGAACCAGCAGACGGAAGGAAACGCCTAGTTCGGAACGCCGTTCGATCACCCAATTCGTGGATTTGCGTACCATACGCGTCAATGCGCCGGACGCTCTGTCAAATGCGACCAAGAGCTTCTTATCCTCAAGGACGACCTCTTCGCCTGACCCGGTCTGCGTTGCCGTAGCTATGCCGTTTCCCTGGGCGTAATTGCCTGCGCTTCCCGCCATCGTACTGACAGCGCTCATGCCAGCCAATCTATTAAACGTTCTCCTGTTGATTTCCCACCTCCTTGAATCTGGTTGTGATTGTTTGTTTCGCACCGCAGGTGTCCGGATTGTTACTTTCTTCTTGTTACGCGTACGGTGCTCAATGTTTTTCCGCGATATATTCCTTCTCGTTCGTATCAGTCCATTGCAGCGTATCGTAGAGCGGCTGCGCAGGCACCACTTCAGGGTTTTCCCGCGCCACAGAGATGGCCAGAATGCGAATATGGTCGTTCTTCGGCAAAGTCAGCGTCCTGGTGTGTAGCGGCAACTCCATCGAATATGCGAAGAGATAGCTGTACTGGTAGGGCTCGTTGAGACCTGCTGGCGTGTGATGATGTGAGGCGAACCACGCCAGCGTGGCAGGCTTGATGTAGCCGTGGGCCAAGCCGATGTAATCCTCGGGGTAGCTCGGCGACCACCAGGGTGATCCGCGATACGTCACATCATCCCAGGTTGCATGATTCGCCGAGACCGCCCAGTCTTTGCGCAACGGAACCTGGTGCGAGGGATCGCTCGCGGCGGCAACTGTGTCGGGAGCAGGCTTCCAGAGACGCGTATCCCATTGGCCGATGAAGCCGCCCCAATTCTCAATGGTGAACTGTGCCGACCGCGCGCCAGCCTGGAAGACCACTTTCTGATCGCCGTCTGCCGAGGCAGCCAGCAGGTACACCTTGTTGAAGTCGCCTGCGGGAAGTTGGATAGTCTGGCCCTGTGCGATCAAGGCATCGGGCTTGCCCGTCGCAGCCGGAACCAGATGGAATATGACGCCGTTGAAGTTCAACTCCGCAGGAAGCATTTCCGCCGGCAGCGCATCGCCCTTGCTGTCGAAGCCGCCAACGGATTTCGTGTCGTCATTGCTAGCTGCGGCAAGGTCGTAGTTGAGTTCGACGGGCTCAGAGGCAACCGAGCTGCCCCGTACCGGAGGCGTGCCTAGACGAAGAGCAAAGGTACGCGGCTGATAGGGCGCGAACGAAGTTTCGAGCACACCATCGGTCACGGTTGCCGGCCCAACCGGCAACTCCTGGCCGTTGACTTCCCTTGCCGAGGCGATAGGACCTGCAAATTTGACTTTGACGCTGGGCTCGGCGCTGCCGTCCAGCTCGGCCATGCGCACAATGACTTCGTCGCTCAGTTCCGATTTCTTGAGAGCGAGGATGCGGATGCGCGGATTGTCGGCGCTGACCAACGAGAAACTCCGGCCGAGCGCGCCTGCATGAGGCTCCGTGGTGAAGGCCACAAGCGGAGTGCTCAGGCGATACCCTTGCCAGTCGGTCTGGCCCTGGCGCCAATCGCCGGCGTGTCCGGCGAGACCATAGAGAATCTCGTGACGGCCCCAATCCTGGTTGAGTTGATCGGGGTAGTTACCGCCAGGACCGGGCAAGGGTTGTCCAGGTGTGCGGATCAGTGTGAGGCGTATGGTATTGTCGGCGCGCTTGTCGGAACCGTTTTTGACGTCTGTGAGAATGGTGGCGCCATACGCGTTACTCTTGTCAGTCAGATCGATCCAGTAATGCGAGGCAACTTCGAACTGACGTTCGAAGGCGGTCGGACGCTGGACGGTACCAATCTCCCAGTTGTAAGTGGCCATGGGATTGGTGGCCGAAAGCGGGAAGACCGCTTTGAGATTTGCGGAGAGCGTTCGCCAGTCGACAACGTCGCTGAACTCGACACGGTTGCCGGCATCGCCCGCCGAGAGACGAACGGTCTGCACGAATCGGGATCCTTCTGTTTCGTGGGTTACCTCAATCGCAATGCGAGCTGGGCCATTTTCGACGATGCGTATCTTGGCCGGGCCGCTTACATAAGCGTGAGGGGCTGCCTGCTCTTGATCGAAATCCATGTTCCAGGCCGGCCACTGCCGCGGCGCATCGTTGGAGACAGCCAGTCGCACTGGCGCGGAAAGAAGCTCTTTGTTGAGTGACTTGTCGAAGATGCTGCTGACGTCGCCATCGGCATTCAGTGTGACGTGGTAGCGCGCATTTTCAAGGGACGATTGCGTGACCTTGAGCACCGTCGAGGTCTCGGCAGCGGCAGCGGCGCGGATTTCGTAGACCGCGTATCCAACCGACGGCACTTTAGCAACGAATTGCACTTTGCCGTTTTCGATCTGTGCAGGAACTTCCTTGCCGGCAGGATCAACTACCATCACGGCCTTCGGTGTTCCACCTGGAAAGTGGACCTCGGCCTCGACCACATCTTCGCGCGGGATGTTGAGCGAGTTGTAGACGACAACCGGAATGCCTGTGGTCTGCGTGTCCAGCAAGGATGTCACTGCTTCCGTGGCGCTGGTAAGCACGTTGGCGAACTGGTTGAGCGCGATGACATCGTCGTTCTGCGCAAACTCGTAGGTGCGGGGAGTGGCGGTGCCCGCGGCGGTGTCATGAAACTGACCGCCCATGACCAACATCCACGCATCGTTCAGCCGCTGCTGGGGATAGGGACGTCCACCCATCCACGCCGCCGCCACAGAGGCTTTCTCGGCACCGTCTGCGAGTATCTCGTTCTTGCGATTCCAACGCCTGTGGTAAGCCTCAGACGTAAGCGAGCCGGCGGAGTGGTTAATCAGCTCGAGGTCGCCTTTATAGCGCGGTAGCTTCGTCTGCATCTCCGGCTTGATGTCGAGAAACATCTGGTCGGCGGCCGAAGAGAGGACGCGGACAGGACCGTCGCCCACGCGGACCGGCTGGGCATGCGGATCAGCCACGGCAAGCGCCTTTGCATGGGGGCCGGATGGAGCATCTCGTAGCGGCAGGACCATCGTTCCCTGTGTAACGAGAGCCTCAAGAAACTTGACGGATTCTTCGTCAGTGGCGCCGCCGATGTCGCCGGTACCGACGTAGTGATAGTCTGCGTAGACGCCAGTCACCTTGCCGTCGAGTGCGATGCGCGAAACCCAATCGGTTACGCCTGCCTTCCCGAAGGCAACCTGAGCAGAAGCAACTCCCGATGGAGGCGTCTTGCTCAGATCGTAGTCAATTCCGCCGACATAGGCGAGCGGGTTGAGCGCGGCCATTACGGTTTCGCCATCGGTTCCTTCCCAAATGCCCACATTGAACGGGATGCCGGCGGGCGTCATTTCAACGGAGTCTGGTCCGCCGACGATGGGCGCCGGTTGCCAATCAGAGTTCAGCTTCTGCGTGGAAAAGCCCTTGATGCCTGCATGCGCCAAGATAGTGGGCAGCGAGGCCGGAAATCCGAAGCAGTCGGGCAGCATGTATTCGTTGCTGGCTTTGCCGAATTCCTTGCGGAAGTAGGTATTGCCATAAAGAATCTGCCGGATGATCGATTCAGCGCTAGGAAGATTGACATCACCTTCTTCGACGGAAGACCCGGCCGGGAACCAGTTGCCCTTGGCAATGTACTGCTTCATTCGCTCGTAGTCGGCAGGATAATACTCCTTCATGAGCCTGTAGCGATTGGAGCCGGTCCAGTTGAACAAGTAGTGCGGATACTTATCGATATAGTAGAAGTTCACTTTCATCGTTTTGAGCAGGTACTCGCTGATCGTTTGAGGAAACTCCCAACGCCACTGTGTGTCGAGGTGCGCGTAAGGAACCACATACAGCGTAGACTGCTTTGTAATATCCGGTGCTGGGGTTTGGCCTTGAGCAGTAAATGCGAGCCCGGCGGCAACTATCGGTAAAAATGCTCTAAAAAAGTGCTTCATGCCTGCCTTTCGGTTGAATGAAGTAACAATGGCAATTCGTGTTTCCCGGCGTTATCGTGAACCGCGAGCAGTTGAACCGGCGGCAAATTAGTCCGAACTATAAGTCTAAAAACAGTCTCACTTGACCACTACCGGGTCAGACGAATTCGATGCCCCACTTTCCTCGATCGGTCGGCGCAACCGAGGTGAGCAACACGCGATAAATGGACTTGCCCCAACGCGCGACCAGCCAGTCGTCAGTCAAGTCGATCTTCTCGATGGTCGAAGCAATGAGCGCCGCGTCGTATTTGATGGAGACCGCGTGGGCCTGCGCCTTGGCCGAGGTGAATACAACTTGCCCTTCTGGACCCTGCGTGGGAACGCACGGGGTCATAAAGGAAAGCTGAACTGGGACCTTCTTGCGCAAATGAAAATCTTCATTCAGAAGGATGCGGCCTGCCGTGCGGTCTAGCTCTAACGTGCGAATCCAGTGGTTGATGCCTGCCTCCTCGGGATAAGTGGTGGCAAGATTCATTGAGATGGAAGCGCGCAAATCGTCAGTGGAATAGCGGAGATCGGTGGCGCGGTAGTTTGGGCCCTTATTGCTCTGCATTACGCCTCCAATGGTGGGTAGGTTGTGAAAAGCCGACTCCACCGAGAATCTGTAGCGCGGCCCAGAGTAAGTTTCCGGTCCGAGATCGACAAGGACGGGGTTGCCATCGTGGAAGACAATGATGCTTCCCGAGTCGTTGTGGCCGTGCGAGCGCTGATTGGGAGCCGCCTCCATGGCGAGATAGAAGCTATCGGCCGAGCCTTCTTTGATTCTCGCGGTCATCAGGCCGAGGTCGGGGTACCAGGAGTCGCGCACCAGCGCATCCTGCTTTTCGGCGGCAAACGCCTTGGCAGAGACGAGAAGGTCAGGAACCGC
>Ga0302266_10002068_pt1 | contig 17692 bp, 13 predicted proteins | sample III_Bog_E1_2_FD_194559 | JGI IMG/M metagenome (GOLD analysis project Ga0302266, IMG submission 194559) | Peat permafrost microbial communities from Stordalen Mire near Abisko, Sweden - III_Bog_E1_2 | ecosystem: Environmental > Terrestrial > Soil > Wetlands > Peat | place: Sweden: Abisko... | reverse complement strand
TTGTTGAATCCAGGATCAGGGAAAGAAAACCAGAATGAACTTAACCAGCACAACGTCGGCCAGGATTACAAACAGAGAAGACAGCACAACCGACTCCGTGGCCGCCCGCCCTACTCCCGCTGCGCCGCCCTGTGTCTTCATACCTTGAAAACAGGCAATCAGACCGATGAGGAGGCCGAAAACCGCAGTCTTGAGCGTGGGAGGTAAAAGAGCGTTGAAGGTTGCGCCTTTAAAGCCGCTGTCGATAAATTGCCGTAACGAGAGGGGCTCAGCAAGGGATTGCGTAAGCCATCCCATAAACACGCCGCAGGCATCGGCGGAAACAGTCAGCAGGGGCAGCATCAGGATGCATGCCAAAATACGCGTCGCCGCCAGCAGCCGGTATGGATTCAGCGCAGACGCCTCAATCGCATCGATCTGCTCCGTCACTTTCATTGAAGCAAGCTCCGCGCCAATGCCCGCCCCCACGCGTCCACTCACAACCAGGCTGGTGATGATCGGGCCCATTTCCTGGACAACGGAATACACGATCGCCGAAGGAAGCAGCGCCTTTGCTCCGAATCTCGTCAAGCTGGAACGTGCCTCCATCGAGAGCACAACGCCAATGGCAGCGCCTGCCATAGCGACCAGGGGAAGAGACTTCGATCCCACCTCATCCATCTGACGGATCAATTCCCGCCATTCATAGGGAGGAGTCACCGCAGCCCGCAACACCTGCCAGAAGAAGACCCCCATTCCACCGAACCATTCGAATAAGGAATTCACGAATTCGATGGGCCAGCTATACCACGGTTCCGCAGGGGTGCTTTGCTCCGCGGGACGCGAGGGTCTGATACTTCGTTCGGCAGTCAGTTGCGTCTCGCTCAATGGTTTGGTCCTGGATCGGGTGCGCCGTGCGAGTTGTTTAGATGCATACGGGCAAACAGGGAGTTGGGTCCGCTGTAAAGGAACTCAAGTGAGATGTTCTCGCCCATGTATCCCAACATGCTGTAATTGCCCATGCGGAACGCGTCCTTGGGTCCATAGCGATTTGGAAACCAGCCGTAGACGGCCGTCATAGTGCCGGCATAAGGCGCAACCAGCGACGGGATAGAGAAGACTCGATGCCCATCGTTTCCACGCCGTGCTATGAACGTGGAAACAACTGCATGGCGCATGCGGGGACCAATCCCGCGGCATTCGCAGCGGTAATACAGCGAATCTTCCCGGAGAAGTTCGGAGAGTCCGTATTGCGTGGTCGTGGCAACCGTAACGATCCCCAGATTCGAGCCAAACCGTTTGCCATATCCCTCCGCACCCTCTCTCCATTCCGGAGGAGAATTGGTAAGTTGGTTCAACCCGGCCGTAAAAGCCGAAGCGACAACTGGATAGGGACCGTAGGCGGCGAGCGTGTAATCGTGGAGCATCGTGGTTTGGGATGGCCGAACATAGAACGGCACAACTCGTGTCGGAACTGCTGTGACGGCATTGTCTGGCGGAACCGTTGGATTGACCGCCAATTGAGCCCGACTGCAAATGGGCAGAGCTGCGAAAACCAAAGGCAAGAGATTGATAAGACGAAGGTTCACTTCGCAACTCCTTCTGGGTACTTGGATGCACGCGGGCGCAAATGAGAGTGCCTGTTTCCAGGGAATCTCGACACAGCGGATGTGATATCTACGGCAGAAATACTTGGTTTGGAACCACTCGGCCCAATCGGCCGGCAGTTCTTTCATGCCGGGGCCGTTCCCAATCCCTGCCCTGACGCCTCCTTACTTTCGCAGAACGGATGGGCAAAGAATGGTCTGTTTTGCTCTCTCTGACGAGGAGGCACAGTGCTAGAAGCGCACAGCCGATTGCGAAGGTTCAGGGGAAATCCGCAACCCGGCTGGCGCCAGGGTCTCAGCCTGGAAACCTCAGAATTGCTCAGACAATCAATGCTGAATCGATGTCTCGGCTGGCGATGGCTTTTGCGTAACCTGCACAGGGGTCGGCAACTGTGTCCGATCCCATCCCCCACCCAGGGCTTGAATCAGTTGAACCGATGCAGTCATCTGCTGGATTTGAAGATCTGCCAGAGTCTGCATGTTCGAAAGCAAGGTAACCTCGGCCGTTTCCAAAGCGATGTAAGGATCGATTCCCGTGTCGTAGCGCGCCTTTTCCAGCCTCACATAGTTCTGCGAAGAATCCACAGCCTCCTGCTGGCGCTCGATCTGTTGGCCGAGGATACGCACCTGTGAAAGGGAGTCTTCCACTTGCTGAAATGCTGTCAACACAGTCTGCCGGTAGGCCGCCAGGTCTCCGTTGTATGTGGCGATGTATTGATTTACAGTAGCGCGCCGTAGGCCGCCGTCGTAAATGGTTTCGGAGACTCCAGGGCCCATCGACCAATACCGGCTCGACGCCTCAAGTAGCTTGCCGATTGCCGAACTTTCCACGCCGCCGCTACCGGAGAGCGTCAGGGCCGGATAATATGCCGCATAGGCAACTCCGATCTGCGCATTCGCTGCCGCCATATTCCGCTCGGCCGCGGCTACGTCTGGCCGGCGCTCAAGCAGTTGGGAAGGCAGGCCAACGGGTATTGGCGGGGGCGCGGTCGTGACTGGCTTCACCGGAATCGAAAATGAAGATGCGGGTTTTCCAATCAGCGTGGCGATGGCGTGTTCGTACTGCGCACGCGCGATTCCAAGGTTGATCGCCGACGATTGAGCACTGGCCAAACTCGTCTGTGCTTCCACCAGGGATATCTGATCGTCGACGCCAGTTTCATAGCGCGCCTTCTGGGCTTCCACATCCCGCTTGTCTGTCTCGACGGTGTCGTCCAGAATTTTCTGCAGCGCATCTTGTCCGCGGATCTCAAAGAAGTATTCCGCTAAACTCGCCTGTTCTGTGAGCTTTTCGTTCTCAAGATCTGCCGCGCTCAGTTGCGCGTTGTACTGATTCGCCCGCACCGTATTGCGGACCTTATCCCACAAATCGGGTTCCCATGAAACTTCAAGCGGAAGAGCAAATACCTGCGATTGCCTACCGGTTGATCCGGTTGATGAGGAAGTTACTGTCGTAGATGACCCGCCGGCGGTCTGTCCATTTGAAATGTTGGCAGAAGTTTGGGAGCGTGAATACGACGGCCCAATACTCAAAGTTGGAAAGAATTGAGAGCGCGCTTCCCGCACCAGCGAGCGAGCCTCCATGAAATTTTCAAAGGACTCGCGAATATTCTGGTTGTCGATATTCAGTTGCTCTTCAAGCGCGTTCAGTTCCGGGTCGTTGTAAATCTCCCACCATTTTCCGCGAAGAGTCGCATCCTGCGGTTGCGCAACCGTCCATCCATCCTGCTCTTTGAACTGTTCGGGAGACTCTTTAAAGGCCGCGGGTGCTGTCATGGATGGGGGAACATACTTGGGCCCGACATTGCACCCGGCCAGCAGGTTGCAGAGCAGGCCGCCAAGCAGCACGCACGAGGCTTGCACTGTTCGCCGGGATTGAACGATCGACTTCTTCATACCCAATACTCCATAAACATTCATTGCTAAGTAGCCTCGGCGGTTCCAGGTTGCAGATGGTTTGCGTGTTTGCCCTGGAAACGGAGACGCATGCGATCGAAGAACAAATAGACAACCGGTGTGGTGTAGAGAGTCAGCATCTGGCTCACAATGAGTCCACCCACAATTGTGATGCCCAGAGGACGCCTGAGCTCGGAACCAGTTCCAGTACCGAATGCCAGGGGCAGCGCACCAAACAGTGCGGCCATCGTTGTCATCAAGATGGGACGGAAGCGCAACATGCACGCTTCAAAAATCGAATCGGATGTCGACTTGCCATGCTCTCGCTCGGCCACCAACGCAAAATCAATCATCATGATTGCATTCTTCTTCACGATGCCGATGAGCAAAATGATACCGATGATGGATATCATGTTGAGGTCAATCTTGAAGAGCATTAGCGCCAGCATGGCGCCCACACTCGCCGAAGGCAAGGTGGAGATAATGGTGAGGGGGTGCACCAGGCTTTCATACAGAATGCCCAGAACAATGTAGACCGCAAGCAGAGCCGCTCCCACAAGCACAGGAACCGAGGCAAACGAGGTCTGATACGCCGCTGCCGTGCCGGCGAAAAAGCCACGGACTGTGGGCGGCAATCCCATCTGCTGCTGCATCTGTCCTACCTCGCGGGTCGCATCGCTCAGTGACACGCCGGTGGCAAGATTGAATGACACAGTTACAGACGGAAACGAACTGGTATGGTTGATGACCAGCGGCGTGGTGGTGGCCTTTGCCGTTGAAACCGCGGAAAGCGGCACCACTCCCTTTCCGCCCCCTTGAAGGTAAATGTTGTTCAGCCCCGCCGGACTTTGCCAGTACGGAGGCGCAACCTCAAGCACAACGTAATACTGGTTCAGCTGGGTGTAAATAAGGGAGACGTTCGATTGTCCAAATGCGCCATAGAGTGAGCTATTCAGCGACGACGGCGTAATCCCCAATCGGGCCGCTGTGGCGCGATCGTAGCTGAGCATTTCCTGCAGGCCGGCATTCTGTGCATCCGTATTCACATCCTGAAATCCGGGGAGAGTTTTCATCCCGGCGAGAAGCTTCGGGCCCCAGGTCGAGAGATCCTGCACATTGTCCGACTGAATCGTGTACTGGTAGAGCGCCGCTGACCCTCGTCCTCCGATTCGTAAATCCTGTGCTGCCTGAAGGAAGGCCTGCGCAACAGGAAGACGGTTCATTTTCGGCCGCAGACGATTGATAATCTCGGGTGCTAAAGTCCGGCGCACACCGCACGTTGGCGACTCCTGGCATTGCTCCCCCAGAAGCGTCACCAGAGGCTTCAGCGCAATGAAGATGAATCCCCCGTTGGATGAACCCTGGCCGCCGGTATACGCATTCACGTGGGCGACCGCTGGGTCCGCCTTGATGACGGCGACAAGCTGCTTCACCGAGTTATCCATTACAGGGAATGAAGCGTCCTGCGGTCCTTGCACCATGCCCATAATTGCGCCCGTGTCCTGCTGGGGAAAGAAGCCTGTGGGAATGATCGAGATGAGATAGAAATTCAACCCAATCGTCAAAAGCAGGACCGTCAACATGAGCCCCGGATTCTTCAGAACCCACGTCAGAGACCGGCTGTATCCGGTAAGCATCCATTCGAATCCCTTTTCGCTGACCCTGTACGCCCGTCCGTGCTTGACCTCGCGTTCATCCTTCAGCAAATACGCGCACATCATCGGCGTCGTCGTAAGAGAGATGACCATCGACACAAGAATCGCTGTTGCCAACGTAACCGCAAACTCGCGGAACAGCCTTCCTACAATGCCGGCCATCAATAAGATCGGGATGAAAACCGCAATCAGCGACATGCTGATGGAGAAGACTGTAAAGCCAATTTCCTTCGATCCAAGGAAAGCTGCCTGCATCGGCTTCATGCCGTCTTCGCGATGCCGCGATATATTCTCCATCACGACAATGGCGTCGTCGACAACAAACCCGGTAGCGATCGTCAGTGCCATCAAAGAAAGATTGTCGATACTGAATCCGAGCAGGTACATCACGGCAAACGTGCCAACCAGCGAGACAGGAACCGCAACCGCTGGAATCAAAATTGCCCGCCAGTTTCGCAGGAAAATGAATACGACAAGGATTACCAGGATCACCGACCCGATGAGAGTCTTTTCGACATCGCTCACCGATGCGCGAATGGTGGTGGTGCGGTCCAAAACGATGGTCGTTTTGATGCCCTGTGGGATGGATGCCTGAATCGACGGCAACTCCGCTGCGACACGATCGACGGTATCGATGATGTTGGCGCCAGGCTGGCGGAAAATGATGACCGTGATCGACGGCGTGCCATCCAGGTAACCTGCCGTACGGATGTTCTGCGCTCCATTTGATACGTCGGCTACGTCGGAGAGCCTGATCGCGGCGCCTTTTTTGTATCCGATGACAAGCGGCTTGTATTGACTTGCGTCGCGCATCTGATCGTTGACAACAATGTCCGACGTGGTCTGACCCGTTGTCAGTTGCCCCACCGCCTGGTGGACATTCTGCGTACTGAGCACGGACTGAATGCTACTGAGCGTGAGCCCATAGCTGTTAAGCTTGGTCGGATCAACCTCAACGCGAACCGATGGGCCTGCGCCGCCACCAACCGAAACCTGCCCAACGCCCTGAATTTGCGAAAGCTTCTGCGCAATCACTGAAGAAGCTTCGTCATAAAGTGTGGGCTTATCGTATTTATCGGATGTCAACCCGATAATCATGATGGGCGAGTCTGCCGGGTTAACCTTGCGATAGGTCGGATTCGCCGGCAGATTCGCCGGTAAATAAGTCCGCGCCGCGTTGATCGCGGCCTCCACATCGCGTGCCGCTCCGTCAATATTTCGGCTTAGATCAAATTGCAATGTGATGCCGGTCGTCCCAAGCGAACTCGTAGACGTCATTTCCGTTACGCCGGCAATGTGACCGAACTCCCTTTCCAGCGGTGTCGCAATGGAGGAGGCCATAATCTCGGGGCTGCCACCGGGCAAGCTCGCGCCAACTGAAATCGTTGGAAAATCCACCTGCGGCAACGGAGATACAGGCAAAACATTGAACGCGATGGCTCCCACAAGCAACACGCCCGTCGTCAGAAGAGTTGTAGCTACAGGCCGCCGGATGAAGGGAGCGGAGAGGTTCATGATCCCTCCGCAAACTGAGGTTCGCCGCCGGCCTCTTGCCGCTTATCCTGACGGGTAAAGCGGTGACCGATGCGATCGAAGAAGATGTAGATGACCGGCGTCGTGTAAAGAGTGAGTATCTGGCTCAGCAGCAATCCACCGACCATTGCGATGCCCAATGGGCGCCGTAGCTCTGATCCCATACCGGAACCGACTGCCAACGGAATGCCTGCGAGAAGCGCCGCCATGGTGGTCATCATGATAGGCCTGAAGCGCAGCAGGCAAGCTTCGTAAATCGCATCGCGCGAACTCAATCCGCGTTCGCGCTCGCCTTCAAGCGCAAAGTCCACCATCATGATGCCGTTCTTCTTCACAATACCAATCAGCAGAATGATGCCAATGATCGCAACCACGCTCAGATCCTGCTTGAACAGGCTGAGTGCAAGCAGCGCTCCCACACCTGCCGAAGGAAGCGTCGACAGAATTGTGATCGGATGAATGAAGCTTTCGTAAAGAACGCCCAGCACAATGTAAACCGCAACCAGTGCGGCAATGATCAGGAGTCCTTCATTGGACAGCGAACCCTGAAATGAGGCGGCTGTGCCCTGAAATCCAAACTGGACACTGGCCGGCATATTCAGATCTTTCTGCACCTTATCAATCGCCGTGATTGCTTCTCCGAGTGAGGCGTCGGGAGCAAGATTGAATGAGACGGTGACGGCTGGAAATTGCCCCTGGTGATTGATGGAAAGCGGCTCATTTACCTGCTCAATCTTGGTAAACGCGCTGAGAGGCACAGCCTGAGTCTGGCTTGAACTGGTAGTCGCGTTGGCGTTTGAGTTGCTGCTTGCGGTGGATGCTGAACTGCTCGCTCCGATGCCGGATGCGATGGCGTTTGTGGGAGGTGTCAGCACAGACGACGACGGCGTATAGGCAGCCGCGGTCGTGGTCGCATTCGATCCCGCGGACGACGATCCCGAGGAAGCAAAAGACGAGGAAGCGCCAGGACCAGAGGTTCCGGAAGATGCCCCTGACTGAATGTAGAGACTCTGCAGTCTGGACGGGTTCTTCTGGAAATCCGGATCCGATTCAAGGATCACGTGATACTGGTTCAGCTGCGTGTACATCGTGCTGATCTGGCGCTGACCGTACGCATCATAGAGCGTACTGTCGATAGTCGATGGAGCGATGCCCAGCCGTGACGCAGTCACCCGATCCACCACCAGCGAGACCGCCAGGCCTCCAGTCTGCTGATCGGTGGCCACATCGGCAAGCTCAGGCAGTTCCTTCATCTTCTCAACCAGCTTGCCCGTCCACAGGTTCAACTCGTTCGCGTCTGGATCCTCCAGCGTGTACTGATACTGTGTGCGGCTCACACGGTCGTCCACCGTAATGTTTTGGACCGGCTCCATGAAAAGCTGAATGTCGTTTACGTTCTTCAGATTCTTTTGCAGCCTGCGAATCACATCGGGAGCGCTCAGGTCGCGTTGATCCAGCGGCTTTAGATTGATGGACAGCCTTCCGCTGTTCAAGGTTGTGTTTGTTCCATCCGCCCCGATAAATGACGACAGGCTCTCCACCGCCGGATCCTGCAGCACAACCTGCGCCAATTCCTGTTGCTTTTTCGCCATCGCATCAAATGAAATAGTCTCCGATGCCTGCGAAATGCCTTGAATTACCCCGGTATCCTGGATTGGGAAAAATCCTTTGGGGATCGTGATGTAGAGGACGACTGTCAGAACCAGCGTTGCGACTGCGATGAGTAGTGTGATTGTCTGGAAACCGAGCACAAAATTAAGCGTGCGTCCGTAGAACGCAATCATGCTCTCGAACACACGCTCTGAAGCCTTGTAAAAACGTCCCTGCGCTTCTTTCGGATTGTGGCGCAGAATGCGCGAGCACATCATGGGTGTCAGCGTCAGCGAGACAACGGCAGAAAGCACAATCGTGACCGCAAGCGTAACTGCAAACTCGCGAAACAGCCGACCAACGACATCGCCCATGAAAAGCAGCGGTATAAGCACCGCGATCAGCGAAACCGTGAGCGAGATGATGGTGAAGCCGATTTGTTCGGCGCCCTTCATGGCCGCCTTCATCGGCGGCTCGCCATCTTCAATGTAGCGGGAGATGTTCTCGATCATCACGATGGCGTCATCCACTACAAATCCGGTGGAGATGGTGAGCGCCATCAGGGAAAGATTGTCCAGGCTGTAGCCCAGCGCATACATCGCGCCGAATGTGCCAACCAGCGAAACCGGCACCGCGATGCTGGGAATAATCGTGGCATAAATATTGCGCAGGAAGACGAAGATGATCATCACCACAAGCGCAACCGTAAGCATCAGTTCGAACTCAACATCGGCAACCGAGGCGTTAATTGCCGTGGTGAGATCGGTAAGCGGCGTAACCGTAATCGAGGCCGGAAGGTTCACTTCCAACTGAGGCAGAACTGCCTTGATCGCCTTGACGACTTTGATCGTGTTTGCACCGGGCTGCCTCTGAATGTTGAGAATGACAGCAGGCGTGCTATTCATCCACGCCGCCTGCTTGCCGTTCTCGATCCCGTCTACCACCTTCGCAACGTCAGTCAGTTTCACCGGCGCGCCGTTGCGGTAAGCAATCACGACCTTGCGATAATCGTCGCTGGTCACCAACTGGTCGTTCGAGTTGATCTGGTAGTCCTGATGCGGTCCGTCAAAATTTCCCAGTGCTTGATTCACGCTGGTTTGAGTCAGTGCGGTGCGCAGGTCCTCAAGATTCAACCCATACGACGACAGCGCAGTTGGGTTGGCCTGTATACGTACCGCCGGCTTCTGCCCTCCGCTGATGCTTACCAACCCCACTCCGCTCAATTGCGAAAGCTTGGGCGCCAATCGCGTGTCCACCAGGTCCTCTACTTCGGACAGCGGGATTGTGCTTGAAGTGATCGCGAGCGTCAGCACCGGCGCATCGGCAGGATTTGTCTTGCTATAGACAGGCGGCGCGGGAAGGTTCGAAGGGAGATAGCTCTGCGAGGCGTTGATCGCAGACTGGACTTCCTCTTCGGCGATGTCGATATTCAGCGTGAGCGCGAACTGAAGCACGATGACAGACGACCCGCCGGAACTGGTCGATGTCATCTGGCTCAAACCCTGCAACTGGCCGAACTGCCGCTCTAGCGGAGCAGTCACCGTGGTCGCCATTACGTCTGGGTTCGCGCCAGGATAGAAAGTCAGCACCTGGATCGTCGGGTAATCCACCTCCGGCAAGGCAGACACCGGCAGCTGGGTATACGCGACGATACCCACCAGCAGAATAGCGGCCATCAGCAGCGAAGTGGCAACAGGGCGCTGTATGAAAGGCCCGGATGGGTTCACGGAGTATTGCCCTCTGCAGTATTTGCTTGTTGTGCCTGTTTTGAAATAATGACCTTACTTCCCGGCTGAAGCTTATCGAAGCTGCTCGTCGCCACCACTTCGCCCGGATTCAATCCCGTCACCGCGGTCATGCCGTCGTCTGTAACGCCGGCCTGAAGGTTCCGGATACTTGCGACCCCGTTTGCCACAACATAGGCGAAGGCTGCCGTGCCGTTGTGTTGCACCGCACCGCTCGGAATCAGAGTCACGCCATTCAGCGTATTCAACAGGAGTCGAGTGTTTACAAACTGGTTCGGAAAAAGCGAACCATCCTTGTTATCAAATAGGGCACGTAGCTTCACCGTACCCGTCGTCGTATCAATCTGATTGTCGACGCTCTCCAGTTTTCCTGACGCAAGCTTCTTGGTCTGGGTGCGGTCCCAGGCATCAACGGGAAGCGTTTTTGCCTGCTTCATCCGCGCCAATACCTGCCCCAAACTGTCTTCGGCAAGTGTGTATACGACTGTAATCGGCTGCATTTGTGTTACGACCACCAGCAGCGTAGTCCCAGAGGATTGCACCACATTCCCAGGATCCACAAGACGAAGACCGACCCGGCCGGAAATAGGTGCTGTGATGTGGCAGTAGCTAAGCTCCACCTGGTCATAATTCACTGTTCCCTGGTCATTTTTCACCGTGCCTGCATCCTGCTGCACAATCTTTTCCTGATCGTCCAGCAGTTGCTTGTTGATTGCGTTCCTCGCCCACGCCGCACGGTATCGATCCAGGTCCATCTTGGCCTGATCTAGAACGCCGGTATCTTTTTCGAGCGTCCCCTGGGCCTCAAGCAACTGCGCCTCGTAGGTGCGCGGATCTATATCGATCAGAGGGTCACCCTTTTTAACGTATTGACCCTCGGTATAGTGAACCGCCGTGATGACTCCATTTGCCTGAGCCGTAATGTTTGCCTGGTACACCGGGGTGACTGTACCGATCGCGTCAAGGTAAACACCCTGGTTCCCCTTTTTGGCTACAGCGACTGTGGCCGAAACGGGCGGCTTGATCGCAGCCTGTGCCTTCTTTTGTGCGGCAGCCTTCTTGTCATTCTCGTGAACAACTGCCGCAATGCCGACAATCACAACCAGCAACAAAAAAATGCATGCCCAAACCACCCAGGGCGCGCTATACCAGCTGCGTGGCGCAGGCAATTGGTGGTCGGCCCCGATGTGCCGGCCATCTCCTTCAATTCCAGACATTCAAAACTCCGAGTTCTCAGCCCATTTTTCAGGGCGGTGCACACCGCAGAATCTCAGGTTGACCGCCTCTAGTGCAACTGCCAGCCACGCCCTCAAATGCCGCTCCAAAGGCTGGATGCCCTGGGGACCTCTTTTGGATAGACGTGAGAAGCCAAGCGCAAGTTGCATGCAGCCAACTCGCAACGGATGAGCAGCATAGGACGCCCTGATCTCTGGTTCGGAAACATTCTTACTTGGGGTTCAGCCTGGCCTTTCGCTGGAATTGTGATCGCATAGTCCGTACACCATCGACAAGAACAATGAGCTGCATGGGAAGTAGAAGGCTAAAGCTTGGCTTTTTGGGGGACTCAGCTCAGAGTCCAGTTGGTGCCCGGAGGGGGACTTGAACCCCCACGACCTTGCGGCCTGCGGATTTTAAGTCCGCTGCGTCTGCCGATTTCGCCATCCGGGCCCCTGGCGCCTTGACTCTACAAATCATGGTAACTGAGTACGCAGAGGCAAATGCCAGAAGTCGGACGATTCCGTTGGGCTTCACACCATGCTCACCACCCTACTCAGACGCGCAGATCCCCGTTCGCCGGAAAAATCGGCGTTGGCTGCCATGAACAAGGCCTACTGCGCCTTGCGGAAACAAATATTTTCGCCTTCCAGCCGGTACTCGGCTGAACAGGCATCGCCGCCGCAGATCATGGTCTCGCCGCCGCAAAGCTGATGATGGGTAATGAGCCCCAGCGTCCCACAGCGCGGGCACGACATGACGGCCACAAAGGGGTTTTGACCTTTACCCAGCTTCGATTGGTTTTCAAGCACGAAAACCGTGCCAGGGTCCATTCTCTCGGGAATCCATTCTTCCATGTACTGTAAGTCGGCTGACATCGTCCCTCCACTGGGTGGATGTAACCGAGCCGTCCCATTTCTCCAGGACGGCTCCGTTTGTACAACAACAGCAGGCTGCGAATGGCATTCCGGGGCTGGGGGGCACCGGACAACTCAGTGTTGCTTGGACGAGCCAACCTGTCAAATGGAATCGGATGCGGGGAGTATCCAAAGGGATTCCCGGGCTCGAACCAGGGAAGTATCTAACGAGGCGTCCTAGCGCGAGGTCAACATCGCCGTCTTTTCCTGCGAACCGGCAAATTCGTCGATGGCTCTGTATGTCTCTTCGTTCCGCAAAATCGACTCGACATATTCGCGGGTCTGCGTAAACGGGATCGATTCCACAAACTCGTCCATCCCATGGTAAGGGCCGGCCGCCTCCCAATCCACCACTCGCGAGTCACCCGCGTTGTAAGCTGCCAGCGCATACTCCTGCACGCCACCAAACCTGTCCATCATCTGCTTCAAATACCGCGTCCCCAGCCGGATATTGGTAGCCGGGTCCAGCAATTGAAACGTCTCGAAATGGCTGATTCCCTCTTCTTTGGCCATCGATTTCCCGACCGAAGGCAACAGCTGCATCAGGCCATACGCATTGGCATACGAGACAACCGAAGGATTGAACTCAGACTCCTGACGGATCAGGGATGCAACCAGGTACGGGTCCAGGTTGTTCTTCGCCGACTCAGTCTTGATGATGTCCCACCATGCCTTGGGAAAAAGAATCCGCCAGTAAGCCACCGGGATCGACTTAATGGATGCGGCCGCCGCATACGGCAACGACTTCTTCAATGCGCGCATGGCGCGATACGGCTCCCCATAAGACGCATAGATTTGCGCCTCGGCCAACGCACTCCATGAAGATGAGTCCGGATCGGCAGCAATCTCCTGCGCAATGTAATCGTTCAATCCGGCGTTCGCCAGCAGCCGAGCCTTGGCTAAATGCGGGCTGTCCTCCGGAAAGCTCTCGTCCAGATGCGGCACAGCAGCGGCCTGCAGACGATCCAGTTGCGGTTGTGCCACTGGCTCCGCACTCCCCAGGGCAGCCAGTCGCTGGCGGGCCATCTGCGCATAGAAAAAATGCTGATAAGCACGCACCAATGCGCGATAGTTCGACGCCGCATTGGCTGGCTTGTGTTCTTCCGTTTCATACAGCCGCCCTCGCCAGTAGATCGCAGAGACCGTCTCCTTGGCGGCCGGATAGAGCTTGATCTGGTCGTCAAACATGCGCGAAGCATCGGCATAAAGTCCCTGCCGATAGCTCAACCAACCCGCCCGCCAGTGCGCAGCTGAGGCATTACTGTTTTCAGGAAAATGGGCCGCGAGGTAGCTGTAATACGTAACTGCCGTTGGGTAGTCACGACGCAGCATGTACATGTTGCCGCTGGAGAACAGCGCCTCGGCAAGCCACGGACTATGCGGAAACTTGGTTTCCATCAGCGTGACGATTCGTTGCTGATCTTCCGTGTCGTTCCGGTCCCGCGCAAGTTCCATCAGCAGGTAAAGCCGCCGCGCGCCATTCTCATCCGGGGAGTCGGCCAGCCCTTGAACCTGCGCCGGCGTCAGCCGCTTCAACTTCAGATCGCATGCCGACTCAGCCACAGCAAATCCGTTGCGCGCTTCCGCATCCAGCGTCGCATTCCGCACCAGGGCGCGATATTGCTCCTCCGCCTCTTCGTAACGTCCCGCGTTATAGTAGGCGTCTCCCAGGCTGCGCAACTCTGAGACCGTCAGGCTCGACTCTGCACCCATTGCCGTCAGCTTTACCCGCGCAAGCAACGCATCTGGACTCAGCGGGTGGCTCAGCAGCACATGCTTGAACATATGCTCAGCCTCCTCCTTTTGCCCCTGCGCAAACTCCACTTGTCCCATGGCAAGTTCGTAGCCCGGCCGCTCAGTCTTTGGGGGATTCGCCACTAGAACCTGCTTCGCGCCACCTGCATTCCCCATCGAAAGCAGAACATTGGCCTCAAGCTCCGGAGCTTGCGCATCAAAAATGCTGTCCGGATAACGGCTTGCGAATCCATGCAGAAGAGCTTCTGCGGTCGCATCATTGCCGGTCTCGTGATTCGATTGTGCAGCCAGAAAATCCGCGTAGTCTGCCAGCTCCTGTCCCGCTTGGTGCGCCAGCTTCAGATTCGCTTCAGCATCGCCGAAACGCTTATCCAGCAGATAGGCGTGCCCCAGCGCCAGGTATGCTGCTGCGGCTGCCTCGCCGGTGTGCGAATGTGCATACTTCGTTACGCCTGCGTAGGCTGCAGGAGTGCGCAAATTTCCCAACTGCTGTGCCATCGGACGCAGTTCGGTTGAAGCAACAAAGGCCTGCTTGATGCGTGCAGTCCGCGCCGCTCTTGCCGCCTTGCCTGCACGCGTCCCTGCAGTTCTCCCCGCATGGCCAGCAGTCTTCTTGTGCTTTGAGGAAGCCGCTCCCGCCTTCGCCGTGTTTGCCGGGGCTTTCGTCTTCGTCGCTGTTGTTTTCGCCTTCGAAGCCGCGGATGGCTTCGTTGTCGAATCGCCCGTTGCCTGACCCGCCACCGGCTGCAAGACCGTCAGCACAGAGAGCAGGCTCGCCAGGCACCGCACCGCCAGGCCGCAACGCACGTTTTTTGACGCCAAAACCCTCATGTCTCCACTCTATGCTGCTTTCGGCCCCGCGCAACCGGTTGGAACCATCCGCGTCACCCAAAAGATGACCCTCCTTGAAACAGACTGCCCGGTTCGGGAATTCGTTTTACATCGAGTTCGCGATTTGGCCCGGGCACCCTCGTCCGTTACACTGGTTCTTTACAGTCGCTTCGCCCCGTCTTCCACGATCCCCAACGAATTCCCGCATCCTCGAGCCATGTCGACCATCCAACCTATTGCAGGAGAACTCGAACCGCATCCCGACGTAGCCCTGGTTGAACAGGTGCGCGGCGGCGATGTCTCGGCGTACGATACGCTGGTCCGCAAGTATGACCGGCAGATTTTCCGGATTGCGCAGCACATTACGCAAAACCGCGAAGATGCCGAGGACGTGATGCAGGACGCGTTTCTCAAGGCGTACGAGAAGCTTGATCAATTTCAAGGGAATTCGAAGTTTTACACATGGTTGGTTCGAATTGCAGTCAACGAAAGCCTGATGCGGTTGCGCAAGCGACGCACCGGCAAAATGGTCTCGATCGACGAGGACGTCGAGACCGAGGAAGGCAGCGTCCCCCGCGATCTAGCCGACTGGGCTCCGGATCCGGAACAGAATTACACCCAGTCCGAACTGGGGGAGATTCTGCGCAAGACCATCCAGGGACTGCCCCCCGGCTTTCGCATTGTCTTTGTTCTGCGCGACGTGGAAGGACTTTCCACCGAAGAAACCGCGGAAACGCTCGGTCTGAGTGTGCCCGCCGTCAAGTCGCGTCTGCTGCGTGCCCGCCTTCAATTGCGAGAGCGCCTCAGCCGCTACTTTCGCAAGAAAAAAGGGTCTGCAGAATCGAGACCAGGGGAAACGAGGAGTGAAAAGTGACCTGCACTGAGTTTCTCGCACTTCTCGATGACCTGATCGACGACTCGGTATCCGCCGAGACCCGCACTCAGTTGCAACTGCATCTCAAAGGTTGTGACCACTGCGAGGTTACCCTCAGCACCACCCGCAAGACCATTGAAATCTACCGGTCTCACGAGATCTACGACCTGCCCTCCGGTCTTCGTGAACGCCTGCACGCCGCCATCATGGCCCGCTGCAAAAAAGGCTGCTGACCTCGTTCGTAGAATCAGCCATACGATTTAAACATTACAGCCGAAGTGCCGGGGAATGAAACTGTGCCCCATCCATCGGACGTCTTTGTTTTTGTCCGATGGGTGGGAGTCCGTAGAATTCCATGAAGACTTCTTGTTTTATTGAAACTTAAGCTCTGTTCCTTCCCAGCTTTATCCCGACGTCGCGCACCCGCGTTACTTCGCAGGCGTCGCCGCAACCGCTTTGGCATTCGCGATCTCCGGATCTTTCAATAATTTGCGGGCATCTTTGCCGTGCTTGCTGTCCGGGTCATAAACCAGCACCGTCTGATAGTGAGTCCGCGCATCCGCAAAATTGCCCAAATGCCGTTCAGCCTCGGCCAGTCCCCAAAAGACGTCAGGGTTGTCGGGATCCAGCACCATCGCCGACTCGAACCGAGACTCAGCCGCCTTCCAGTTCTTCGTCTCCAGGTAGTACCCACCCACTTCAATATCCTTTGAAGCGGCCTCCTTGTGCGATGGCTCCTTCACCGAGAGCTTTTTCTTAGTCTCCTTCTGATCCTCGTCCGGCCCCGGCAGCACTCTATCCAACCCCGCCAGGCTGGAACTTGAACCGCCGCTCATCCCACTCGGCGCCGCCACCTCATCATCCGGGCTGCGTACCGGGTCCACGTCGCCATCCGGCAGAGCCGTCCCTGCAAAGCTGCCTCCGCCATCCCCGCTGCTCGTGCCACTATCCGGCTTTGCCGGCAGCACAGGAACGGAGTTTATATCCTCAGGAAAAGGGTTCGATCCAGTCTGCTGACTAGCCGGCTTGGTCTGGCCCGTTCCGCCCGCATTCCCGCCGGCAGGCGCTTGCGCAAGCACCTGTGGACCAGATGCCACGCACCCCGCCAAAACCACCACAATCCACAAGCGCCGATTCATTTCCCTTTTTCCTCGTCCCTTGCGGGCACACTTCAATGGTACGATGCCTTCCATACGCACCATTCCTGCAGTTCAAAGAAAGCATCGCATATTCGCATGGGACTTATCGTTCGTTCTTCCGCCATCCACGCCGCCGGGTGCTACACCACAACCCGCATTCGCAAAGGCGCGCGTGTCTCCGAATACACCGGCCGGCGCATCTCCAAGGATGAGGCCGACGCCCTCTACGAGGACTCCCTCGTCACCTACCTGTTTGGACTGGGAGACGGGGAGATCGTCATCGACGGCCACTGTGTCACCATGTTCATCAATCACAGTTGCGACGCCAATTGCGAAACCAGCGAAGTGAATGACCGCATCTTTGTTACTGCCATCAAAAACATTCCCGCCGGCGCCGAAATTACCTTTGACTACTGCCTCTACGACGGAGGCGACGACGAGGCCATCTGCAACTGCGGCGCAAAAACCTGCCGCGGCAGCATGTATTCTCCTGATGAACTCCGGAAACGCAAGGCAGCCGCCCGCAAAGAAGCTCTCAAAGCCAAAAAAGCTGCAAAGAAAAAGAAATCTCTGCGAAAGCCGATCAAAAAGAAATCGCCACGGTCTAAAGAAAAATGACGCGAGAAGCGGAACTGCCCAACCTGACCAATGAGCAACTGGACACGTTGCGGCGCTTCGCCCTGCTTGAACTCACCGTCCCCGAGATGCTTCGCTCTCTTGCTGGAGTTTTTGAAGTCGACTTCCAATCCAGGCAGCAGCCCGATTCCGATCTTGTTCAGCGCAGAACGGCATCCGGCCATTTTCGAATGCCCGAACCCGGCATCGTCATCACCCGCGACCACATCGCCAATGCTCTCGACCTCAAGCGCGCCGGCCTGATTTCTGAACGCGACCTCGTGCACTGGGCCACAATTCTGCTCCAGGACGACGCGTACGTTCTCGACCCCGGCGACGAA
>Ga0302266_10002062_pt1 | contig 17732 bp, 8 predicted proteins | sample III_Bog_E1_2_FD_194559 | JGI IMG/M metagenome (GOLD analysis project Ga0302266, IMG submission 194559) | Peat permafrost microbial communities from Stordalen Mire near Abisko, Sweden - III_Bog_E1_2 | ecosystem: Environmental > Terrestrial > Soil > Wetlands > Peat | place: Sweden: Abisko... | reverse complement strand
CCAACAGCGAAACCGCCGACGACTGCAGGCGACTCACCACCACGATCGATGCTCTGGTCGAGGGAACCGGCGGCGGGCCACTCGGACTTGATGCAGCGAATCAGGAACTGACCTCGGCGTTGAGCGTCGCTGAAAGCGCCGATCGCGCGACGCCCGCGCAGGCATTGCAGGTCTACGCGGAGGCAAAGACCGCTTCCGCCCAGCGAACCGGCGAGTGGTCTGCGTTCAAGAAGGGGCCGCTCGAAACTTTGAATCAAAAACTTCGAGCCAAGGGCCTTGCACCTGTTGCGATTGCGGAAATTGAGAGAGACGTGTACTACCTCATGACTCGTTAATTTCGCCACGAGGCTTCATTGCGCGAGGTGCTAAACTACGCCATATTTGAGAACTGAGTTACACAATTCGCGACAGAACACGCAAGCCCGGCCTGTTCCATCGGCGCGCCCGCTGTACAGGAATCACAAGACACGATGCGATTGTAGAGAGGCGGATATGTTTTCTTCCAACTGTGATGAACAAAAGAATTGGAGTGCAACATCCCGTTCGACGGCAGCGTCACTCACGTTCTTGTTTCTGGTGTTTGTTTCAATAAATCTGCATGCTCAAAACTCCAATGGCACGCTGCGCGGCAAGGTCCAGGATGCGAGTGCTGCACGCGTGGCCGGCGCGCGAATTGTGGTGGAGGCTGCCGGTTCATCAGCAAGCCGCACAGCAACCGCAAACGGCCACGGAGAATTCCGCATTGAAGGGCTGTTCCCGGGCCCTTATCGCGTCCTGGTTACGGCGCCAGGCTTTGCCCAGGCCACAGCGAACGTCGAAGTTGCCGTTAGCGTCGTGCGCGACATAAGTGTCACACTCGAGCCGGAAAGCACACACGAGACCGTGGACGTGAAGGGGATTCCTTCCTCGATCACAAGCGAGACAATTGACACTGCGAGTGCCGTGCGTGGCGGCATTGTCGGCAGTCAGGATCTTGACGGGCTTCCGCTTCCTGCGCGCAGCTTCGCCAACATTGCCTATCTCGTGCCGGGCACTGAGCCTGTCGAGCCTTCCGATCCCACCAAGGCGCGCATCACCGCGGTCTCCACCGGCGGAAGTTCCGGGTTGAACAACGAGTTGTCCGTTGACGGAGCCGACAATTCCGACGACTGGATCGGCGGCTTCCTGCAGAATTTCTCTCCTGACGGCATTCAGGAATTCGCTGTGCGCACTTCGAACGAAGATGCCGACACCGGTTGGACTACCGCGGGATCTGTCGTGATCACTACCAGGCACGGCACCAACGACTGGCACGGCGACGCCGCCTTCTACGAGCGCTCGGCAGCGCTAAACGCCCGCTTCCCCATTGAAAATCCAGCGGAAACCTGCACGGATGGCGCCTGCGTCTCAAACCCCAAGCAACCTTTCTCCCGCCAGAATTATGTCGCCACAGTAGGCGGCCCCATCGCAAAAAACAAGCTGTGGTTCTTCACTTCCTTCGAAGCTGTTCATGAAGATGCCAGCATCGCCTATAGCCCTGCCAGCATGCAGCAATTCATTGCGCTCAGCGCCATCGCGGCCCAGGGCATGATCCCGGGCGTAGCTTCCATCGCTACTCCCGGTACAGTGCCCATCCCTTTTCGCGACTACCTCGGCACGCTGCGGTTCGATTGGGCCGCATCTCCAAAATCCCAATGGTTCCTGCGCACTTCAGAAGATACATACCTCACCCGCAACGCGCTCGTAGAGCAAGGCACGTTGCCGTCCACCGGACTTATAACGCATAACAATTACTCCAACACAGTCGTCAGCAATGCCTATACGTTCAGTCCCACATGGCTCGGCAATCTGGTTCTCGCCTCCAGCCTGTTGCACCTCACGCAGACTCGCAATTCCGATCTCGGCTTCGCGCTCGCTTTTCCCTTCAGCTCAACTGCTCTTACAATCTCTGGATTTGAAACCTTCGGCGACAATCAATTCGCTACCCCCATCACCCTTTTTCCGGACCTGCGCAATCAGGAAAAATATCAACTCCGCTACGACCTGACCCACATCATAGCCAGCCACGCTCTCAAATTTGGTGTCGACTTCATTCACGAGCCGGTCCTCGGCGGCGCGTTTGCGTCCACGGCAGAGCAATTCGTCCAGTACCCGTCCAACCCTGATTGCTACATCGGCACTCCCGGCGAAGATTGCGGTGGCATCACCAGTCCGCTGCCGTTTTACGATGTGTCGCCGGCCTCGCAGTGCAATCCAGCGCCCAGCGCCGACTCCGGCATAACTTGCACGTTTACGCCTGCAGGCGACGGCAGCTTCTCGCAGAATGTGCAGCGGCTCGCCTTCTATGGTGAAGATGCATGGCGCGTTTCACATCACCTCACAGTTAACTACGGCCTCCGTTACCAAACCACCTACGGACTGTTTGAAGGTTCCGGCCGAAGTCAACTTGAGAACAGCGCCTTCATCACTTTGCAGGCTTTGCAGATTCCAGTGGCAGCAAGCCTTCCGCACGACTACCGCAAGCAAATTGCTCCGCGTCTCGACCTCGCCTATTCCCCCGGCGGCAACGCGAAGACCGTGTTGCGCGCCGGCTTTGGCATGTTCTACGACGACCTCGCTCAGAACGGATGGGCGACTGCATTTCAGGGAGTCAATAACACCAACGCAACCACCGGCACATGCCAGCTAACAGGCGGCCCCGGCACCTATGCGCTCACCGGCACGGGATGCCTGCAAGGAGGCAATGCCAGTACCGGCAACGTTGTCGGTTCCAACTACAAAACGCCCTATGCCATTCACATCACCGGAGGCGCGCAGCATGCCTTCAACGCCCACTGGCTCGCCTCTGCCGACTATGTCCACGAACAGGGCAACCACGGCTATCGCGCCTTCCCGTTCAGCGGCGGCACAAATCTACTTACTCCGCTCATCGCAACTTCGGACCCGAATTACGCAACTGACCAAGCCAGTGTGGTGCCAAACGTCAATGTATTCGAAGCCGACAACCGCTCCAGTTACAACGCCCTCATGCTCCACCTGCAGGGAAACATGCGCCGCTTCAACCTTGTTGCTAATTACCAACTATCCAAGGCGCAAACATGGGGATGCCTGCTCGGTGAGCTCTTCGATTATGTCGATGGCGTCTGCACCCTGCAAAGCGGACCGCAGGCCGGCCAACTCGATGCCTTCGGCCCCGGCGATTATGGCCCCTCCGGCGAAGATGTGCGCCATCGCATTGTCCTTGCCGGAACCGTTCACATCCCCGGCGGATTCGAAGTCAGCGGCGTCTCCCAGCTTGAAAGCGCACGTCCCATCACCATTACCAACGCGGACAATACCGCGCGCATCTGGGTGAATGGAGCCTACACCAGCCTCGACGAATTCCGCGGCACACCATACCTGCAAACCGACCTGCGCGTGAATCGCCCCATCAAGATCGGCGACAACTGGCAGGTCAACCCATTCGCGGAGTTCTTCAACATCTTTAACCGTAACAATCCGGGCGCAAACTTCGCGGTGAACGTTGCCCAGCTCCCCATTCCCGCCTCACAGATGCAACCCAACCAAAATGGCATCACGAATGTCACCTCAATTTGTACAGTTGCCGATTGCTCGCAAACTGCGCCCATCACCAGCCCGAAGCAACTTGAGATCCCCGAGGGAGCACTTGGTGATTTCTTCGGGCCAGGTACCACCGTTGGCGTTCCATTTGCGGCGCAAGTGGGTATTCGCGTAACCTTCTGAAACAGATAGCCGCAATCTTCTCCCGGGGCAAATCAGAACGATCAACCGATAGGATGCACCCGTGTGCGGCCCAGGGGATTCATGATCAAATTTCGCTCGGTTGTATTTGCTACGTGTTGGCTTGCCGCAACAGCATGCTTCGCCCAGGACATTGACACCGCCAGTCTCGATGCCCTGCATTGGCGCATGATTGGCTCATTTCGTGCGGGCCGCGTGTCGGCCGTCGCTGGCGTTCCAGACAATCCGAACGTCTACTACTTCGGTACCCCCGGCGGCGGCATCTGGAAGACAACCGACGCCGGCCACGTATGGTCGCCCATCTTCGACAAGCAGCGCATCGCCTCCATTGGCTCTCTCGCCGTCGCCCCTTCGAACAGCAAGATCATCTATGCCGGTACCGGTGAACAAACTCCAGGCAACGGTGTCTATAAGTCGCTGGACGAGGGCAATACGTGGACCCATGCAGGCCTTGAGGACACTCGCTTCATCCAGGCCGTCTATGTCGATCCGCATAACTCCGATGTGATTGTCGCCGGAGCCAACTCCATCGGCGTCTATGTCTTTTCGCGTCCCAATCCCACGCACACATTCACTACATCGCGCGGCGTCTTCAAATCGGAAGACGGCGGAAAGACCTGGCGGCAGACACTCAGGAACGACGACACTGCCGGCGTCTTCGACCTCACAGTCGACCCAGATAACTGGCGTGTCCAATATGCTTCGCTTTACATCCCCGCCTCCGGGCCGCCGCCCACTCCCGGCAAGCCCGGCGGCAAAGAAGCAAACTCGCTGATCTATAAGTCCGTTGATGGCGGTTCCACCTGGCAGTTGCTTCAATCAAAGGGGCTGCCAGACAATGCACGCGGTCGCCTTGGCATTGTCGTTGCCGGTGGCACCAAGGGCCGCCGCATCTACGCCGTCATGGAGCAAGGCTTCTTCCGCTCTGACGATGCTGGCGCAACCTGGACGCAGTCGACCAAAGACCCCCGCATCCTCGGCAATTCGTACTTCAGCAGGGCGTTCGTCGATACTAAAAACCCTGACATTCTCTACGTGGCCCAGACCTCGCTCTATCGCTCCACCGATGGAGGCCACACTTTTGAAGCCTATGTTGGTGCGCCGTCGGGCGATGATTTCCACGTCCTCTGGATCGATCCAAACAATCCCAGCCGCCTCCTTCTCGGCGTCGATCAGGGCGCCATCATCAGCGTCGATGCAGGCAAGACCTGGAGTTCCTGGTACAACCAGCCAACCGGCCAGTATTACCACATCATCACCGACCAGGCCTTCCCCTACCGCACCTACGCCGCGCAGCAGGATAGCGGTACGCAATCCGTTCCAAGCCGCAGCGACAATGGTGAAATCACGCTATCCGACAACATCTCCATCGGAGGGTTTGAGTTTTGCTTCATCGCACCAGACCCTCTCCATCCCGACTGGATTTATTCGGGCGGCTGGTACGGCACTGTCGTCCGCTACGATCGCAAAACCGGCCAGACCGCGACAGTGTTTGAAAAGGGAGACAAGTATCGCGTTGCGCAAATGCCGCCCTTGTTCTTCGCTCCTCACGATCCGCACACGCTCTATTTCGGAACGCAGTATGTCTTGAAGACCACCGACCAGGGAGAGAGCTGGCAGCCCATCAGCCCCGACCTCACCGAAGAGGGAAAGAAAGCTCCCCAGGAAAACCTCCCTGAAGTAGCCGGAAAGAACGACAAGACCGACACTGACAAAAAGGCGGACAACGACAAAAAGATCGACAAAGACAAGAAGGTCGACAAGGACAAGGATAAAGACAAAGCGGAAGCCGACGAAGAAAATCCTGACCGCCCGCGTCCCGCATCCATCAATGCTCTGTCCGCCTCCACCATCGATCCCGGCGTAATGTGGGCAGCCACCACCAATCGCATCGTGCAACTCACGCGCGATGGCGGCTCACATTGGCAAAAGGTAACTCCGCCGGGAATCTCCGCGCCAAACGAAATCTTCTACGTTGAGCCGTCGCATCATGATGCAGCTACTGCCTACGTTTCCGTTGGTTCAAGCCGCCAGGCAGTCCCTCCGCAAATCTTCCGCACGCACGACTACGGCGCCTCGTGGCAATCCATCATCACCGGCCTGCCCGTTAGCGAAGGTGTTCGCGTGGTTCGCGAGGACCCCGTCCGCAAGGGACTTCTCTATGCCGGAACCGACTCCACGGTCTTTCTCTCTTATGACGATGGAGACCACTGGCATCCGCTAACGCTCGATCTCCCAGCAACGCCCGTCACCGACATGGAAGTCCATGGCGACGACCTGGTGATCTCCACCTATGGCCGCAGCCTTTGGATTCTCGACAACATCACGCCCATCCGCCAACTCAATCCCGAGGTCCTCAACTCGACCGTCCATCTTTTCGTACCTGCACCCGCGCTTCGCGTTCGCTGGGATACAAACCAGGACACGCCGCTGCCGATTGAGACTCCCAGCGGTAAGAATCCTCCGGACGGCACGGCCATCGACTACTACCTCAAGTCCGCGTCCGCCGACGGCGCCACCATCACCATCAAGGATGCGGCCGGCAATGTGATTCGCAAGTTCACCGGTACTCCGCACGAACCCAAACTGCCTCTGCCAAACGTCCCCGAGTATTGGTTCTCCACGCCCCAGCCAGTCGACGGAGCAAGTGGCCTGCACCGCTTCATCTGGAATCTTCGCTACGATGCGCCGAATGTTTTGCCGGCAGGCTATTACGGCCCCATTCTCCAATACACCGAGTACACACTCGCCGACCACGCCATTCCTCACGAAACACCCCGCCAGCAGCCGGAAGGCCCACTGGTTGTTCCCGGCACATACACCATTGAACTCACCGCCGGTGGACAGACCGTTCAACAGCAAGTCACGGTGACACTCGACCCACGCGTCCACGCCACACAGGCCGACCTCGAAGCCCAGTTGGCTGTCGCTCGCCGCCTCCTCAGTGGCATCAAGCTTTCTTACGATGAGTACCAGGCTCAGGCAGTGTTGGCTTCCGCATTGGAAGAGGCAAAAAAGGGCAAGACCATTGACACCGCTGAACTCGAAAAGAAGATCAAGGCAGTGACGGAAGGCAGCAAAACGGCGCCCGGTCTCGGCCCGGTCAATCGGGACTTAACGCGACTTCTTGACAGTGTTGAGGCTGCAGATCAGCACCCCACCGAACCACAAATCCAAGCCGTCAACCAGGTCTGCGATGCGCTTGTCAAAGTCACGGCTCTCTGGAAAGCACTGAACGACGAGCTTCAAAAACAGAATCCGCTCAACCTCCCAGTCGCATCCGCGCCACCATCGACGGGCTGCACGCAGTAAACAATTCCAGGTGAGGCCCAATATGTGCATCGGTCCAATGGAACCGATGCACAACTACCGCTCGAAAGTTCCCGACGCACACCCGCTGGACTTCCGCCTGGAAACAAAAGATCATGGATGAATGTCAAGGTCCTTGCAGGCTTTTCTGGCCCTCGCGTTTTGCGTCATTGCCACGTTGCCGGCCTTCGCTGCAAACCAATCCCCTCGTCCGCCGCTCATTCCGCAGCCACGTGAATTCGAGCCCCAGCCGGACCTATCCCTTGCAAGCGGCGTTAGCATTCTTGTCCCGGGCCGAGACGCCGAAGACCGCTTTGCAGCGGATGATCTCGCCGCAGAATTCAAGCAGCGCGGTATCCCTTCAAAGCAGACCGCAACAACCTTACGAATCTATTTGATTCGCGATTCCAGTCCTCTTGCACAACGCATCCTGGCCCGGCATCACCTCGCCTTCGACGAACCCATGCGCGCGGAAGGCTACATCCTGATCACGGAAACTCACGAAGCGTTTGTCATTGCGCACACCGCCGAAGGCGTCTTCTATGGCGCGCAGACACTGAAGCAACTCATCAGGACGAACACATCGGAACCGGCGCTATTGGGATGCGCGATTCGCGATTGGCCGGCCATGCGTTATCGCGGCGTGGACGACGATCTATCGCGCGGCCCCGTGCCCACACTCGATTTTCAAAAGAAGCAAATCCGCACTTTCGCCGCATACAAGATCAATATCTATTCGCCCTACTTCGAAAACACAATGCAGTATGCCTCTAACCCGCTCCCCGCGCTTCCTGGCGGCTCCATCTCGGTTGAAGACGCAAAGGCTCTGATTGCGTATGCGCGCGATTATCACATCACCATCATTCCCGAGCAGGAAGCCTTCGGCCACCTGCACAAGGCACTCCTCTGGCAGCAATACGCGCCGCTCGCCGAAATCCCGGGCGGCGACGTTCTCGCCCCCGGCCAGCCCGGCTCCATCAAGCTCATCACCCAATGGTTCGGCGATCTTGCCGCGGTTTATCCCGGCCCTTTTCTGCACGTCGGCGCAGACGAAACCGCGCAACTCGGACAAGGCCAAACCCAGGATGAAGTGAAGCAACGCGGCCTTGGCGGCGTCTACATTGACTTCCTCACGCAGATCCACCAAGCCCTCACCCCACTTCACCGGCGCCTCCTCTTCTGGGGTGATATCGCGATGAACAATCCTGAACTTGTCCCGCACCTTCCACATGACATGATCGCGGTTGCCTGGCATTACGAGCCCGAGCCGCAAGGCTTTGACAAGTGGCTCGATCCCTACACGCATGCAGGCATGGAGACCTGGGTCTCTCCCGGAGTGAACAACTGGAACCGCGTCTACCCCGACTTCGATCTCGGTCTCGCCAACATTCAGGGCTTTACCGCCGCAGGCCAGCGTGCGGGCAGCACCGGCCTCCTCAATACCGTCTGGAATGACGACGGCGAAGGGCTCTTCCTCGAAGACTGGTATGGAATTCTCTTTGGAGCTGCGGCCGGATGGCAAGCTGGCACAAGCGATATCCCGCAGTTCCAGAGCAACTACGGTGCGGTCTTTCACGGCGATGCAAGTGGCGACATCAACGAAGCGCAGCGTGCTCTCATCGCCGCGCACCAAGTGCTTATCCAGGCCGGTCTTGATGATGCCCGCGATGCCTATTTCTGGATAGATCCATGGACTCCTGAGGGCCAGCAAGTTGCAGCGAAAATTCTCCCTGTCGCCCCCGAGGTTCGCCTCGATGCGGAGCGCGCTCTCACGCTCCTCGCACAGGCAAAGTCCACCGCCGGCCTGCGTGAACCCGAAGCCCTTGAAGCCATCGAATTAGGCGCGCGCCGCATCGACTTTCTCGCTTTCAAATTTCAAACCGCCGACGCAATCGCCGCCGGATACCGCCGCCTTTACGCTGGCCAGCAGGATCCCGAGACCAGCCGTCACATTACACGCGACCTATATGCGCTCTCCGGAGTCAACGGCCAATGCGAAGATCTTCGCGACGGCTACAGCTATCTGCGTTCGCGTTTCAGCGAAGTATGGCTCATGGAGAACCGTCCCTACTGGCTCGATAACGTCACCGCACGCTACGATGCTGCCATGCAATTGTGGATGGCGCGCAGCACCAAAATCACCGCGGCCCGCCAGCAGTGGAATCGCATCCACACACTTCCAACACCGGAAGAAATCGGCATTCCAGCGGCCACGAATTGATGCCCATGAGCTTCTCCGCATTCAACAAAGTCGTTCTATCAGCGGCAATGCTTTTTTTGCTGCGCATGGCCATCGCGCAAAGCCCCGTGGCAGCGCGAACCCCGCCCAACTTCCTTCAGGAAGACCGCATTCTTTACGCCGCCGTAGAAGACCGCCAAATTCCCGGAGCGGTTCTCATCGTAGGTCATCACGGCAAGGTCGTCTATCGCCATTCCTACGGATCGCGCTCGCTCGAGCCCGTGCTGGAACGCATGACCCTCGACACAATTTTCGACATGGCGTCCCTCACCAAGCCGTTGATAACCGCAACAGCAGTCATGCAACTCTACGAGCAGGGAATGCTATCTCCCAACGATCCGGTATCCCTGTACCTGCCCGATTTTTCCGCGAATGGCAAACAGGACATTACCATCCGCCAACTGCTCACCCACTACAGCGGCCTGCCTCCCGATCTCTCGCTCACCGATCCATGGGAAGGGAAGCAGGAAGCCTACACGCGCGCATTTGCCGTCAAGCCCATTCACCCACCCGGTGTGCAATTCGTCTACAGCGACATCAACTTCATCGTGCTCGGCGCGCTGGTAGAAAAAATCTCTGGACTCACGCTCGATCAATACGCTCGGCGCTTCATCATCGCGCCACTCGGCCTCACGCACACAAGCTATCTGCCGCCCGCATCCTGGATTCCGAAAATCGCCCCCACCCAATACGACCTGGGCGGCATGCTTCGCGGTGTCGTGCACGATCCAACCTCCCGCCGCATGGGTGGAGTCGCAGGCCACGCCGGCCTCTTCAGCACCGCCGACGACATGGCCGTCTACGCGCAAAATCTCCTCGATCGCCTCGCCGGTCGTCCCAGCCACTTCCCGCTCTCCCGCATCGTTCTGCAGAAAATGACTGCGCCCCAACAACCCGCCACCGGTACAGCACTGCGCGGCTTCGGTTGGGACATCGACTCTCCCTACTCAAGCAATCGCGGCACTCTCTTTCCAGTCGGTTCCTTCGGTCACACTGGCTTTACTGGCACCTCGTTATGGATTGACCCCGCCAGCGATTCCTACGTCGTGCTCCTCACGAACTCCGTCCATCCCAACGGCCCCAAAAGTATCACCGCCCTTCGTGCCAAGGTCGCCGATGCCGCCGCACTTGCCCTCAGCATCCACGCGGATAGCAACACGCTCGCCGCAAACATAACCGGCTACAACGAATCGCTCGTTGGCATGCGCCGATCACCAGCGCGAAACGGCGAAGTTAGAACCGGAATCGATGTGCTCGAAGCCGACCAATTCAAGGAACTGGCAGAACTCGCCGCAACCCACGGCAACAAGCTGCGCCTCGGTCTCCTCACCAACCAAACCGGCATCGATGCGCAAGGCCGCCGCACCATCGACGTGCTCGCTCACGACGCGCCCCAAGCCATACCCGGCCTCGTCCTCACAACCCTCTTCAGCCCCGAGCACGGCATCGCAGGTTCATTCGATCAACCCGGCGTGCCCAGCACCGTCGACCCCGCCACCAACCTTCCCGTCATCAGCCTCTACGGCGCAACCGATGCCGAGCGTCGCCCATCCCTCGACACTCTCCGCGCGCTCGATGCAGTCGTGATCGATCTGCAGGACGCCGGCGTCCGCTTCTACACCTACGAAACAGTGCTTGGTTATTTCCTTGAAGCCGCGGCCCAAACCGGCACGCAAATCATCGTCCTCGATCGTCCCAATCCCATCACCGGCTCCTTCGTGCAAGGTCCGCTTTCTGACCCCGGCAAGGAAAGTTACGTCGACTACATGCCGATCCCCGTTCGCCACGGCATGACAATCGGAGAGCTCGCGCGCTACTTCAATCAGCAGCGCCATCTCAACGCGCCGCTCACGGTCATCCCCATGCAGGGTTGGCAGCGCGGAGACTGGTTCGATTCAACCGGCCTCACCTGGATCAATCCTTCGCCGAACCTCCGCGACCTCGAAGAAGCTACCCTCTATCCCGCTCTCGGCCTCGTCGAATCCACCAACATCTCCGTCGGCCGCGGCACCGACACGCCATTCGAAATCCTCGGCGCACCGTGGATGAACGCCCGCCCGCTCGCCCAATTCCTGAATCGCCGCGATCTCCCCGGTGTCCGCTTTCTCCCCGTCGATTTCACACCGCAGAAACCCTATCCCTATGCGGGTGAACTCTGCCATGGTGTCCGCGTGCTTGTCACGGATCGCAACGCGCTCGATGCTCCCGAACTCGGCCTCGAGATTGCTTCAGCTCTTCACCACTTGTACCCTGAAGACTTCCAGATAGAAAAAATGAAGACCAATCTCGCGAGTCAATCCGTCATCGACGACCTGATCGCAGGCCATGACCCGCAGCGCATCGCAGAGAGTTGGCGCTCCGCATTGGATACCTTCGAGCAGGATCGACAGAAGGCTCTGCTTTATCCATCGAAATAAGAAAACTCAGCCTATCTGAAGCGGCGAATCCTCAGCGTATGCCGGCCAGACCGGTAAAGCCCCGTTACATAAACAGTCGCCCGACCTTTGGTTGAAAAAATAAGCTGACGAATGCGCAGCAACGGGCTGCCGGCCGGGATATTCAGTAATCGTGCCATCCGATGATCGGCATGGGTCGCGTCAATCTCTTCGTCCGCATACGCAAGCTCAATTCCGCACTCACGCTCCAGCGCTCCAAACAGCGACGTACGTTCCAACGGAATCTCCATAACCGCCTGAAATTCCTCGGCCGAGAGATAGCAAATCTCCAGAGCAACCGGTTCATCGCCGGCCGACCTCACACGTTCAATCCGTATCAATCGGCATGTTGGAGACAAGCCAAGCCGTGCCGCGATCTCGTGTTCTCTCGTCACAATGACCGAGGAGATAATCCGCGAATGCGTCGTTAATCCCAGGCTCGCCATCTGCTCTGTGTAGCTCAGCAGTTTATTGAAATGGATCTGCGGCGGCGCAACAAAAGTCCCCGCGCCATGACGCCGCTCCACAATGCCTTCCTGCGCCAGATCCGCAAGCGCGTGGCGTGCAGTCATCAGGCTGACACCGTGAATCCTGGCCAGTTCTCTTTCGGAGTCGACAACGTCTCCCGGCTTAAGTTCGCCGGAATCGATCCGCTGACGGATCGCGCTTTGGATCCTTTTGTACGCAGGCTCTTCCTTCTGCGTGCGCACCATCGTCACTGCTGTGCTCATAACCGGATCGCTGCCGCTTTCCTGAATCTCACTAATTGATATGCAACCAAGATACCTGAATCACGCCGAATGTCGAGTAAAAACTAGCTATAGAGCAGTTTACGCGAATCTCAAACTCCTGTAATCGTGTCGAATCCGGCATGATGATGCATTTTGGTGCCAGCAAGCCGAAATAAGCAGATGGCCCAAATTTGGGAAACTGATCCGCTTAATGCCGAATCGCCCACCATATCTCATTCATTTCAAAAGGCAGAGGCGCATTTTCCACAGATTCCTGCCCTCCCTCCCGCATTTCCGGCTTTTTTCTGCTTGACTCGAAAATTAATGACTGCTATATATCACTTTACCGTCTTGCTATAGCTGTTCTTGAAGACAACCTGTCAACTTGAACCTGTTTTTCTGAAGGAGGATCTCAGTGAAGCCGATCTATTTGATGTTGCTGATTGCGGTTGGCGCTTGTACCGTCATCGGAAGTTCCGGGACATCGTCAACTCTGTGGGCCCAGCAGGCTGCTGGCTCAATCACAGGCACAGTGGTCGATCCAGCCGGGTCTGCCATACCCAATGCGGTCGTCACCGTGCGCGACGTCGATCGCGGCACTACTTGGACCACCCGGACAAGCGAATCGGGCCTTTACGAGTTTCCTCAAATTCCCGTCGGAAACATCGTAGTCAAGGTCCAGGCCACCGGCTTCCCCACGGAGGAGCGCACCCCCTTCGCACTGATCCTCAACCAGGTCGCACGCCTCGACTTCCAATTAAAGCTCGGCAAAGTGAGTGAGCTGGTTACCGTTAACTCAGCGCCACCCTTGCTGCAGACAGCGTCTACTGACCTCGGGACGCTGATCGATGCGAATGCCGCGGCGAATCTTCCCCTCGCCACGCGCGACATCAACCAGCTCACACTCCTTGCACCAGGCGTGCTCACCTCCAACATCTTTGCCTTCGAGTCACCCCAGACAACCTTCGGCACTGGCCGTCCGTATGTAAACGGAGCGCGCGAGCAGGACAACAACTTCTCTCTTGACGGCATGGACATCAACCAGCCCGACAATAACGAAGTCTCCTACACACCCAGCCCCGATGCGGTACAGGAATTCAACATCATCACCAGCAACGCTGCCGCCGACTACGGCAACTATGCGGGTGGCGTCATTGTCGAGTCCACCAAGTCCGGAACCAATAAATTCCACGGCAACCTGTTCGAATATCTCCGCAACGACGCCCTCAATGCCAACACCTGGCAGGACAAAGCCAACGGTTCGCTGTTCCTGCCTGATAATTCAGGCGCTTTGGTACAGCAATCCGTGCTGGCGCGTCCCGTCCTCCGCTGGAATGAGTTCGGTGGAACCATCGGCGGCCCCATCATCCGCAACAAGCTGTTCTTCTTTGCGGACGAAGAGTCCTCGCTATTCGACCAGCCTGCAACCTCCCAGACCCAGACAGTCATTCCGTACACCTCGTGGTTCTCAGGCGATCTCTCATCGCTCTGTCTTGACCACGGCGGCACCTTCAGCGGCCCCGGAGGCACCTGCGTTGGTGGAACCGGCCAACAGTTGTACATGCCCGCGCCAGGCGTAGATCCCACCGCCCGCATGCCCATCCCCAACAACAAGGTTCCCATCAACAGTTCCGTGGCGTCCAAGCTCGTGGCCCTTCCGCAGTTCCAGAGCCAGATGACCACCGCCAACTACCTCACCAGCGGCTACACCCACAACTACCAGGGTGACGCAAAAATCGATTGGGAACCCTCCGTCAACGATCACATCATGGGTCGCTACAGCCAGATGTTCACCCACGTGATTCAGAGCAACGGCGCAGACGTCTTCTCTCCGAATCTCGAACGCCAATATCCCCTGAAGAACATCGTGTTCGATTACGTCCGCACATTCAACCCCACCCTGGTCAACGATTTCCGCCTGGGCACACAGATCTTCCCGGCCAACGACCAGGTCTACACCAGTGCACTCACCAGCAATGTCAATGCAACCATCGGGCTGCCCGGTGTTTCCACCGACATCCTTCCCTCCATGAACTTTGGATACGGGAACATCGGCAACTCTGACGGTGTTGAGGTCTTCCACGACACCACAAACGTCGTTGAAGACTCCCTTACCTGGACGCATGGCCGCCACTCCATCCACACCGGCTTTGAGTTCTATCACTACATGATGAATGACACCTACGCCGGCAACAATGGTGAGGCTGGCACGTTCAGCTTCAGCGGCCAATACACCGGAAATACCTCGGCGGCCAGCGGCGGAAACGGCTTCGCTGACTTCCTCCTCGGTCTTCCGCAAACCGTAGCCGTGGGCCAACCAATCCACTTCCACCTGGCCAACAGCCTCTTCGCCGGCTTTGCCCAGGATAACTACCAGGTAACCCCGCATTTAACCATGAACCTCGGTCTCCGCTATGAAGTGGTAACGCCGCGTGGCGACAAGACCTCCAGCAACAACGTCAACTTCGACAAGATCACGGGCACTCCGGAAATCGGCAAAAACTACAACACCTACTACGGAATCGGTGATCTGGAGCCGCGCCTCGGACTCGCGTATCAGCCCAGCTGGGCTCCCAACACGGTCTTCCGTGCCGCCTACACCATCTCCAGCTACATGGAAGGCAACGGCATCAGCAACATGGCCGTCATCAATCCTCCAAACTCCATCTCCATCAGCCAGTCCAACACCTCGGGCGCCAACCAGGCTTACCCGCAATACACATTGGACAACGGCTATTCGCCCTACCAGAACGCCTGCACCGCCGCTGAACTGGTGGCCGCCGGCTCCACTGGCACACCGTCTCCCTGCTTGTCCGGTGCCATTACGCACGCAACGGATCCCAACCTTCGTCCGGCCATGAACCAGCAATGGAACCTGACCGTCCAGCACCAGTTCCATAACAACCTCACCGCGTCTCTTGGCTACGTTGGCAACAAGGACGACCACATGTCAGACATCTACTGGTACAACCAGAAGGTCCTGACATCGGCAACCCAGCAAGTGAAGGACGCATCCGGCAACCTGGTTACCGTTCCTGCAGTTGCTCCCGGCCCATTCATGCAGAATCTTGTTGCGGCCGGCGTAGGCCAGGCACGTTACAACGCCTCTGACGCCATCTCGCGCTACGAAGCGTTGGAAGCTACTGTGTCGCAGAAGAACTACCACGGTCTGGACATGCAGGCCAACTTCACCTGGTCCAAGTGTCTCTCTAACTCACTCGGTTACTTCGGTTCCTACGGTGACGAAGAGGGCCTCGGCGAGCAGCAGAACGAAGCCGGCGGCAACTTCTTCCAGAACGAGTACGACCCCCGCGGCGACTACGGTAAGTGCACCATCGACGCAGCCGCTGCCTTTAACGGGTACGCGCTCTACAACCTCCCCTTCGGCAGAGGCAAGCAGTTCGCCAACAACGTTCCCTGGGGACTGAACGAAGTCATCGGTGGCTGGAACCTGGCCTTCGACACCACCTTCCGTTCCGGCTTTGCAGTTACCCCGTATGCGGGCGAGTGGATGGGTTCCTTCAACCCCGCCGCAGCCTCCAACCTCACCGCACCGTCCTACGTTCCTCGCGCCTCTTGTGCGGCCGGAGCCTCATTCGGTCAGGCCCATCAGTTTGCACAGGTCGGCAGCAGCATCGGTTTGCTTAGCTTGAACCCATCGGCCGTGCAGGATCAGGCCGACGGGCAATTCGGCAATTGTCAGGTTGGCTCGCTGCGTGGGCCAAGCCTGAAGACGGCCGATCTCAACATCAATAAGCAGTTTCCCATCACCGAAAAGGTCAACATGACGTTCATGGCTCAGTTCATGAACCTCACCAACACGCCCATCTTCAGCATTGCCAATACCTGGGACGACAACTATAGCTCGTGCGAATACTGCTCGGGCACTCGCACTACCGGCTATAACGGCGGCGGATATGGTACCGTCGGCGTCTACGGCCTGTTGGACGGGTCGAATCCCGGTCGCGAGATCGAGTTCGCCCTCAAGCTCAACTTCTAACCCGGCAAAATCAACCGCGCTCAGGCGTCGCTTTCCGCGGCGCCTGGGCAATTCCTTAACATAGACCACGCCTCTCCAAGACAGCCCCTGCTCTGTGGGCTTACACTGGTGCATTCCAATTTCATCGCGGATCGCGGTGCTCTAATCCTCGAATTCAGTGAACACGTGTGCGTGGCCGAACAGGATTGGGAGATACCAACGTAATCCGTTGATGGTTGGATGGTTCCGCGCAACAAAGATGAATGCGGGTCACGGCGTATAGGGCAATCGAAAAGTTGTTGACTTCTTGAATTCGCCAAAAACCGGCTATCAGTGTTTTTAGAACGAATGGAGCTTTCCTCAGACTGTTATGAAGACCTATCTTTTTGAGCTGTGTGCCGAGAGTGTACAGGCCGCACAGGCAGCCGAGCTCGGCGGTGCCGACCGAATCGAACTTTGCTCGCAATTATCCATTGGCGGTGTCACTCCCAGTGAAGAGCTGATTGCAGCAGTCATCCGCGCGGTCTCCATTCCAGTGCACGTCCTGATTCGCCCTCGAGGCGGGGACTTCGTTTATTCTCCAGCCGAATTCGATCAGATGCGCCGGCAAATCGACCACGTCAAGCAGGCAGGAGCCGCGGGAATTGCCATCGGCGTTCTGTTGCCGGATGGAAATGTGGATTTGGAGCGCAGCCGTGAGCTCGTGCGCCATGCGCGTCCGTTGAGCGTCACATTCCACCGCGCATTCGACGAGACAGCAAATTTAACCGGCGCATTGGAATCCGTGATTCAAACCGGAGCCGATTGTCTGCTCACCTCAGGCCGCCGGCCGATTGGAAATCATGGCCGGCGGAGGTCTCCGGCTCACCAACCTCGCGGAAGTTGTGCGGCGCACCGGCGTTTCCTACCTGCACGGGTCATTGACGCGCAGAAACGAAACTCCCATTCATGCGGAGAATGGCGAATCCAATGGAAACCATGCCGGCAACGGCCATCTCCTCGCCGACACTCAAGCAATTCTTCAAGCCGACGTGCGCGAGTCGGTCCGTCTGCTCCGCCAGGAAGTCCTTGCAAGGGAATCCGCAGTGCAAACCACGTCCTGATCCGTATTTCTAACTGGACGTAGATGTGTGAAGGGGCACGTCCTGATCCGTATTTCTAACTGGACGTAAATGTGTGAAGGGGCACGTCCTGATCCGTATTTCTAACTGGACGTAAATGTGTGAAGGGGCACGACTTCAGTCGTGCCATAAAACCAATAGAAGAAACTCTGGGCTTTAGCCCGGGGGATGCACTTT
>Ga0302266_10002054_pt1 | contig 17792 bp, 13 predicted proteins | sample III_Bog_E1_2_FD_194559 | JGI IMG/M metagenome (GOLD analysis project Ga0302266, IMG submission 194559) | Peat permafrost microbial communities from Stordalen Mire near Abisko, Sweden - III_Bog_E1_2 | ecosystem: Environmental > Terrestrial > Soil > Wetlands > Peat | place: Sweden: Abisko... | reverse complement strand
TCCACGTTTCCAATCTCTATTTCACCGAACCGCAAGGCCGGCTCGCCGCCGAACTCGTCAAGCGCATCGGCGACGGCAAAGTGTTTTTCTGCAACAGCGGCGCGGAGGCGAACGAAGGCCTTTACAAACTCGCGCGGAAATTCGGCCACGACGAAGGCCGGTTTGAAATTTTGACGGCGACGAATTCTTTCCATGGTCGGACGCTCGCGGGCATTGCCGCCACCGGCCAGGACAAGGTCAAAAAAGGTTTCGAGCCGGCCGTGCCCGGCTTCCGGCACATTCCGTTCAACGATTTGGAAGCGGCGCGCAATGCGATTTCGCCCGCCACAGTCGCCATTCTCATCGAAGGTGTGCAAGGCGAAGGTGGCGTCACGCCCGCCACGCCGGAATATCTGCTCGGTCTGCGGCAATTGTGCGACGAAAAGAAAATGCTGCTGCTCATGGACGGCGTCCAGTGCGGTCATTACCGGACAGGAAAATTCCAGAGCTTTCAGAAAATTCTCGAAGGCGTTCCGGGCGATGAAAAGTTTCTGCCCGACGGCCTTTCCATGGCCAAGTCGCTCGGTGGCGGCTTTCCCATTGGCGCGTTTTGGGTGCGCGCGCCGTATGCAGATTTGCTGAGTGCCGGCACGCACGGCACGACTTACGGCGGCACGCCGCTCGCTTGTGCCGTCGCGTTGAAAATCCTCGAAGTCATCGAGCAGGAAAAACTCGCCGACCAGGCGCAAAAGCTTGGCGGCTGGCTGAAATCTGAAATTGAGCGGCTGGCGAAAGAATATCCAACCGTCGTGAAATCTGCGCGCGGCATGGGCTTCATGCTCGGCCTTGAGCTGTGCGAGAAAATTCCCGCGTTTGCCGCCAGCGACAAGACGCCGGCTCTGCAGTTCGTGAACCGCCTGCACGCCGCCGGCGTGTTGACCGTGCCGGCGGGAAACCAGATCGTCCGGCTGCTGCCGCCGCTGAACCTCAAGCCACAAGAAGCTGGCGAAGGCATTCACCTCATCGAGGAAGTCGTCAAATCGCTCGTGTGAACGCCGCCGCGCTCAAGCATCTGGCCGCCGTGGATCCGGTGATGAAAAAGCTCATCGCCGAAGTTGGTCCGTGCCGGCTCGATCACGAGCCGTGGCGCTCGCCGTTTCAATCGCTCGTGCAGGCGGTCGCGCACCAGCAGCTTCATGCCACGGCGGCGGGCAACATTCTTGGACGGTTCAAAAAACTTTTTCCCAAACGCCGGTTTCCGAAGCCGGAAGATTTGGCGGACGTCACGGACGAACAGATTCGCGCCTGTGGTTTTTCCTTTTCCAAAATCGCGGCCATCCGCGACATCGCGGCGAAGACTTTGGACGGGACGATTCCATCGTCACGGCAAATTGAAAAGCTCACCGACGAGGAAATCATCGCTCGCCTGACTGCGGCGCGCGGTGTCGGGCGCTGGACGGTGGAGATGCTGCTGATTTTTCAACTCGGCCGCACCGACGTGCTGCCCGTGGATGACTTTGGCGTGCGCAACGGCTTTCGGATTGCCTACAACAAGCGCGCAATGCCCAAGCCGAAGGCGCTGCTGGCGTTCGGCAAAAAATGGCGGCCGCATGGCACCACGGCGGCGTGGTATCTCTGGCGCGCGGCGGATGCGGCCAAACGCCAGGCCAAACCCGTCAAGAAAAAGAAGTGACGGCGCAACGCCGTTCGGTTATAAAATTTTCTTTGGTTGGAAATCTCCCAAAACTGTTAAGACATGAAACATCTGTTGTCATTGGAAAAATTGCCGCGCACGGACATTGAAACCATCCTGCGCGACGCCACCGCGTTCAAGCGCCAGCGCGGCGCGCACCCGGCGCAGCCGCTCGCCGGCCAGACGTGGGCGCTGATTTTTTCCAAGTCATCCACGCGCACGCGAGTTTCCTTCGAGACCGGCATCCGCGAACTCGGCGCGGGCGTGATGTTTCTCAACGTGAACGACATTCAGCTCGGCCGCGGTGAACCCATCCGCGACACCGCGCGCGTGCTCGGCCGCATGATTCATGGCGCCGTCATCCGCACCTACGCGCAGAGCGACGTGGAGGAGTTTGCCGAATTTTCCAAGATTCCTACCATCAATGCGCTGACCGACGATGAGCATCCGTGCCAGATTCTCACCGACATTTTCACGTTTGAAGAAACGCACGGGCCGATTGCCGGCAAAGTCGTCACGTTCGTGGGCGACGGCGCGTGCAACGTCCCCGTCTCGTGGATTTTTGCGGCCGCCAAGCTCGGGTTCGAACTCCGCATCGCTGCGCCGAAAGCGTTTCAACCGTCGTCGGAAATCCTGAAGCGCGCGGGTGGCAAAATCATCGTCACGGACGACCTCAACGCCGCCGCCCGCGGTGCCGACCTGCTTTACACCGACGTCTGGGTTTCGATGGGCAAGGAGTCTGAGGCTGCCGAACGCATCAAAGTTTTGGGCGGCTACCAGATCAATGCGGCGCTCGTGAAGCTGGCCAAGCCCGGCGCGCTGGTGATGCACTGTCTCCCGGCCTATCGCGGCAAGGAGATTGACGCGGAAACCTTCGAAGCCCACGCGGACACCATCTTCACGCAGGCGGAAAACCGGCTCCACGTGCAGAAAGCCATCCTGAACTGGGCGGTGAGTTAATGTAGCGTCGAGCCACAGGCCGAACGCTACAGGTTATGCACGGAACGGCTGCCTCTGTCACTGCACCCCGACGCGATAGAAGAATGCGCTGCCGTTCGTCGCTGTGGCATCAATGGTAATAGTCGTGCCGGCCTCACCAACGATGTTGCTTTGAATGGTGGTGAAGCTGGGTTGCGCGCCAAGGTTGGTGCTGCGCTGGAGGTAATAGGTTCGCGTATTCACGCTTTGCCACTTCACAACCGCCCAGTTGAAGTTGTTTGCCGGATACGCCGTGGTCATCTGCAAAACCGACACGGCGTTGGTCGGATCGGTGCCGGCGATGAATTCCTGCCAGTTGTTCATGCCGTCGCCGTCGGAATCCACATAATCAGCCGAGCCGTCGGTGGGCAGGCCGTATTGCATCGCCCACGCATAGGAAAGCACCGAGGCGGGCGTCTGAAATTCGTAAGCCCCGATGTCCACGGTGCCCCCGACGATGCGCGGATTGCCGTCGAGGTCGGTGCTGTTGGTGTTGGCGGCATGGTTGCCGGAATTGATGCAGGGCGAGTTGGACTGCAAATGAAAATCACCGCCCGCATAATTCACAAAAGTCGGGTCATTGGTAATGTTACCTATCCCGCCGACGGGCATGGGCGTAGTGCAACAACGGTCGCTGAATAAATTGGTTGCGCCGAAATTGGCGTTGGTGCCGGCGTTGTTAAAATAAATGATGCAATTGGTCGCATAGGCGTAAGGAGAAGAACTCAAACCGTTCAAATAAACCCCGCCATACGACGCGGCGGAATTGTTGACGATGGTGCAGTTTTCGAGACCCCTCGCGTTATAAACCCCGCCACCCTCAAACGCATTGTTGCTGACGATAAGACAATTGGCAGCGGAACACTCGTTAAGGCCGCCGCCGCCTCCGGGCTGAACGCTTGGAGCGTATGGTTCGCTGAAGGATATTCCATTCGTCTGCGCGCTGTTGCCAGTGACGAGGCAGTTGACCAAGGCCGCAAAACAGGCGCCGCCGCCGCTCTTGGCCGTGTTGCCGGCCACGGTGCAATTCACCAAGCCCACCCCGTAAGCGCCGCCGCCGTTGCCATACGCCATGTTGGCAATCAACACGCAGTTGGACGCCACCGCTCCGGTGCTGCCAAAAGGCGTTGTCCCCGCCACTCCCCCGCCTTCGCTGGCATTGGTGGTGGTGACCGGGCCATGAAAAGTTTGAGTCGTGGCAATCCATCCCGCTACCCCATTCGTTAAGGTGAAGCCGCTCAAGACTGCGTTGTTGGTCAAATAAACACAACGATAAACACCACCACCGTTGATGAACGCCGCCGCCGAGCCGTCCAGGCTCTGAACGGTGACCGGTTTGTCCAATACTACCCGGTTAGTGTCATCATAACTCGTAGTGGGAAACCCCGATGAATTATGTTTAGTTACCCGATATCCATTCTGATATACACCGTCGTTCACCAGAATCAAATCGCCGTTCGTCGCGGCATCCACGGCGTCTTGGATGGAAACGGCGGCGGTGGTCAGGTCGGCATAAGGCGGCGTGGGGTTGGTGCTGTTCACGTCCACATAAAACGTCGTCGCCTCGGCGCGAATGGCGAGCAGGTTGAGAACAGCCAAGCCCACCAGCAATCTTATGGCTTTCATATTCCGGTTAGCTCCATTGGTTCACCTTTTCCCGCTGCGGTCAATCCCATTTCATTTTGCCACAACCTTTCGCTCCCGAACACCGTAGCAGCCGACACATATCGGCTGCTACGGTTCACGATTTCACGTCACCTGGATTACGATGGGCGCGCTCTCGTCGCCCGCGCCGCCGGAGTTGATGCCGACAAACTTGAAGCTGTGCGCGCCGGGCGCAAAACCGCCCTGCTCCCAAAAGTTCGTCGTCAATTTGTCCACCAGCACGGTGAACGCCGGTTCGCCTGGCCCCTGATGCAGGATTTGAATCCAGCCGGAATCCGGCGTTTCAAAATCAATGTGCACCTTGCCGTTGCCGAGGGCCAGCGCCTCGCTGACGACCGGCGCGGCGGGCGGCTTCACCGCGTGCGTGGTGGTGGGCACGGTCTGGCGGATCATCACGCCGTGCGGCGTGTCCGGGCCGAACTTCTTCGTGGCATCCGCATACCACGCCACATTGGTATCCTCCACCGCGTCGGCCTGTTCGTCGGTCTGCGCGGAGGTGTTGCTCCAGGCCACGTTCGCCGTGGTCAACGCCCCGACCGTCGCGGCGGTGCTGGTGCCGGCGGCTTGGAACGCCGTCAGCGTCCAGCCCTGGTCCGGCACATAGGTGGCGTCCAGTTGCTCCCAGATTTTGGCGAGCGTCGCGCCTTCGTCCAGGATGTCCTGCTCGCATTTGCCGAGCGCCTGAAGACCCTTCAAGGTCGCCAGCGCGGCGGGCTGGTTGCGGTAATGCGTCTTGGTCATGCCCAGCAGCATGACGGTCGTGGCATGGTAGCCGGCAAAGGCCGCCTTCTTCTGGTTGGTGGCGTTGGTCAGGGCGGTGTCGGCGGTATCGGAAAGGCCGGCCTGGGCCGCCAGCGACTGGGCATCGGCGGTCATCTGCTCCACGGATTTTTCCGACCACTCCCAATCTGCCATGATGGCGAGAGCGGCGGCGTTGGTGGCTCGGGCGCGGTCGAGGACGAATTGCACGTCGGTTTTCATAATGTTTGATTTGTTTGCGACTGACTGGTGATCAGGCCGTCTCGTCACCCGCTCGTGCAAGAATACACATTGCCCCGAATGGCTGGCCGCAACCTTCGACCAAGATTTTATCCTCGCCGGAAATAATTACTAGAAAAAAAGATTAATAAATCTTACCTTAATAATAGAAATGATTAGCCATAGATTGACTCGGCGCGGACAATTTATGGTAAGTCGCACCGCCTTCAGGCACCGGCGCGACGCGGCCGCACCACGCCGCCGCCCGTATCCGAGCCGACGCCCGCCGCGTCCCGGTTGGCGGGCCGCGTTGACCGGCCGGACACCTTCGACTAGGCCGCGATGCTGCGCCGGCCGGGTGCGGAACTGCGCCGCGTGACTTCCGAGCCGCTCCGGCAGGGTTTCGAGCTGCGCCGGACGACTTCCGAACCGCTCCGGCGACATACGGAGCAGCTCCGGCGGTCTGCCGAACCACTCCGGCGGGGTTCGGAGTCACTCCGGCGAGGTTCTGAACCGCTCCGGCAGGGTTTCGAGCTGCGCCGGACGACTTCCGAACCGCTCCGGCGACATACGGAGCAGCTCCGGCGGTCTGCCGAACCACTCCGGCAAGGTTCGGAGTCGCTCCGGGCGGGTTTCGAGTGGCTCCGCGAACCGTCGGAGGCCATCCGGGCGGGGATCAAGGTCATCCGGCGCGGTTGGGAGGAGCGGAGCTGGTGATTTGAACCGCGAAATACGCTAAATACGCGAAAACTATTTAATTTGGAGTCTCGGTTCGCGTGTTTCGCGTGGTTCGCGGTCAACGCCGAGGGCTTAGGCTTTGCAGCCGATTTTCGGATTAGGCGTCAGGCTCGTCTCTTCAAAGTCCATAACCCAAAAACCAGAAATACCGAGGCAAGGAGAATAAAAGCCGCCAGCGGCACAAGCAACTGCCAACCGCTGAACTGCATCCCGGCAATGATGAATGTTGTGTGTGTCGTGTCTGGTGCTTTCCGCCAAGGTAAAAAGGTGCCGAAAAACACACGATACGCCGACCAACTCAAAAAGAGTGCGACCATCAAACTCAAACTGCCAAGTAATCCTTTAATCATAAATGCCTCGTGCGTGTGGTGATGCCTAACCGATTACGTCCGGCCGGGTTTGGAGCCGGTTCTTTGGCTGGTGGCGTTGCATGGGTCAACGCTAGGACGGCGGCGGGCGGTTGTCCAGCCCGTTGCGTCCTGAAAATAGCCCAGCCATTCATGGCTGGGAGGCGTGCCCCGCCATTTCACCCAGTCTCCTCGGGGACGGCAGAAGATTTCTTTCGTCCCTGAGGGGACTGGGGACGTTGCCGAATCGTAAACCCAGCCATTAATGGCTAGGCTATTGTCTAAAAAACCTTGCTTTGTCCCGTCGGAGGCCGTCTGGGCGCTGGTCAAGGGCCATCGATCAGTTGATCGGCCGCGTTCTCCCTCACCCTGACCCTCTCCCGCTGGGAGAGGGAACAGCCGCTGGCCGGCTGCTTAAAATTCGGGAGACATCGAGCAGAAGACCATCGTCACTGCGCCCGAGGCGGGGAGCGTTTCTCCCTCGCCCAGCGGGAGAGAGCCGCGGTGAGGATGAGGTGGGGCGCGTCACTCCGTGCGCGCCGGCGTGGCCAATCCGAATGCGCCCGTTAGCAACCGGACGGCGGGCAAAGGATTGCCCGCCCTACCGCCTACCGGCCACAGCGAGGACAATTTATTCCTCGGTGAATTCCGGTTCGTCGTCCTGGAGGCCGCGACGGCTGGGGCCGGTGGCGTATTGGCGCAGATATTTCACGGCCACGCGCAAATCCTTCGGCCATTCGCTTTTGATGACCAGGGGTTCGCCGGTGACGGGATGCGGCAGGGACAGTTCCTCCGCGTGCAGGGCGGCGCGGGAAATCAGCGGGCGTTCTTCGCGGCCCGGTTTCAGGCGGAAATCCCGTTTCAGCCGCGAGAGCCACAGTTTTTTGCCGCCGTAAAGTTCATCCGCCACCACCGGAAAACCAGCGTGCTTGAGGTGGACGCGGATCTGGTGCGTGCGGTCGGTCAGCGGCGCGGCGCGCAGCAGCGTCCAGTCGGAAAACTGTTCGAGCACCGCAAATTCCGTGCGCGATTTTTTGCCTTCGAGCGGGTTCACGCACATCTGGCCGGGCTTGACCGGATGCGGCGCGAGCTTGGCGTCCACCTCGAAATGATTCTCCGGCGGCCGGCCCCACGCGAGCACGACGTATTTGCGCAGCGGCTTTTCCGCGCCGAAAAAATCCGCGAGGGTGATGAATGCCGGTTTGGTTTTCGCCAGCAGGATGACGCCGCTGGTTTCAAAATCGAGCCGGTGGGCGTTGCTCAAGTAAGTAAGATGGCGTTCGCGCGCCCACGGTTTGCCGGCGCCCAGGCCGTCGAGCAGGAGCTGCATCAGGCTGGGCCGGTTTTCGTCATGGCGGTCGGGCGAAACCAGCAGGCCGGCGGGCTTGTCGAGCGCGAGCAGGTGCTCGTCCTCAAACAGGACGGGGATTTCCCAAAATTCCTTCGTCGCCGGCGACGACAGTTTGATGGCGGCGTTCACGGCGATGGCGCCGCGCCGGCCGCCGCCTGCTTTTGGAAGAACGGCGTGTTGCGCAGTTCGCGGTTGGCCTCGCCTTGCAGCCAGAGGTTGAACGCCTCGCTCTGCCGCGCGCGGCGGACCCGCGCGAGGAAGTCCGGCATGGCCGTGGTTTTCTCCGCCGCGTCAATCGGCAGCAGCTGCGAAACGAACAGGACAAAGCCGCCGTCGGCGGTGGGCTGGAAATTGCCGACGTGGCCGGGCGGCGTGGTGAACGCCACCTGCTTGACCGCCCGCAGGTCGGCGCGTTCGCCGAGTTCGGGCAGCTCCTGCGTGCTCAACGAAAACGGCGGCAGCACCAGCGGCACATAGCCGGCGGCGGCGGCGGACTTTGCAAAGGAGCCGCCGGTGGCCATCTGCACGATGGCGTGATAATAAAAATTCGTCCCCGCCGACTGCGCGAGCGCCACGGCCGCGCGCTCCTGAAAATCCTGCGTCACGCGGCTGCGAATCTGTTCCAGCGACGGAATCTCGCTCGGCAACTGGGCGGCGAGCGCCATGACATAGATGCCGTCGGTGGCGGGCACCGGCCCGGCGAACGGCTGATCCGCGCTCAATTGGAACGCCGCCTTGGTGAAGGCCGGCGGCGCGGTGAATTCTTCCGGCCCGTAATTGGCCGAGAACGGCGCGGTGACGGGCGCGGCCAGGCCCTTTTGCTTGGCGTAGGCGGCGAGATTTTCCGGCTTGGGCGGATCAACGGCGAAGACCGCCGTGGCGAATTCATTTGCCGCCTGCCGCGCGTCACCGGTGGCGCGCTGGCGGATGAGGATTTCGCGGATCTTGGCCTTGGCCTCGTCCGGCTTGAGATCCGGAAACTGGCTCGTCCCGTATTGGCTGTAAACCGAATCAACGTAGGTATCGAAGTTGTTGGTCTTGTTCAGCTCCGCTTTGGCCTGCGCGAAATAGTTCGTGACGTTGAAGAAAACGTAGCTCACCTGCACGCGGTCCGGCTGGCGGTAGGCGGCCAGGTAGTTCGTGTAAAACTGTCCGACGGCAGCTGGCGTGACCGTGACCTGCGCGAGATAGTTCGATGCGGCGAAGAACACCGCCTGCGCGGAGACCTGCTGATTTTCGCGGTCGTAAAGCTGGCCGGCCTCCTGCGGCGTGACCAGCGCGCCGGACAGGCCGAGCACCTGGATCATCTGCTGCACGACCAGCTCGTCCCGGAGAAAATTTTCCAGGTCCGCCACGCCCAAACCTTCCGGCGCCAAAACCTGTTCGGCAAACTTGTCCATCGCGACCGGCTGGCCGTTGCGGCCGAGCGAGCGGAGAAAATCGCTGGCGGCGGCGACCAGCGCGTCCTCGCCGACGTGGATGCCGAGCTGCTTGGCCTTCTCGCCCAGCAGCAGGCGGATGTAAATGCCCTGCTCGGTTTCATCGCGGCTGACGCTGGCGATCTTGTCCGGCCACTGGCCGTTGCGCATCCAGTAATACAGGTAGTATTCCGCCTGCGCCTTCTGGAAATCCTGCGCTGTGATGGTGCGGCCATAGATCACGCCGAAATCGCCGGCCCGCCCGCCGCCGCCGTTGCGCGCCGGGCCGGAGCCCATGAAAACCACAAAGGAAATAATCGTGAGGCCGGCGATGACCCACCACAGCCAGCTCGAATGTTTGCGAATTGATCCAATCATAGTGAAAAAAAGTGAACGCGAAGCCTAGCTTGCGCGAACGCACAACGCAAACGTAAAAGCAGGTTCAATGCGGATTACTTCAGCCACCGTGCCACGTCCATCGCCGCGTAGGTAATTAAAATGTCCGCGCCGGCGCGGCGCATGGCCAGCAGGCTTTCCAGCGTCACCGCGCGCTCGTCAATCCAGCCGTTCGCGGCGGCGGCCTTGATCATCGCGTGTTCGCCGCTCACGGCGTAGGCGGCGGTGGGCAGGCCGAATTCTTGTTTTACACGGTGGATGATGTCCAAATACGCCAGCGCCGGCTTGACCATCACCATGTCCGCGCCTTCCTGAATATCCAGCGCGACTTCGCGCAACGCCTCGTTGCCGTTCGCGGCGTCCATCTGATAGCTGCGGCGGTCGCCGAAGCTCGGCGCAGATTCCGCCACCTCGCGGAACGGCCCATAAAATGCCGACGCGAACTTCGCCGCGTAGCTCATGATTGGCGTGTCAAAAAATCCTTCGTTGTCCAGCTCCGCGCGGATGGCGCGGACGCGGCCGTCCATCATGTCGCTCGGCGCGACGATGTCCGCGCCGGCCTCGGCGTGGCTGGCGGCGGTGCGCGCGAGCAGCGCGAGCGACGGGTCGTTCAAAATTTTTCCGCCATGGACGATGCCGCAATGGCCGTGCTCCATATATTCGCACAAACAAACGTCGGTGATGACGAGCAGCGACGGCAGTTCTTTTTTCAACAGCCGCGTGACCTGCTGGACAATGCCATTCTTCGCGTAAGCGCCGCTGGCCTTCGCGTCTTTCTTGTCGGGAATGCCGAAGAGCAGGACGGCGGGGATGCCGAGCGCGTGCGCCGCTGCGGCCTCGCGCACAATCTCATCCGGCGACAACTGGAACACGCCGGGCATGGCGTTGACGGGGCGGCGCAATTTCTTACCGCTGCGCGCGAACAGCGGCAGGACGAGCGACGAGACGTTCAACGACGTTTCCGCGACGAGGCGGCGCAGCGCGGGCGACGTGCGCAGCCGGCGCGGGCGGACGACTGGAAATCCGGGCGAATTCATGGCCGCAGTCTAGGTTCTGCGCGGCGCGGGCAAAAGCGGAAAGTTTTGCTGCCACGGACGGCCACCGCCCGATGGTTTTTCCTTTTGAAACCGGGCGCACACACCGGCGGAAGAATCCAAGGCCGCTGACGGCAGGCAAAGTTCCCGCTGACAAATTTAGCGCCGATGGGTTCCGGCTTGCGCCAAACGCTTTTCTCTGCTCAAATTCAGCGGCGCGCGCGATGCAAAACCAACCACAAAATTATCCCAAACATTACTGCGGAGTCTTCGGCATTTTCGGCCACCCGAACGCCGCCGAGCTCGCCTACTTCGGACTTTACGCCCTGCAACATCGCGGGCAGGAGAGCGCCGGCATCGTCAGTTGCCACGAGGGGAAATTTTACAAGCACCACGGCATGGGGCTCGTGCCGCAAATCTTCAACGACCCGAAAATCCTCCATGAGCTCGTCGGCGACCGCGCCATCGGCCACACGCGCTATTCGACCACCGGCTCGTCCAATCTCCGCAACGCCCAGCCGCTCACCGTGGATTGCGCGCGCGGCCAGATCGCCGTCGCCCACAACGGCAACCTGACCAACGCCGCCAAGCTCCGCGATGAGCTGGAAAACCGCGGCCTCGTCTTTCAGACCTCGGTGGACAGCGAAATCATCATCATGATGCTGGCGCAGCCGGAATTGGGCGGCGTGGCCAACTCGCTTGTGCAGACGCTGCGCCGCATCGAGGGCGCGTATTCCTTGGTCATCATGACGGAGAAGGAATTGATCGGCGCGCGCGACCCGCATGGTTTCCGGCCGCTCTCCATCGGCAAGACGGCGGAAGGCGCGTATGTGCTGTCCAGCGAGACGACGGCATTTGATTTAATTCACGCGCAATTCATCCGCGACGTTGCGCCCGGCGAAATCGTCATCATCAACGACAAGGGGCTGACCAGCATCCAGGCGTGGCCGGAACACCAGAAGCGCGCGTTCTGCGTCTTTGAATACGTCTATTTCGCCCGGCCCGACAGCGTCCTCAACGGCCACAGCGTCTATGAAGTCCGCAAGGCCATGGGCCGCCAGCTCGCCCGCGAACACAACGTCAAGGCCGACCTCGTCATTCCCGTGCCGGACAGCGGCGTGTGCGCGGCGATGGGCTATTCCGAGGAATCCGGCATTCCCTACGAGATGGCTTTCATCCGCAACCATTATGTCGGGCGCAGTTTTCTCCAGCCCACGCAGCTCATCCGCGATTTCAACGTGCGCGTGAAGCTCAACCTCATTGAGTCGCTCGTGAAGGATAAAAGCGTCATCATCGTGGACGATTCCATCGTGCGCGGGACGACGTGCCGTTCGCGTGTCAAGACGCTCAAGGAGGCCGGCGCGCGCGAAGTTCATGTGGCCGTGAGCTGCCCGCCGCACCAGTATCCGTGCGTGTATGGCATAGATTTTCCCGACCGCAGCAAGCTGATGGCCGCGAACAACACCGTGGACGAGATTCGCAAATACCTGAACGCCGACTCCCTGCATTATCTCTCGCAAGCGGGGATGGTGGCCGCCACCGGCCAGGCGAAGGAAGCGTTCTGCATGGCCTGTTACGACGGCAAATATCCCGTGGCCTACGACCAACTGCTGGACAAGCACATCATCGAGCGCCGCCGCAAACTGACGCAGACCCTCGGCGAAGCCGCCGCTAAAGAAGACGAGCAGGGCAAGCTGCTGAAGGTTTGATTTTCCATGAGCTTCACGCCCGCCCAGCTTGCCGCGTTCATTGACCACACGCTGCTCAAGCCCGACGCCAGCGCCGCGCAGATCGAACAGCTTTGCGCCGAGGCGCGCGAGCACGGCTTTTTCGCCGTCTGCGTCAACGGCGCGTGGGTCGCCGCCGCGCGGCATTTCCTCGACGGCTCGGACGTGAAGGTCGTCAGCGTCGTCGGCTTCCCGCTCGGCGCGATGGCGGCGGACGTGAAACGCTTCGAGACCGAGGTGGCCGTTGACGATGGCGCGCACGAGATTGACGTGGTGCTGAACGTCGCGCGGCTCAAGGCCGGCGATGACAAATATGTTTTCCGCGAAATCGTGGACGTGGTGGAGGCCGCCGACGAGCGCCCGGTGAAAGTAATTTTGGAAACCTGCCTGCTGACCGACAAAGAAAAAGTCCGCGCGTGCCGGCTCGTCGTGGACAGTGGCGCGCAGTTTGTGAAGACGTCCACCGGCTTCAGCACCGCCGGCGCGACGGTGGCCGACGTGCAGCTCCTGCGTGAAACCGTCGGCGCGAAGTTTGGCGTGAAAGCCTCCGGCGGCATCCGCGAGGCGCAGACCGCGCTGGCCATGATTGCGGCGGGCGCGACGCGGCTGGGAACTTCCAGCGGCCTCGCGATTGTTACCGGCAACGGCACAAAGTAGAAAACCGCATTCAACGACTCAAACGCTTTCGCCGCGTCGGCACGCGTTACGAAAAACGCCATTGGTTTTCCCGGAGCTTCGTTCCACTCGCCGCCATCCTTGACCGGCTCAAATCACCATTTTAAAACGTCGCCTCACGGCGCGGTGAGTTGAAAGATTTTGCCGTCCTGCATCAGGGCGTAAACTTCGCCGTCGGCGTCCTCGGCAAAGCTGCAAATGTTGTCCGGCTGCTGGAGAAGCTTGCCGTGCGCAGTGACTTTGCCAGCGGTGCGGTCATAGTGGAAACCCCAGAGGGTGCCGAGATTGTAATCGCCGTAAATGTAGATGCCGTCGAGCGCAGGAAAGCTCTTGCCGCGATAGACGTAGCCGCCGATGACGCACAGCCCGATGCTGTGGTCAGGAAACAAGCCGCTGGCCCGGAGGTTTTCGCGGTGGGTGTATTCCATGACGGGCTCGATATATTTCGCGCCGGGCGGGCCGGGCTTGAAATGGTGCGCGCCTTCGCGGACGTTCCAGCCGTAGTTGCCGCCCTTCACGCCGAGATCCACTTCCTCCCACAAGTCCTGCCCGACATCGCCAATCCACAGGTCGCCGGTCTGGCGGTCAAAGCTGTAGCGCCACGGGTTGCGCAGGCCGAGGGCGTAAATTTCCTTGCGCGCGCCGCGTTCGCCCATGTTGGGCTCGTGCACAAACGGGTTGTCGCGCGGGATGCCGTATTCGAGGCGGCGGTTGCGGTCGCCAAAGGCGTTGGCGGTCTTGGTATTCACATCAATGCGGAGCAGCTTGGCGAGCAGCGTGGCGACGTTCTGACCGCTGTTGAACGGGTCGTCCGCCGCGCCGCCGTCGCCGAGGCTGAGATAGAGATAGCCATCGGGCCCGAAGCAAAGTTCGCCGCCCTTGTGGTTGCCGAAGGGCTGCTGAACCTGGAACAGGATGCGCTCGGAGGCCAGGTCGGCCGCGTCGGCGTTGGTGGCGGAGACCTTTAATTCGCTGATGACGCTGCGGTAGGGGAAGTTCAGCGGCTGCGTGTGCTGGCCGTCGGGATTCTTCTGGTTGTAATAGACGTAGAAGAGATGGTTCGTGGCGAAGCCGGGATGGAAGGCGAGGCTCAACAGGCCGTCCTCGTTATCAAAGTTCGGTTCGCGGTCGGTGATGTCGAAGAACACCTTGGCGTCGCCGCCGTCGGAACCCTTCTTGGTGACGAGAATCTTGCCGGCCTGATAGACGACGAAGAGGCGGCCGCTGCCGTCCGGCGCCTCGGACATCCAGACGGGGCGTTCGTCGGTGAGCTTGGTCAGCACCGGCTTGAGCGTGAGCTGTGGCAGCGGCTGCGCGCCGGCGGCCAGGCCGAGACCGAGCAGGGCGGCGATGGTCAAAATCTTTTTCATGCGGGGGAAGACGTTAGGCGAAGGTGGCGGGTTTCGATAGAATAATTTTTGCCGGCCAAGGCGGGCGCACTCGGCGCTTTCGTCGCCGGGATTTTCTGTTAGCCTGTCCGCCACGAACATTTGAAATCGCTCATCCACCAGGCCCAAAACGCCCGCTCCGTCCGTGTCTTCCTCGTCGGCGTGGAACTCAAGTCCCGCACCGCCGCCGCCGTGCGCGAATCGCTCGCCGAACTGGAGGAGTTGGCCACCACCGCCGGCACGCTCATCGTTGGCGAAGGCGTGCAGAAAATGGCCGCACCCGTCGCCGCCACCTACATCGGGCCGGGCAAGGCCGAGGAATTCGCCAGGCTATGCAAGGAAGGCGAAGTGGACACGGTCATTTTCGACGACGAGCTGTCACCGGCGCAGACGCGCAACCTGGAAAAAATCTTCGGCGTCAAAATCATGGACCGCACCGCGCTGATCCTGGAAATATTCGGCCAGCGCGCCCGCACACGCGAGGGCAAGTTGCAGATTGAACACGCGCAACTAAAATATTTATTGCCGCGCCTGACGCGGTTCTGGTCGCACTTGTCGCGGCAACGCGGTTCCACCGGCTCCATCGGCGGCGAAGGCGAATCGCAATTGGAAGCCGATCGCCGGAAATTGTCCGAACGTATCGAGAAGATTGAGAGCGAACTCGAACTCGTTCGCCGCCAGCGCGAGACTCAGCGCGCCGGTCGCCAGCGCAGCGAATGGCCGCTCGCGTCTATCGTCGGTTACACGAACGCCGGCAAATCCACTTTGTTGAACAAGCTCACCGGCGCGGCGGTTTTGGCGGAGGACAAATTGTTCGCCACGCTCGACCCGACGACGCGGCGGCTGAAGCTGCCGACCAAACAAAATGTTTTGCTCACCGACACCGTGGGTTTCATCAAAAAACTGCCGCACGGTTTGGTCGAGGCGTTCAAGGCCACGCTGGAAGAAGTGGTGCAGGCGGATTTGTTGGTGCACGTCGTGGACATCAGCCATCCGCAGGCGGAGGAGCAGATTGACGCGGTCAACACGGTGCTGATGGAAATCGGCGCGGCGGAAAAGCCGGTGCTGATGGTGTTCAACAAGGTGGACCGGCTCGCCGGCGGCATCGCACCGCTGATGCGCGAGAAGTATCCGCACGCGGTTTCCATTTCCGCGAAGACGGGCGAGGGCATTACGCCGCTGCTGGCGGAGCTGGGCACGCAGCTCCGGCCTATCCGCGAGTTTCTGGATTTGCGCGTGCCGCAGGAAAAGGCCGCCGTCATTGCGCGGATTCACGCGGTGGGGCAGGTGGTGGAGAGCCGCTACGGCGGGAAGAACGCGCGGTTCAAAGTCCGCATCCCGCCGCATTTGGTGGAGGAATTCGCGCCGTTCGTGGTGACGGAGTAGCCTCGCCAATTATTTTTTCGCAAAAACGAATCTGCGGCTTGCTTCGCAGCGGGCATCGGCGTTAAAGTTTTCCCGAACTCAACAAAGGTTTTAATTATGCCACAAACGGGCCGTCAATCTATCAACCTCAGCAAGGTGCTCTGCGTCATCATGGGCGGCGGGCAGGGGGCTCGCCTCTTCCCGCTCACCAAAGATCGCGCCAAACCGGCGGTGCCGCTCGCCGGCAAATACCGCATCGTGGACATCCCGATCTCGAACTGCATCAACTCGCGCTTCCGCCGCATCTACATCTTGACGCAGTTCAACTCCACCTCGCTGCACAGCCACATTTCGCGGACCTACAAGTTCGACCAGTTCTCATCCGGCTTCGTGGAAATCCTCGCGGCGCAGCAGACGTTCAACAACACCTCGTGGTATGAGGGCACGGCGGACGCGGTGCGGAAAAACCTGGTCCACTTCATGAACCATGATTTCGACTACCTGCTCATCCTGAGCGGCGACCAATTGTATCGGATGGATTTGCAGGAGGTGGTCGAGCAGCACCGCGAGACGGGCGCGGACATCACCATCGCCACGCTGCCGGTCGGGCGCGATGACGCGAAGTCGCTCGGCATCCTCCAGATTGACGGCGAGAAGCGCATCACGCGGTTCGTGGAGAAGCCGAAGGAGGACGCCGTGCTGGACTCGCTCAAGATCACGCCGGAAATGAACAAACAACTCGCCATCCCCGGCGGGCGCGAATCGTTCCTGGCCTCGATGGGCATCTACGTCTTCAACCGCAGCGTCATCGCCGAGCTGCTGGACAACCCGCTCTCCGACTTCGGCAAGCACATCATCCCGCACGCCATCAGCACGCACAAAGTTTTTTCCTACGTTTACCAAGGCTACTGGGCGGACATCGGCACCATCCGCAACTTTTTTGAGGCGAACCTCGACCTCGTCACCGAGCTGCCGCGCTTCAACTTCTTCGACATGAGCGCGCCGATCTTTTCGCGGCCGCGCTACCTGCCCGGATCCAAGATCAACGGCGCGCAGATTGACCACGCCGTTATTTCCGACGGCTGCATCATCAACCGCGCCCGCATCAACCAGAGCATTGTCGGCCTGCGCACCATCATCGGCGACGGCACGGAACTCAACCGCGTGGTCATCCTCGGCAGCGACTATTACGAATCAATGGAATCCGTGGAGCGGCACGAAAAAGAAGGCATGCCGCGAGTCGGCATCGGCGCGCACTGCAAGATCGAGAACGCCATCATTGACAAGAACGCGCGCATCGGGAACAACGTGGTCATCTCGCCCGCCGGCAAGCCGGAGAACCTCGACCATGAGCACTACTTCGTCCGCGACGGGATCATCATCATCCCGAAGGACGCGGTGATCCCGCACGGCACGGTGATTTGAACCCGGCTGCGAATCGGGCCGAATCACGAACGAACCCGCCGAAACCACCAACGGAGCTTTTCCGCCGCCAGCAAGTGGCTGGCAATCCGCCCGGGCTGGCCAAAAAACGTCTTCAATTCCTCAAGGATGACGTTTTCCAAATCCACAATGGCAATCTTGTTGCAACATTTCCGGCAAAAATATTTCGGGCTGTTGGTGGCAACATACATTTTAGCCGATGGCGTGTCGCTGGTGATGGGCAAGATTCAAGTGGCGCTCGGCCAGACGCCGCCCGCTGCCGTCCAGCCGGCGGCCTCACAATGAGGCACACCTCTTTGACCCCGATTCACGGCGTGATTAATGGTCAAAGTGGAATAGTTTTTTCGGTTGTGAAAGTTCTGTCTTACAACGAAGTCAAGGCACAAGAAGCCGGGGCCGCCGCACCGTCATGAAGCGGCGGGGTTCGCGGTCAGCCATGGCCGGCCAGCGCCCGGTCTCGCTCATGGGCCGTGGTGCAAAATGGCGGATCACCCCCCCCAAGGGCTGGCGGCAATGGCAAAATAGGCCTGACTTGGGCGTCAACGCTGCAATTTTTCAGGGCCAGTCACCGGCCGGTTGACAACTCTAAACGGTTCCATTATGGTGGCGGCATGGCT
>Ga0302266_10002052_pt1 | contig 17806 bp, 7 predicted proteins | sample III_Bog_E1_2_FD_194559 | JGI IMG/M metagenome (GOLD analysis project Ga0302266, IMG submission 194559) | Peat permafrost microbial communities from Stordalen Mire near Abisko, Sweden - III_Bog_E1_2 | ecosystem: Environmental > Terrestrial > Soil > Wetlands > Peat | place: Sweden: Abisko... | reverse complement strand
CCTCCCAGCGGGACAACCAACGCCGGCTCCGACTCAGGACTTTGGCGAAGTAAATTACGCACCAGGGGGCTATTGTGGCTGGCATGCGCGGCGATCGTCGTGCTGGTGGCTGCCGCCGGAGTGAGCTGGAGATATCGCACTGTTCATACTCAAACTGCTTTGGACGATTTTTGGGGTCCCGTTTTGCACGACCAGCGGACGATTTTGATTTGCACAGGGAGCGTGATCTTTGCACCGGAAAGGGTTTCAGGAACCCTGACCGCAGGCAAAGATATTGAATACCCATTTGTATCCATGGAGGGAGCATCTGCCATTTCGCAAATCAGCGGACTCCTTCCAAGCTACGGAGTAGAAGCGCAACTCAAGTCCGCCGGGGCAACTCCTCTGACGGAACTGCGCGAACATTCATTCATCCTGGTAGGTGCATTCAACAATCAGTGGTCGCTGCGTTTGGTCGAACCTTTGCGATTTCATTTTGAATCAAATCCGGCTGAATCGATTGTCGACCGAATGCAGCCTCAGGTTCGCTGGTCCCGTGACCCTTCGCTTTCCTATTCCAGCGCCGATGATTATGCACTGGTGGCCCGGTACCGCGACACAACAACCGACAGTTGGGTTGTTGTACTGGCTGGAGTTGGACGCAACGGAACTGAGGCCGCTGCCGAATTTGCAAGCAGCCCGCATTACATGCAACTCCTTCGCGATCAGCTCGGCAAGGACTTCAACACCCGAAATGTCGAAGCTGTGCTGAAGGTGAGTGTTATTGACGGAAAGACGGGAGCCCCTTCGATTCTTGCCGTTCACGCATGGTGAACGACTCGCCATTCTCCGCGAATTCGTAGCAAAAAACATGCGGCGTGATTGCCGAGCGATTTCACTCGCTCTAGTTCCGTGTGGAGGCAGAATCTGGACAAAGCAAGGATCACGGTGCGAGTTTCCGTTCAGTCACTTCCTGAATAGCCTGCTGAAACGCCTTCCAACCGCACGACATGTCGGCCTGGCTGCATCCAGGTACGAAAACCGGCACACGCTCCGGCGGGCTTTTCAGGTCCAACGGAACAGCACTGCGCATCTGGTCAAGCGTTTGCGCCATATAAGAAGTGCGAACCGAATATTCCCCCGATTGATGGCTTTGCCAGAGCTCAAACACCAGCGCTCCGCCTGGCGGCGTGTCATCGACGCGGCCATCGATGAGCCAAGTAAGGCCAAGCGCGCCGCTGATGTTGGAAATGTTGGTGTCATGGCCGACCAGGACCAGAAGCCGATCCGCAGGCTTGCCAAGGGCTCCAGGCGTCGCCTTTCCACTCATAGCCTGTTCCATCGAGTTGAGAGTGTGCTGGAGCAGGTTCGATGATCCTGCACGCGCAATATAGCTGGTGCGGCGCTCCAGTTCCGCGTTTGCAGTATGGAGTTGCACCAGTTCGCGCAACTTGTTCGCATCCACGCGTCCCCAGCCGACCTGCGATGCGTCCATGCCTTCGGTGTATTCGAGCAGCAGATTTTCGGCCATGGTGGCAGCCGTGCCCAGGGGTGATCGAAGCTCGACCAGGTGGTCGCCTTTGCCGGGGCCGATGGAAGACGGAATGTCGAAGAGCGAACTGTGCGCGCCCGCGCAGGCTGAGCTGGGATTGCATCCCAACAGCACCTCCTCCAGCGCCTGGAGTTGCGGCCGGTATGTTTCCGCCAGTCCTGCCGGATTATTACCGATGCGTCCGGCGATGGCCGCGGTTGCAATCGCCTTGTCGACATGCCCGACTCCCGCCTCGAGAGAGTGAAACAGCGGGTCGGGTGTGCCTTCAGGCTGCGCCTGTATGGCAACGTTGCAGCCGGGGAACATGCCCGCAGCCAGCGCCTTGCCGGTCTCCCGGGTACGCTGGTCAGAGTCCGCGATCACCGACACCTGTGCAGCATCCCCGCAGCCCTGGGCCCCGAACAGGCCTTCTTTTGCAAAGAGCTCGCGGTCGTACGCGCCGAAAATCGTCATCAGCTTTGCGCCGTGTTCAGTAAGGTAACCCGGGGGAACACTCCACTGCGGCCAGGGCTTGGCCGAGTACTGGTTGAGCGTGTCGGTCTTGCCCGTGGGAGAACGTACACCGTGCCGGGTGATGATGACTACGTACTTCAACGTATCGGACGTTTGCTGACTCGCAGCGGGTGCGGACGTGGCAGTCTGCGTCGAGGCTCGCGTCGACGGCAGCGTGGTGACGACCACGAGGGCGGAAAAGAATGCGGCGGTAAGCTTTGCCGCGCGAATCGGCTTCATTGCTTTTCCTTCGATGGCGCTGTGGAGTAAACACGAATCTCCGCCGTCTTTGCGGCAGTTCCCGGAACGCCGACATAGAGATTGTTCTCCGCTGGAACAAACAGCGCGGTCTTTGCGCCGGCTGCCGTATGCGTCACGCCGATGGTTGACATGCCCGTGCTTGCGTCCGCCTGAATCACATCTACCTCACCCGCGCCGCTGATGACGTATATCCGGTGCTGCGCCGCATCGTAGAAGAGATCGTCCGCTCCGTCGCCCGTGGGCTCGCGAGCGATTTCAGCTCCGGTAACTGCGCTCAGCACCAGCAGCGCGGCCGGCTTCCGGCAAGCAACGTAGAGGCGTTGCCGTACGCTGTCATAAGCCATTGGAACGTTGTCCGCTGCGCCGGTCAGTTTCCAATGGGCGACGACGGTGTTGCTTGCGCCGTCGATTACTGCAACCTCAGCCGAGTCTGCAATGTTGGCGAAGATACGCCGCCCCTGCATATCGAAATCGAGCGCTTCGGGATGGCTAGCCACTGCAAGGTTCGCGAGCAGGGCGAACTTTGCGGTATCGATCACGGCGACTTTACCGGGAACAGCCGCGCTTCCACCGCCGTGACCTACATAGAGCAAGTGGTGCTCCTCGTCGAAAACCATGTCGTCGGCATCGTCTGAGAGCTTGATGCTTCCGGCAAGCTTCAACGGGTTGCCCTTGTAGAGACTGAGTTCCGCAAGCGCGCCATCGGCGACGTAGAGGCTACCAGTGGCCTGGTCCCAAACCAGGCCATGCGGTTTGCCAAGGCCGCTGATGCTTTGTTCGACTTTCGCGGTTTTTAGATCGATGACTTCAACGGAATGATTACCGGTAGCTGCGGCAAACAGTCGACGGCCGGCAACATCTATGGCAAAGTGGTCGAACTTGCCGGCGACGCCGGGTAGTGGAATTGTTTGGCTGAGCGGCAGTGAAGAAGGCTGTGAAATTGCCGCGAGAGAACTTAAGAGAAGAAGAGCCGTTACGAATATCCGCATTTTGTAGTGTCCAAATCGAAAGCAGAAATGTGCGGGCGCCAGGGCAGTGACCCTTGACGCCCGCAATTGATTTACTTCTCTCGGCCTGAGTTCCACTTCAGGCTTACTTCATAAGTCGGCTTGTAGTACTCGCGCTGTGTCATGTATTGTTCGCTGCCGTTGTAGAAGCCGAACACCTCATTGTTGAGATTGAGTCCCTGCACCTGGAGCTGCAGGCCGCGATAGATGCGTGCGCCCATCTGTGCGTCCACCTGGAAATGCGGGTAAAAATAATTGTCGCCGCAGGGTCCGTTGATGGGGCCGTTGAGTGGTCCGGGGTTGGGGTTGGGCCCGTTGTTGCAGACTGAAATCCCGGAAGCCGTGCTGTAGTACTGATACGCGTCAATGTTTGCGCTGTTGTAAGACGCGCCCATATGAACCGAGTAACGGCCAAATTCATATTCTGGTTCAACGTTGAAGGCATGCTTCGCAGTTCCCATTAAAGAAGGCGAATCCGTGCGGTTCGGCAGTCCGCTTATGCCCGAGTCGTTGTAAGAATAATTGGCCATAAGTCCGAGGCCACGAAGAGCGCCGGGTAGATTGGTGTACTTCTGTTGCAGCCCGAATTCCAAGCCCCAAACGTGGGCTGAGTTGCCATTGGCATCCTCCTGCGCAAGGGAGCCAGATGGTGTACCCGGCACCGCAGCAAGGCAGTTGCCGGTGCAGGGGATATTGGCTGTCACGATCGGATTGGTCAACTGCTTATAGAAGAACCCGGTTTGAATCAGGCCTAACGGTTTCAGCTCCTGCTCTAGGAGGACATCATAGTTGTTTGCATGTGTGGGCTTTTCGGCAGGGTTGCCGATGCTGGCCACCACGGGGTAATTCCCGGAGGCCGAAACGTATGGCACCAGGTCGTACTGGTTTGGGCGGGAGATGCCTCGTGCATAGACCGCGCGGATGGCCGTCGCGGTCGTAACTGCATAGCGAGCCTGAATGCTGGGCAGAGGATCGATATAGTCCTGGGTATTGGTAACGGATGTTGTTCCAATCCAGTTCCCATTCGCATCCATCCCGTCCCCAAAGGCACCGGCGACAGGGTTCACCAGATTTCCCAACCCATACTCGTGCGTTGCTTCCAGGCGCAGGCCCGTCTGTAAGCTCAGATGGGAGAGATGGAAGGTGTTCATGATGTAACCGGCGGAGATCCGCTCAATCAAATCGTAGTTGGCGGAATCAGACGAGCTCCGGGTGGCTGCCACGTCCAGAGGAAGTAGAGTCGGATTGGCGCCAAGGAATTGATCGACCTTGTAGTGGTCCGTCGTTTCCCCCATGTGGTAGCTGCCGCCATAATAGTGCGGATCCTGGAAGCCGCTAGCGAACATCTCTGAGTTAACAGGACTGGCATTGTCGGCGGCGTCGGAACAGATCGGAGCGTTCGGGTAGCCTGGATCCGCCTGCGGACAATAATCGTATGTCGGGGTGAAAGCATTCTGTCCTTTGTGCGAATTGCGGAATTCGCCGCCGAACTCGAGTGTGGCGGAGTGTGAGCCGAGGTGATAGTTGAGGCCCATCGCGCCCCACTCCTGCAGGTTCAGTTGGGTCGCCTGCCCGGAGGTGGTGTTGATATTGTCCAGCGTGTAATTGGAGAGGCTGAAGATATTCTGTTTCGGGGTGGTCGCATTCGGGGTCATGCAGTTGGACGACCATTGGGGACGGTAGGGGTCGCCATTGAGGCCGCCGAGATATTCGCAATTGTTTCCCACGGCCTTCAACGCCTTGCTGGCATCGAAAGCGCCTCCAGGATTACCGCCGGCATCGAGTTCGCGGCCGCGCGAGACCGACGAGCCCCATGTAATCCAAAGATTATTGAAGACATGGTTGCCGCCGATCCCCAGGCTGCCGATAGCGAAGTCGGGACGGCGGATCGAATACTTGAACTTCGGCTTAGCTTCGGTCTGAACTGTGTAGGTCCATTTGTCTCCCCAATCCTTGAAGTCGGTGAGGATGACGTGCGCCGCAAGACTTGAGTGTTCGTTCAGCTTGTAATCGACGCCCATGGTTCCACCCCAGCGCAAGCGCTGATGACGATATTCGCGGATATCGATTGAGTCGTAATACGGGGTGGTAGTGCCATCAGGGTTCAGGTCGGGCTGCGGTTCAATGTCGTTGTATCCCCGCCCGTTGTAATCGTAGCTGGCGCTCGCGATCACGCCAAATCTCTTGGTGTTGCCGAAACGCTTGCCCACCGTAAAGTCCACGAGACCCATGTAGCGGCCGTTTTCAATCGGCGAATAGCCGAGGGTCGAAATGCCGTCGATGGTGGGTGTTTCACCGGCCCGCTTGGTAACCATGTTGACCGAACCGCCAATGCCATCCGCATCCTGATTGGCAGAAAGCGTTTTGTTGAGTTCGATCGATTGCACCATGTCCGCGGGAATAGTGGCCAGCAGAACCTGGCGCACATTTGATTCCGGCGAAGGAATGGTTACGCCATCAATGGTGGTGTTCGTGAGGCGTGGATCGAGGCCGCGAACCTGCACATAGACCGCTTCTCCCTCATCGCGCTGCACGGTTACGCCCGGAAGGCGGCCAACCGCATCGGCAATGTTGGCGTTGGGCAGAGAAAGAATCTGCGATTCCGGCATCACCTGCAAAATATTGGGCGCGGTAATCTCCTGGTTGATTGCTTCTACTTCATCCTTACCACTCTCCGCGGAGACTACGACCTGTTCGCTGCTTGACGCCACGCCAAGGGTCAAATCCGTGTGAAGCGTTTGCCCGGCGGTCACCGTAACGGTCTTCGTGATTGAAGTGAATCCCACGCTGGTAACTTTCAAGGTATAAGCGCCGGAAGGCACTGCCGGAAAAATGTATTCACCCAGAGCGTCGGAGGTTGTGGACATTCCCGACGGCTCAAGCTGAATGGCTGCTCTTTGGATGACTGCGCCGGTCGCGTCGATCACTCGTCCGGCGATGGCGCCTTTCGATGACTGGCTCAATCCCGGAAGCGCCAGCACCAGCAGTAAGAATGAAATAAACGGCAAGCGTCGCATAATGGTCTCCTCAACCAGCCGAAACGAATTCACCTCACAAATGAGAGATCCGGCTGGTTACAAGTCGGAGTTTAGGAAGCTTTGTTAAAGGCCCGTTAACAATACGGTGAATAATCCCTAAGGTTCGGCGCGGATGAACAATTCCACGAGCATTCGTGTTGAAATTAATCTGTCATTCGTTTTTCTTGAAGTGAATCTCCGGCATAGCCAGAGGCCCGATGCGCATTCTAGTAATCGAAGACGAAACCCGCATGCTGGAGTTGCTACGCAAAGGGCTCTATGAGTCCGGCTACACGGTAATGACCGCGAGCGACGGAGAGACGGGACTTGCAATCGCATTGGCGCATGATTTCAGCGCCATTGTGCTGGACATCGGCCTGCCGTGCCGGGATGGGTTCTCCGTGGCGCGGGAACTGCGGGAACGCAAGCGCGCAACTCCGATATTGATGTTGACGGCGCGTGACGCCGAAGACGACATCATTCGTGGACTCGACCTGGGCGCCGACGATTACATGACCAAGCCGTTCTCATTCCAGGAGCTGATTGCGCGTCTGCAATCCATTACGCGGCCGCATCGGGAAGAGACGATCACTCGCATTGAAGCCGGCGACCTGGTGGTCGATCCAGTGCGCCACTCCGTGACGCGCGGAAGCGCAAACATTGATTTGACGCGAACAGAGTTTGCGCTGATTGGGCGCCTCGTGCGTAGTGCCGGCGGCTGTGTTTCGCGCGAGGCACTGAGCGAAAGCATTTGGGGCTCAGACGCGACCGTTGGTCCCGGCGCTCTCGACGTGTTGGTGAATGCGGTGCGCCGCAAGGTTGACGCGCCGTTCAAGTACAAACTTATCCGCACTGTGCGGGGGGCCGGTTATGTGCTGAAGGTGCAGCCGGCCACGGGGAGCGCATCGCGATGAAGTCTCTTCCTATCCGAGTGCGCCTCTCTCTCTGGTACTTCGCCATGTTCGCGTCGGCGGCCATCCTGCTTAGCGTTACAAGCCTGTGGATGTTGCGCCGCAGCATGGATGTTACGGAATATCAGGAATTGCAGGAGCGTGCCGAAGATGTACAACTGGTGCTCCAGCATGAAGATCCGAATCTCAGACTGGATGCTCTGCAGAAGGATTTCGAATCCGTCTACAGCTTCAAAGACGATGGAAAATATCTGCAAGTTCGCGATCAGGACGGCAACTGGATCTTCCGCTCCAAGCGCATGATTCTGCAGAATCCCGATCTCCCTCAGGCCGGCCACATTCCCTCCGCCGGCATTCAGAGCGAGTTTCACCAGGGCACACGTTTTGTGCGCTTGCTGACATATCCGATCGTGGTGCGGGGAAAGATTTACACGGTGCAAACCGGCATGGCGCTCAATAAGTCCACTGCGTTGTTTACCATGTTTCGCACCGATCTGCTGTTGCTGACGCCGGCCGTGATTTTATTGGCCGCGCTGGCCGGGCACCTGATGAGCCGCAAGGCGCTGAAGCCGGTGGCCGCACTAGCCGCGCAGGCGCGCCTAATCAACGATCGCAATCTCGACACGCGCCTTCCCGAACCCAATACCGTGGACGAGATCTCCGATCTCTCCAGGACACTGAACCAAATGCTGGAGCGCATCGACAACGCATTCGCAAGTGTGCGCGCGTTCACCGGCAATGCCTCTCATGAATTGCGCACGCCTATCTCGCTGATGCGCACAGAAATCGATGTGGCTCTCTTTCGTCCCCGGGATGCGAAGGAATATCGCGAAACGCTGATGCGGCTCAATGAGGAAGCGGTTCGTATGACCAACCTGGTCGAGAATCTGCTTTCGCTGGCACGCGCCGACGGTGGGGCAGACGCCTTGAGCACTGCGCCTATCGACCTGCGCGTTCTTATCCAAAGTGCAGTGCGAACATGGACTGCCCCAATGCAGCGGGCGATGCTCGATTTTCGCGCGGACGTTCCCGTTGAAAACCTTGTTCTGCTGGGCGACGCGAACAGCATTCTGCGGTTGATGTCTATTCTTCTGGAAAATGCTGCCAAGTACACGCCACCCGGCGGATCGGTGATTCTGAGCGCCGCCGTTGCCGGTCCGCGCATTGTCATCTCTGTTCGCGACACCGGCATCGGCGTTCCCGCGACGGAACTACCGCGCATCTTCGACCGCTTCTATCGCGTCATGCAGGCCAGCGATCCGGCTCCGCGGGGATCGGGCCTGGGACTCGCGCTCGCGAAGTGGATCGCCGAACGGCACGGGACGCAAGTCACGGTAGACAGCCAGCCAGGCCGAGGAAGCTGTTTCTCCTTCTCGCTTGAGAACGCAACTCTTCCCGTTCCGACCAAGGGTGTCTTCACTCTGTCTGGCACCGATTAGCGAAGAGCGTGGAAGCCGGCGCTGCCCTCGCCTACACCATGGGCAGCATGGGAGTGGCCACGCTACTGCCGCTGGGCAAGCTGGTCGTCACCTGCTATGTTGCGCTCGCCATCTTTGGACGATGTGAACCTCAGGTTCAGGAATCCGGCACATGAGAGATCCTTGATCGCTAAGAGCAGACGTCAGACATTGCTAACGAGAATTCGTTGCCGCAGGCCCAAGCTTTGGTGACACTTGTCACTTTGGACAAACTCGCGCGGACAGCACGTCAGGCGACGATCGCAATTTATTAAATAGGAAACACTTTGTGGTGGGCCCGGAGGGATTCGAACCCCCAACCAAGGGATTATGAGTCCCCTGCTCTAACCGTTGAGCTACAGGCCCGTACTCTATTAACAACAAGCTGCGAGAAGCCTTACCTGTTGACTTAAAATATTGCATCTAAAAGCGTTGCAACCTGCTATCGTTCAATGCTTCCAGCCACTCCTACTGATCTTCTCAAATCTGTCGGACGAGAGCTGAACTCATCCACCCGCGAAATGCGCCGACTCGGTGACAAGCGGGACGCGCGAGTGTCTATCCAGCTTCATCATTGTAAACGCAGAGTTACCTGGTCCACCTTGAGCGGTCAGCGAGCGGGGGATTGTGAGCCCAACCCCTTAGTTCATCCCTCTTGGAAGCAGGAGTTTCGAGATTTCGGATGCACCATCGCTCACCATGGTTTGCAGGAGCTGATCCGGCGCTATTTGTGTGAATGTAAGAAGTAAAGTTAAGCGAGTTACAAAGTAAGTATTGACAACCCGTCTGTTCAACGATAGTCATAGTTAGACTCCGCTCAAAGGCTCTAGCCTGCCTCGAGTGCACTAAGGCGCACTTCCCCTGAACGACTGAAAGACTGATATAACCGGAGTCTCTCGTAGTAACTCGGCGCGGACGACCAGAATCTCATTCTGATCCCGCGATCCATTCCTTTCAATCCAAAGAGTTTGTACGCTTATTGCGTGTGGGGTTGCCAATGGTCTCGTTCAATCGTGTTTCTGCGTTCGCCCTCCGTTCAGCCAGCCTGAAGTTCAGCCTGTTTGCCCTCGCGTTGGTAACCCTCCTGCCTTTCGCGGCCAGCGCCCAGCAGACGTTCACCGGAGGAGCCATTGCGGTGGGCAGGACGCAGACCACCTCGTCCAGCAATGCGATCACGATCAGCGGTGCAACGGGGTCTTCGATTGCGACTCTCAAGATCATTCTCAATGGCGTCACGACGGATGGAAGCGCGTGCGCCGATGACAATTGCTGGAGCCTCATTCCCACATCGTTCTATCTGCAGTCCCCGCACGGCGGACCAACGCTGGTCTTGCTCGGCGGAACGGGCGACGGTATCGACGGCGATGACAATGAGGACTCAGGATCAGGGCTCAAGAACGCCACGATAACGATTCAGGATGGCGCCGGCTCGGCACCCAACGACGTCGCGTGGGCTCCCCAAGGGGGCACTTTCACGGTAAAGCCAACTTCTTTCTATGTGACTAACAGCCAACCACCGCCTTTGGGCACGGAAGCCGACTTTCCTCAACCAGACGGTACCGCCACCCTAACCGGCAAGTTCTCTGGAACCGGCATTAGCAATGGCGATCAGTGGACACTGTCGATTCAAAACCAGGATGGGTACACCACACCCATCAACATCAGTTCCTGGCAGATGGTTGTTACGTACGCCACCACCACCCCCACCTCGACCGTGGTCTCCTCCAGCCAAAACCCAGCCTTTACCACGTCTCCCAACAACAGCGTGACGCTGACTGCGACTATTACGCCCAATTCGGGCCCCATAGGGACGGTTGCGTTTACCGACAATGGCACAATCATCTCCGGTTGCGACGCCGTTCTTGTAAGTGGTGGCCACGCAACCTGCACCACCACAGCCCTGGCCCAGGGCTACCACACCATCGAAGCGGCTTACGGGGGGGGCGGCGGTTACGGGCAAAGCAGCGGAAGTCTTACCCAATTGATCGAGGTTCATCCCGCGCAAACCAGTAACACGTGGTGCAATAACACCTCATTCTCTGCCCCGTTGAACGGTACAGGCATCGTTTACCCTGCCGTGATCCCCGTCTCCGGGTACGGCGTCGGATCAACCGTCGGCAACGTGACCGTGGAATTGGAAAACGTAACGGAAGGCGCGGCGGGCGCCGGAATTCAAGCGCAGTTCCTGCTGGTTGCCCCGGGCGGCGCGAACAATCTCGATTTCCTGGATGATGCGTTCAATGTAGAGGCCTCAGCCGTCAACCTGTTCATCTCCGATTCCGCCAGCCTTACTCCCACTCAAGGGACCGCCCCCATCAACAACGACACGTATCTGCCATTCGACGGCCAAACGTCGGTAGACACTTTCCCGGCCTCCAACTCGCCCATCGTCGATTCGGGCATCCCCTCGGTCCCCGGAACCATCAATTTCGCCGCACCCCACGGCCATACCAATTCATTCACGCTGCAGCAGGCGTTCAGCGGCGCGCCGGCAAATGGCGACTGGGCGTTGTATGCCACTGCCTCCAACGGCTCCGACCTCCTCACCGTGGGCGGCTGGTGCGTTACTCTGGACGTCAATAGCGGAGTGGGAACTACAACCAGTCTGAGCTCAAGCGCGCAGAGGGCGACCCACGGGTCAAGCGTTACGTTGACCGCCACAGTGACAATCCAGGGATCGTCCACCCCGGTCACCAGCGGCACCGTGGAATTCAAGGACGAAACCACCGGCAATGTCCTCGCCTCAGCGAACCCTCTAAATGGAAGCGGCGTTGCGTCAGTCTCGGTGAGCAACCTCGCCGAGGGCGACCACAAGATCATCGCCAGCTACAGCGGAACCGGTGGCTTCAACACAAGTTTCTCCAACCTATACCAGCGCATCGACGACTCCACCGGCATCACGTCGTTGGGCGGCAATCAATGGCAGTTCTGCAACGCAGGCCAGATCACCATTCCGATGGGGACCAGCGGCGCTGAAACGCCTAACCCATCCAATATTTTCGTGTCGAATTTCCCTGGAACCCTGAAAACCGCTACGCTCACCCTGAACAATTTCTCTATATCTCAGGGCGATCAACTCGACAACACCGCGTCGCTGGTGGTTGGTCCAACGGGAACCGCGCTGGACTTCTTCTCCAATACGGCCGATGGCACAATTGAAGACACTGCGGGCGCTGGAAACTACACATTTGCGGACGCCGCCAGTGCCCTGGTACCGAGTGGGAGCGGGAATCTCACTCCCGGCACCTACAAGCCCACCAGCTACGTAGGTACTGACAGCGGGAACGATATCTTTACAGCCGATGTCGGCGGCTTCTATACGCTGCCCGGAGCGTTCGGTTATTCGGCGAGCCGCGGCACCTCCACCTTCAATAGTGAGTTCGGCGGCATTCCCGCGAGTGGCACCTGGAGTCTCTATTTCAGCTCACCCAACGCTAACGAGAACGGGAGCGGAGCCGCCGGTGGATGGTGCTTGAACCTGACGGCGAACCAACCCACGGTGACGGTGGCTGTGCCATCCGTCGACGCGTTCACGCAGGGCGGAGCGGATCAGAAGATTGCGGTAAGCATCACCAACACCGGGACCACGGGCCCCACAGGCGACCCGACCGGCGGCAGCAACCCGTTGACGGTGACCGATACGTTAAACTCCGCATTCACCTTCAACAGTGCCGGCTCAGGTGGAACAGGTTGGAGTTGCTCGGCGTCGGGACAAGTTGTAAGTTGCAGCAACGACTCGGCGGTTGCCGACAATGGCGGCACCTATCCTCAACTGACGATTGCCGTGAACGTATCGGCGGGAGCGACGGGCAGCGTCACCAACGCGGTGTCGGCAAGTGGAGCCGGAGTAAGCACCACCAACTCGAACACCGAAACAATCGCCATCGATGTGCCACCGGTCATTACAAGCGGCAATAGTGCCACATTTACTGTCGGCACCGGTGGTTCCTTCACCGTGACTACCACGGGCACGCCGACTGCGGCGATCAGCGAGACCGGTCCGCTGCCCACCGGCGTCACATTCATCGACAACGGCAACGGCACCGCGACCATCGCGGGCACCCCGGCAGCGGGTTCTGGTGGGCCATACTTCTTCACCATCACCGCGAACAACGGCACCACAAACGCTAATCAAATCTTCACGCTGACGGTAAACCAGGCTCCGGCTATTACCAGCGCTGCCGGCACAACATTCACAGCTGGAACGTTTGGCATCTTCACCCTGACGGCCACCGGTTACCCGGCTCCCGCGTTCAGCGAGACAGGCGCTCTCCCCCCCGGAGTTACCATAAGCAGCACAGGCGTTCTCAGCGGTACACCCGCCTTCGGCACAGGTGGCTCCTACACCATCACCGTCAACGCGACAAACTCCGTGACTACTGCCCAGCAAACCTTTACGCTGACTATTCAGCAGTCCCCGGCCATTATCAGCCCCAGTGCGATCACCTTTACTGGCGGCACGTCCGGCACCTTCACGGTAATCACGACGGGCTCGCCTACGCCGTCAATCGGCGAAACGGGCGTTTTGCCAACCGGCGTCACATTTATAGACAACGGCAACGGCACCGCAACGTTGTCCGGCACGCCGGCGAATGGTGGTTCTTTCCCCATCATCATCACCGCGGATAACGGCGTCGCTCCTCCCGCGATTCAGAGCTTCATTCTGACGGTGACGCAGTATGCACTGACAACTACCGCCAACCCTGCCGCAGGTGGTACCGTCTCCCCGGTATCTGGTAGCAGTTACAACCCCGGTACGGTAGTCGGGATCGTTGCAACGCCCGCCACCGGCTATACCTTTGTCGGCTGGACCTCTACTGCGGACCCAGTTACGGACTCAACGTCAGCCAGCACCACCATCACCATGAATGGGCCCGAAAGTGTGACCGCACAATTCGCGCCGATCCTTGTGGTGAACACACCCAATGACGATTCCGGCACGGCTGCAAATTGCACAGCGCAATCCGCCCCCGGATCAAACACTGTAGACACTGCCTGCAGCCTCCGCGATGCCCTGCTCAACGCAGCCAATTCCGGTGCGGGTGGCGTCACCTTCGACTCCACTGTGTTTGCGGCCCCCAGCACCATCACGCTCAGTAACGGCACGCTGACCCTTCCCACGAATACCTCAATCACCGGTGCGACCAGCGGTTCAGGCCTGGGGCTCACGAACCTCGTAACGGTCGATGGCGGAGGCGCCAGCAACAACGCTGCGGTCTTCACTGTCAATAGTTCAGCCGCGAACGCCATCATTTCCAACCTCATTATCACCGACGGCATTGTCACCGGGCCAAACGGCGGCGGCATTGTGAACGGGTACGCGGCCAGCCTCACCGTCGTCGACAGCACCATTTCAGGAAACTCGGCGCCCTCCGGAACAGCCGGCATCTTCAACGACTACAACGCGACTTTGACGATCGCCTCCAGCACGATCGCTAACAATTCGGGCGGCGCCGGCGGCATCGTGAACGAGCCCGGTGGAACAATCAACGTTTACGAAAGCACCATCTCCGGAAACAGCGCCACCAACTCCGGAGGCGGCATTGTCAACGACGGCGGCACCTTGACGATCATCGGTGGCACAATCTCGGGCAACTCCGCTGCTTTCGATGCCGGTGGAATCCTGAGCAACAATAGCGGTACGTTGAACCTCACGGACACCATCGTCTCTCTCAATTCCGCTCCCAGTAATCCCGATGTGGACGGGACTGTCACTGACCACGGCGGCAATCAGATAGGCGCAAGCGGAATTGCCCTTTCACCTCTGGGCAGCTTTGGTGGCCCCACACAAACCCAGATTCCTTCGCCCGGTAGCCCCGCGCTCTGCGGCGGAGTTTTCGCCAGAAGCAGAAACCCCCTCATCCGCTTCGACCAGCGCGGCGCGGATGATAATCCAAGTTGCCCGGACTCGCTCGACTCGGGCGCGGTTCAAACCAACTACGCCATCGCCTTTACCACTCAACCGCCTGCAAACGTCAACGGTGGAGTGCCGGTTTCTCCGGCTCCGGTAGTCACCTTGACGGAAAGTGGCTCTGTCTTCACGGCCGCCACCAGCTCCGTCAACATGACCGACGCCGATAGCGCCCTGTCCGGTGGAACCAATTCGGCAGCGCTGTCGTCGGGATCAGCCACCTTCTCCAATCTCATCTTCTCTCAAGTTGAAACCGGCGACACGCTGACTGCGTCCCTCACTCTCAATCCGAATCTCGCTCCCGCGATCGTCATCAACTCGGCGCCAAGCACCGGAGTTACGGTGGGCGGACTCGCCACGATGATCTCCCCCACTCCAGGACTGAAGACCATTCTTCCCTCCACCAACGTGACCTTCCAGTGGGGCGCTGGCGCCGGGGTTAACCAATATCGGCTCGATCTCGGCACCGCCGGGCCGGGTGCAACGGATGTGTTCACATACGTAGGAACGAATACTTCGGCGACCGTCTCGAACATCCACCCAACCGGTGGAACGGTGTACGCGAGACTCTCTTCCTATATCAACGGGGCATGGATGTTTAACGACTACGTCTATACCGCGAGCCCGGCGCCGGTAAAGGCCACACTCACCACGCCCACACCTGGCCTTAGCACTTTGCTCGGCTCCAGCAATGTGAACTTCCAGTGGACCGCTGGAACTGGGGTTTCACTCTACCAGCTTAGCCTCAGCGTCATTGGACCTGGCCAAAGCGAACTGTTCATGTTCAAAGGCGCGGCCACTTCAGCAACCGCAACCACACTCCCCGCAAAGGGCCAGATCGTCTACGCAAGACTCTCTTCCGAAATCGGCGGCGTATGGCAGTCTAACGACTATCAATATACCGAGAGCGGTACCACCTCCGCGGCCCTGCTCACGTCTCCCGCGCCTGGATTAGGCACGGTCCTTGGATCCAACAATGTGACCTTCCAGTGGACCGCTGGGACAGGAGTCAACCTCTACCAGCTCAATCTTGGTTCCACGCTGGGTGCGAGCGACCTGTACCTGTACAAAGGCACGGCAACTTCCACCACGGTGCCCAGCCTCCCTGCAAACGGCCAAATCGTCTACGCACGGCTCTATTCAAGGATCAACGGAGTCTGGGTATACGACGACTATCAGTACTACAACGACAACGGTTATAGCGCAGGCGGTACCGCCGCTGCAGCGGCGCTACAATCTCCCACTCCCGGCCAGGGCACTGTGTTGGGCACCAGCAATGTGCCCTTCCAGTGGTCTACTGGCACCGGGGTCATGCTCTACCAACTCACCCTCAGCGCTGTTACTCCCGGTGCGAGCGACCTGTTCCTATTCAAAGGATCGGCAACCTCCGCTAACGTGCCCACCCTGCCATCCAATGGCGCCCTCGTGTACGCAAGGCTCTCGTCCTACATAAACGGAGCCTGGCAGCACAACGACTACGTCTATTCGGAAAGCGGGTCAACCTCGGCGGCAGTGCTTATCTCGCCCACCCCTGGACTCGGCACGATACTCGGCTCCAGCAACGTCCAATTCCAATGGAGTGCGGGAACAGGAGTCGCCCTCTATCAGCTCAACCTCAGCACGGTTGCGCCCGGTAAGAGCGAACTGTTCATTTACAAAGGTTCAGCCACCACCACGGTTGCACCCGCTCTGCCTGGGAATGGCGTCACCGTCTACGCGAGACTCTATTCGAAGATCAACGGAGTGTGGCAGTTCAACGACTACGTCTACACGGAGTCCACCCTATTTTAGAAACCGAGTGGCTCGCGCTGCGCGTAGTCCGCGCAGCGCGAGTGCATTCGCACAGTCAACAGCAGCGCGTATAAACAACGTGTTTTCATTGGCTTAAGCGTCTATCCCGTGCAAAATCAGCGCATTTTCCAAAAAAACGGCTAACTCTCTACAACCCGTTACTTCGTTTAGTTGAACTCTCTGCAATCGAAACGTCTCAAAAAGGCTGCCCCCATGGTACTTGTCTCAACGAGTCGCAACCACCCGAGCAGCCATTTCGCACGTTTTGTAATCACTTAAGCGACCTTTTCAGCTATGTAACGCAACCCTCCGATTGAACATTTCGCGCCTCCCGCTACAATGAGAGGGTGATGGAACTTGTGCAGATTATGCCCGCGCGGAAGGCTCCCGCGCCCAAGCCCGAATGGCTCAAGGCGCGTGCGCCCATGGGCGAAAACTACCACGACCTCAAGCGCTTAGCGCGCTCGCTTGGTTTGCACACCGTTTGCGAGAGCGCGCATTGCCCCAATATTGGCGAGTGCTGGCACCACAAAACCGCGACCTTCATGATGCTCGGAAACTTGTGCACCCGCCGCTGCGGCTTCTGCGCCGTCCCCAAAGGCCGCCCCGACCCGATCGATTTTGATGAGCCCCGGCGTGTGGCTGAGGCCGTAGCCCTGCTGGGTCTGCAGCATGCGGTGATTACTAGCGTGAATCGGGACGACGATTTGGTGGGTGGGGCGCGTGCGTTTGCGATGGTCATCGACGAGATTCGACGGCAAGCGCCCGGATGCAGATCGGAAGTGCTGATTCCGGATTTTCAGGGCAACCGCGAGGCGATTCGGATTGTTGTTGAGGCAAAGCCTGAAGTGCTGAACCACAACACTGAGTCAGTACCGCGGCTGTATCGGGTGGTGCGGTCTGGTGCGCGCTACGAGCGGACGCTTGAGTTGCTGCGCTATGCCAAGGAGCTGAACCCGCAAGGGATCACCAAGTCCGGTGTGATGGTTGGGCTGGGTGAAGAGACTGTCGAGTTGCTTGAGGTGTTTCGCGACCTGGCAAAGGTGCATTGCGACATCCTCACGATCGGGCAGTATTTGCGGCCTTCGCGGGACCATCTGCCAATGGCCCGGCTTTACACTCCGCGCGAGTTCGCTGAGTTGAAGACTGAAGCGCTGAAGATGGGCTTCCGGCATGTGGAGTCGGGGCCGCTGGTGCGGTCGAGCTACCACGCGCATGAGCAGGCGGCTTCAACCAGGATTTCTGTGGCGTAAGCCGCAGTGCACGCTGTCGTGGGTTCCTCGCGGGTTGTAGAATAACCGTTGGCAGTTCGGCACTTACGAGGGAAGAACCGATGGCACTATTCATTGAAGGCAATCCAGCAACAAAGGGACTTTACGTCGACCTGAAGCGGCGCATGGATGGAACTGTGGCCACGTTCCAAGCCAA
>Ga0302266_10002044_pt1 | contig 17873 bp, 11 predicted proteins | sample III_Bog_E1_2_FD_194559 | JGI IMG/M metagenome (GOLD analysis project Ga0302266, IMG submission 194559) | Peat permafrost microbial communities from Stordalen Mire near Abisko, Sweden - III_Bog_E1_2 | ecosystem: Environmental > Terrestrial > Soil > Wetlands > Peat | place: Sweden: Abisko... | reverse complement strand
CCTGCTGTCTTGGGACACGTTCTTCGATGACTTTGTCCGCGCTGCCGACGGTAAAATCGAAGGCACCTTCATCGATAAACTGAAATTCACGACTCTTCCACACTGGCTGCGTCCCCTGGCCTACCCGCAGCCTTCCATCCCGGGCTTCGAGGACCAGTCCGTAACGGTTTTAGAGGTTGTCGATGAACAGGATGACGCGACCACCCTGGGCAATATCGCGCTCTATTTTGCCGAAATAGGGGATTTGGACCGAGCCCGGTCGGCGGCCGAGGGGCTGACCCGATACTCCACCGATTTCGGCGCCTGGGTCGCCCGTGCCCAGGTGGCAGACGCCATCCACGATGATGCCGAATTGGAAAAGATCCTGAAGGTGCTGCAGTCACGCCTGGCGCTGAGAGTTCAGCCCTTGATTTCCTGGGACCGACGCGTCGATCTCGCGGTGGTTTTGGCCCGGGCCAAAGCAACGGTGCTCGCCAAGAAGCAATTGGCGCTGTGTATCAATGCCATCGATGATGACCGCATCCGTTCACTGTCACCGGGGTCCGTTTACCGGCTGCTGGTTTTGTGTCGCGGATTGGGAGTGACCATGCCGCCGGCGGAACACGCCCTCGCGCTCAGCCTTGTGCCCCCGACCTTGCGCGTTCGACTCCACTGAAAACAGCACCATGAATCGTCGGGAAATGATCGTGCGGACCTCTGCCGCCGCCGTTGGCTTCGGCCTGCGCGGCTGGCTTCAGGTCGCGGCCCAGGAAACTCCCCGGACCAAGCCGGGCCCGTCTGAGACCGCGCCCTTGGTGGGGCGCAGGTTGAATCCGCGCTCCGGCCCGCCCGGAAAGACCATGTTCACCCTGCTTTCGCCCGAAGCCACTGGCGTGCGGACGGAAAACCAGTACGCCGATCCACAGATGAAGGGCGCCCTGTTCCAACAATACAACGGCGGCTCCATCGGGACGGGCGTGGCGATCGGGGATTACGACAACGACGGAAGGCCGGATATTTTCGTGGTTAGCAAAACGGAATCATGCCGCCTTTTCCGCAATCTCGGCGGCTTCAAGTTCGAGGACGTGACGGACAAGGCCGGCGTCGGGGACAAGGGTGACGCGGCAAAGATTTGGAAGTTTGGCGCCACTTTTGCCGATGTGAATAACGACGGCCTCCTGGATATCTACGTCTGTCGCTATAATGCTCCGAACCTGCTCTATATCAACCAGGGCGATGGCACCTTCAAGGAGATGGCCCATGCCTACGGCCTGGACGTGGTCGATTCCTCGGTGATGGCGGCGTTCAGCGATTACGACCGCGACGGGCGGCTCGATGTGTATATCGCCACGAACATGCTGGCCAACGACAGCGACGTTGGCGGGCGGCGAGGGTATATGTTCCATAATCAGGGCGATGGGACGTTTCTGAACGTCACCGACAAGGCGGGCATCGCTCTGCACACCCGCAGTCACTCTGCAACCTGGTGGGACTATGACAACGACGGTTGGCCGGATCTTTTCGTTGCCTACGACTACGGCGTGCCGGACTCCCTTTACCATAACAACCGGGATGGAACGTTTACCGACGTTTCCGGAAGCGTGTTGCCGCACACGGCCTTCTCCTCCATGGGCTCGGATTACGGTGACGTGAACAACGACGGGCTGATCGATTTCGTCGTCGCCGACATGGCCTCCGCCACCCATGAGAAGGACCAGCGTATGATGGCAGATTCCAGGGCGCGCCTCGAGGAACGGCCGGATGGCGCCACAACCGTGGCGAACTTTCCTCGAAATGCCCTGCTGATCAATACGGGAACGGGTTATTTCCAGGAAGCCGCGTTCCTTGCGGGAGTCGCCGCCACCGATTGGACTTGGTCGATCCGTCTGGTGGATTTGGACAATGATGGTCGCCTCGACCTGCACGTCACAAATGGATTTCCGTACGATCCTAGCGTTGACGTCGTGAAGCGTCAGATTAGCGCCGAAAGCGTGTCCGAGTCCATTCGGATCATGACGGAGAGTCCGATCCGGGCGGAAAAACACATTGCCATGCGCAATCTCGGGAACCTCCAGTTTGAAGACGTCAGCGCGGACTGGGGCCTCGATCAACAGGGGGTGAGTTTTGGCGCCGCCTACGGCGACCTGGATGGGGATGGAGACCTCGATATCGTCTATAGCAACTACCACGGCAGCGTGACGGTCCTTAGGAATGATTGCCAAACAGGGCATCGGGTGATTTTTGACCTCCGCGGGACGGCGTCGAATCGTTTTGGCATTGGTGCCACCGTTCGAATCGAAAGCGCGCTGGGGGTGCAGGTGTCCACGCTGGGCCTGGCACGGGGCTACCTTTCGTGCAGCGAGCCCATGCTCCAATTCGGTTTGGGAGAGGATACGGTGATCAAGCGTCTGGTTATAACCTGGCCCAGTGGCCGCGTGCAGGCTTGGGAAAATGTAGCGGTGGATCAGCGTTATCTGATTGCCGAACCCGCAGGAGCCGTCGCGCCCGCATCCGTTTCCCAGACGGCGGAGGTTTCACCGCCCCGCACGTCGTTTAAGGAGGTGAGCCATGACCTGGGCCTTGCCGTGCGCATGCGGGAGGAGGCCGTCGATGAAGCCTTGCTGCAGCGTTTGGTGCCGTTTCGCTTCAATCGGCGCGGTCCGGCCTTGGCGGTGGGAAAACTGGCCGGAGGAGAACGGGAATCGGTTGTGATCGGAGGCACCACGCAGGATCTGCCGACAATCGCACGCCGCATCGGCGGGGCAAACTTCGAGGTCGCTCCCCTTGCGGGAGTTTCCGCCAATCCGGTCGATAATGGGCCGATCTTGGTTTTTGATGCGAATGGCGACGGCAACGACGATGTTCTCGTCACCATGGGGGGCAATTCACTCCCCGCCGGGATGTCGGAGTACCAGCCCCGTCTCTACCTTGGCGATGGCCAGGGCGGCTTGCGACCTGCCGGCGGGGACGCCTTGCCGACATTGTCAATCAATGCGGGGGCGGTCGCGGCCGCGGACTTCGATCGGGACGGACGGTTGGATGTGTTTATCGGCGGCCGCATCAGCTCGGGGGATTACCCGAACGCGCCGCAGAGCGCCCTGCTGAAGAACCACGGCGGCAAGTTTGAAGATGTCACCGACACTTTGGCTCCCGAGCTGCGCGAAGTCGGCATGGTCACATCGGCTCTCTGGAGCGATGTGGACGGAGACGGGTGGCCGGACCTGCTGCTGACCCTGGAGTGGGGCCATGTGAAATATTTCCATAATAATCGCGGCATAGGCCTCGAGGACTGGACAGAAAAGGCGGGCTTTGCCGCGGCGGGCACCGGCTGGTGGACGTCGATCGCGGCGGCGGATTTCAACGGCGACGGCCGGCCTGACTACGTGGTGGGCAATTTGGGTCTGAACACGCAGTACCACGCGGATGCGCGGCATCCGGCCCTGATTTACTCGGGTGACTTCAAAGGCGACGGTTCCTCGAATCTGGTCGAAGCCTATTACGAAGGCGACCGCGTTTATCCCTGGCGGGCGCGCCGCGATCTTGGCGCCGTGTTCCCGTTCATTTTTAAACATTTCCCCCTCAACAACGATTATGCGCGTGCCACGGTGGGGGATATTTTCGGCGAGGATAAAATAGCGAAGGCCCAGCGCTTCGCGGCCACGGAGCTGCGCAGCGGCGTGTTCCTCAGCCAGAACGATGGAACCTACCGGTTTGAACCGCTGCCGCGGATTGCCCAGATCGCCCCGCTGCAGGGGATCGTCGCCGGAGATTTTTTTGGTGACGGCAATGCCTGCATCTACGCGGTGCAAAATTCGTTCGCACCCATCACCGCCGTCGGCCGTTTCGACGGCGGGCTCAGCCAGATGCTGCGCGGCGATGGCCGGGGCCACTTCACCCCGGTGCCTCCCGCCGAGAGCGGTTTGGTGGTGCCGCGTGACGCGAAAGCGCTCGTCGTGCTCGATCTCGATCACGACGGCTGGCCCGACTTTCTCGTCTCGAGAAACAACGACGATTTGATCGCCTTTCGGAACAACGGCGTTGCCGGCCGCAAATCCGTGAGCATCATGCTGCGTGGGCCGGCCGGCAATCCTGCCGGGGTGGGTGCTAGGATCACCGTCGAACTGGCGGATGGCTCGACCAGGAGCAGCGAAGTGTACGCCGGTTCCGGCTACTACAGCCAATCCACTTCGGCCTGTTTTTTTGGCTATTCGGACGCAAATTCGCCGCGCCAAGTCCGCGTTCGCTGGCCATTGGGAATGACTACGCAGCATCCTTTTCCTCCCGGATCTTCGTCGTTGATTCTCTCGCAACCGTAAATCCGCGTTCGCTGGCCATTGGGGATGAAAACGCAGCATCCTCTTCCTTCCGGATCGCCGTCGTCGATTCTCTAGCAACCGTGATTCCGCAACGTTTGCACACGAACGGAATCGAATTGCGCCCGGCTTGTGGCAGATCTCTCCCGTCAGCTAGCGATTGTTCTACCCCCAAAACGACCCAATTCACCCCATCGCCTGACCGGAGATTCCGGCCCAGGCGAAGAGCAGACTTCGAACTACACCCCAAACTATGAAATACACACCAAGGCATTCACGGCTTATAGCCGTATTGGTCGCCGCGATATCTGCCTGCGCGAGTATCCAGGCCCAGACAGCCCCGAGTCCCGCCCAGCCCGACAACACGCCAGCTGCCCCGAACGCAGTGGTTGCCTCGAACACGGTGGCCACCCCGGACGCGGAAGTTCTCCTGCTTTCCCCGTTCGAAGTCAGCGCCACCAGCGGCAAGGAAAGCTATAATGTGGAGACCACGCTGGCCGGCAACCGACTCAGCACCGATCTGCGCGACATCGGCACTTCCGTGACCGTGGTCACCGCGCAGCTCCTCGCGGACACCAACGCGACCGACAACACCTCGCTGCTCCAACGCCTCGGCGGCACAGAAGTGGGCGGCGTGAGGGGCAACTTTGCAAGTCCCGGTCCCGGTAGCAGCAGTGCGCTCCTTACCGAAGACACCATCCATCCGAGCGAGGACACCCGTATCCGCGGTCTCGCTGCTGCCGATAACGCCCACGATTTCTTTGCCTCCGACATCCCATGGGACTCATATAATATCGACCGCATCGATATCTCGCGCGGACCGAATGCGATTCTCTTTGGTGAAGGCAGTCCCGCCGGCATCATCAATGCCGGCAGCCGGGGTGCCGAATTCAATAATGCTGGAAACCTCGACTTGCGCTATGGCAGCTGGGGCACCACCCGCGAGAGCTTGGATTACAATTTCCAGGTCGTCCCCGGCCAGGTCGCCTTCCGGCTCGACGTCCTGCACGACGACGAAAAATATGAGCAGCAGCCGGCCTATTCGAAGGACCAGCGCATATCCGGCGCACTCCGCGTCGAACCATCTTTCCTGAACAAGGGAGGAAATCATACCGTCTTCAAGGCGAACTTCGAATCTGGCCAGATCGATTCCGACAATCCTCGAGCCCTTCCTCCTACGGACCACATTACTCCGTTCTTTAACCCCGCCGATGCAGGAGCTTATCAGGCGGGACTGAATGGTTTGAATTCGTGGGTATCCGGCCTCCCCGCTAGTTACGTCGCCAGCGCTGCTAATGGTTATGCAGGTGCCGGTCGTGCCGGAAATTCGAATGACGATCCGTGGTTCACGAATGGCCAGGTCGGCAATTCCAGTTTTCCGTTAAATGTTATCCAGAACGGTTCCACCGTCGGTTCTGCGGGCACGTACCGCTTCACCTCCCTGCCTCAGCCTGGTCTTGCCACGACCACCGGCCTCGTTCCGCTCTATGGCGCGTTTCCCGGCGCATGGCTTCATATTAACGGCGCATCGGCGGAACCCATCTATGCAGGGCTGCCCTACGCCAACGCGGGCCTCTTCACGGATACCTCGCTGACCGATCCCTCAGTCTTCAATTTCTACAAGAATTTGATCGACGGCTCCATGAAATCGGAATGGCAACGTTTCTGGACGGCGACGGCGGATCTCTCGCAAACCTTCCTCCATGACCAGGTTGGTTTCGACCTCGCTTTCAACAAACAGCATTATGAGGACGGCCAGATCAACCCCTTCGGCGGTGCCGTCCCCTTGTACATTGACGTCATGTCGACCAACAACGACGGAGCGTCGCTCGCAACCGCCACCGCGAATCCGAACTATGGCCGCCCGTACGTCATTAACAACGACAACGCTACCAATGACCAATATATCAGCGATCGCGAAGATTCGCGCGCCACAGGCTTTGTCACACATGACTTCAGAAAGGACGGCAATGATTGGTGGGAAAAGGTCCTTGGCATTCAAACCCTGACCGGCATGGCGGAACATGCGAAGCAGACAACCTCCTCCATGGCTTGGCAGCAGTATGGTTATCTCGGCGCAAATACCGCTCTCGCCGATACTCTCGACGGCGGATACAGCGGCAGTAACTTCTCAAGTGTAAACCCGCAAGAGGTCATTTATCTGGGGCCCTCGCTGGCTGGCAAGTCGCTCTCGGGGGCTAATATTTCCCGGGTTACCGGCAACCCGACGATCGGTAGCCAACCGGTCAATTACTTCGATTTCACTCCGAACCCGGCGAACGCATCATTGGGCGCCACCAATCCTGGGTACTACAACGGCTGGGCGGGCGAGCAGACCTTGACCGTTACCAATTCTGAAGCCAACCCTGGCCTCAATCGGGACCTTTTGGCGACTTCCGATAGCATCACGCGCTCGGTCACTACCTCTCAGGCGTTGGTTTACGAGGGTAAGTGGCTGGATGACGCGCTTGTGGGCATCTATGGCTGGCGCAAAGATATCAACACGAGCTATGCTGATCAGGCCACTCTCGGAGATGCGAACGACCCGCAAAGCCTCAACTTCAATAACGTCAACTTTTCAAACGGCTCACAGGGCCGTGTAGAAGTTCAATCCCGCTCCTATAGTCTTGTGGCTCACCTTGGGGAACTCCCTGTCGTTAAAGGATTTGCCAGCAAGCTACCCTTCGATGTCAGTCTGTCCTACAGCACATCGAGCAATTTCCAGCCGGACTCAAGCCGCGTCAACATTAACGGGGATCCCGTCGCGCCTCCGGCAGGCAAGACCATCGAGCGCGGCATTCTGATCGAGACGCGTAACGGCAGGCTCGCGCTCAAGATCAATCGCTATGTGACCGGAATCACGAACGGTTCGAACCCCGACGGTACTGCCTTCGCCGCCGAACTGGCCAATTTCGTTGGCAACTCGGCGTACTACGGCAACGTCTTTTATTATCACACTGACCAGTCCACCCCGCTCCAAGCAGGACCCACGTCAGTTCAGTCCGCTAATCCCGGCATCGGCCCCGATGGGGGCGTCCCAGGTCTCGCTGTTGGAGGCGAGGGCTCGGGCTGGTACTTCGATGGCAATAACTACCACACACAGGCGATGGAGAATCTACAGAATTCCTCGACCTCAGCCACGCGGGCATGGGAGACCCAGCTTAACACCGATTTCCCCAACTTCTTCAAGGATTGGGGCCTGAGTAGCCTGAATCAAGTGCAGGCCGGCCTTGTCCCGAGGAGCCAGTTGCAGGGCACCCCGGGCGAACAAAACTTCGCGATTACCGAAAACTCAGTGTCCCAGGGCTGGGAATTTGAGCTCGACGCCAATCCCACCAATAACTGGCGCGTTTCACTCAACGCAACAGAAACGAATGCGGTCGTCACGCAAATCGGTGATGCGGCCTTGACCAAGTTCATGGCGGAGACGGCGGCCTATGTTAAAGGCCCCGGCGGATCTCAGCAGTGGTTCTGGGGGCAGGACATCGCTCCAAGCGTTCCTAATGTCGCACAAGCCTACTACATCGCTTACAACGGCCTTCCTGCGGTAGGTGGTGCCTATGCCGAACTACAGCAGCAGCAAGGTGTTGCGGCGTCGCAGATGGCCAAGTGGCGCTTCAACCTGACGACGAACTATGATTTCGATCGCGGCTTCCTCAAAGGTGTTAACGTCGGTGGTGGCGTGCGTTATACTGGCTCTGAGATCCTCGGCTATCCCCCGAGTGGCGATCCCACGCTTCCGCCTCCGTACCTCCCCAACCTATCCGCGCCGGAAAAGCTCGGGAGTGAGACCTACTTCGACCTTTGGGTTGGTTATCACCGTAAGATCACCAACAAGATCCTATGGAACATTCAGGTCAACGTAGCGAACGTCGGCAGAGGGAATTACCTGATTCCGGTTAGCTATCAGGCACCGATTAACGGTGTGGCGAGCCCAGCGTTCTATCGTATCGGTCCGACGCAGCAGTTCACGGTCAAGAACGTCTTCAGTTTCTGATCCCTTAATCCTGAGGTAGGTACGATCAGGGGATAGTACCAGTCGCCAGCCAATTTAAAAAGGCTGGCGACTTTCATTAATCGCAGTCGACGGCGGGATGCCAGCCCGTGGTCGGGTAACACTAAATCAAACCAACATTCCTGGTCCGGCTTCGCCTGGCACCAAACTCAGCAACGGCAGTGGCGTCACACTCGGAGCAAATCTTTCTGAGACCCATAGGTGTGGCGTCACTAATTTTCCTTCTAACAAACAAGTGGAATCTGCAAATGGCCAAGCCGCCCCAATCACAAACCGCCGCACATCGGCAGGCACCGACCTCGGTCCCTCCGTAGAGAGCTGTGGCGTGTGCAAGGAGAATGGAGATCGCCGATTGCATTTTAAGGCCGCTATATTCGACATGGACGGCGTCGTCACCGATACGACGGCAGCCCATTCAAAGGCGTGGAAGCAAATGTTTGACGCGTTTCTGCGATTTCGGGCAGCGAGCCACCCCGAGCCTTTCAGAGAGTTCACCCGCGAACATGACTACCTCGCGTACGTAGATGGACGGCCCCGTTACGACGGCGTCGAGGCATTCTTGACCTCTCGAGGAATCGAGCTTCCCCGCGGGACGCCGAACGATCCGCCGGGCCGCGAATCCATATGCGGCCTAGGCAACGAGAAAAATGTTATTTTCAATCGAATAGTTGAAGGAGAGGGCGTGGCGACATTCGACTCCACCGTCGCGCTGATCCGGGAGATGATCAGCCGCGGCATCAGGATTGGGTTGGCTACCTCAAGCTACAACTCCGATGAGATCCTAAGGAGATCAGGCACTACTCATCTTTTTGCGACGGTCGTAGACGGTGCAGAATCGGCCCGACGCGGTTTGAAAGGAAAACCGGAGCCCGAGATTTTTTCGGCCGCCGCTGCCGACCTGGGTGCTTCAAACGCGCAATCTATTGTGATCGAAGACGCGGTCTCCGGAGTCCAAGCGGGGGCGAAGGGACGATTCGCCCTGGTGATTGGGATCGCACGGGGATCCAATGCGCTCGAGCTCCAAAAGAATGGGGCCGACGTGGTGGTTCGAGATCTCTCCGAGACCAGCCTTGAGGAGATCAATCGACTAGTTCAGGACAAGCGCACTAGCGCCAGGTGACTAATTCGCCCGACGCCAGAAACACCCCCATGCGCAAGAAACCCCTACTTAGTTTTTGGCAGCTCTGGAACATGAGCTTTGGTTACGTCGGCATCCAGTTTGGCTTCGCCCTGCAGAATGCCAACGTCAGCCGAATCTTCGAGACCCTCGGCGCGAAGCTGGACAAGATGGCCATCCTCTGGATTGCCGCCCCTGTCTCGGGCCTTCTCGTGCAGCCCATCATCGGCTACATGAGCGACAAGACCTGGAACCGGCTTGGCCGGAGAAAACCCTACTTTCTCTTCGGCGCAATTCTGGCGTCACTCGGGTTGCTTTTGATGCCGAATTCGCCCGGGCTGTGGTTTGCCGCGGGCATGCTGTGGATCCTGGACGCTTCCATAAATATCACGATGCAGCCCATGCGTGCCTTCGTGGGCGACATGCTCCCCGATGAGCAGCGAACAACAGGATTCGCCGTTCAGACCTTTTTCATCGGTGCCAGTTCCGTCGTGGGTTCGATCCTGCCATACCTGTTGACGAATTGGTTCCACGTCGCAAATACCGCGCCCGAAGGACAGCTCCCCGCCTCGGTGAAGCTATCATTCTATCTCGGTGGGGCGGTGTATCTCCTTGCTGTCTTGTGGACCATTTTCTCGGTGAAGGAGTATTCGCCTGAGGAACAGGAATCTTTTCACGCGCAGCCGGCCGATGGTGAGGGGAGCGGGGAAGCTGCCATCACGCTTGATACAAAGAAATACTACGCTGTCGGCACGCTCCTGCTCTTTGGCGGCCTAGTCCTCAGCTTTGTCATCCGCCAGCTGTCCTGGGACAATGGCCTCTACATTCTTTCCTTCGGTGCGAGCTTCTACGGTGTCGCGCAGATCGTGGCTGCGAAGCGATGCGCCTCCGGGAAAAAGCGGGGGCTCGTGGAGTTGGTCTACGACCTCAACAATATGCCCGGGGCGATGAAGGAGCTGTCGCTTGCCCAGATGTTCACCTGGTTTGCCCTCTTTACCTTCTTTATTTATGCAACCCCGGCGGTGACGAGCTTTCAATTCGGGAGCGTCGATCCGCGGAGCGAAGCCTACAACGCGGGCGCCAATTGGGTGGGTGTGCTGATGGCGGTCTACAACGGGGTGGCGGCGCTCGCGGCCTTCGTCTTGCCCGAGATGGCCAGGCGCACCAGCCGGGTGACGACCCACGTCGTCTGTCTTGTCATTGGCGGAGCAGGCTTGTGCTCGATGCATCTTTTCAAACAGCCGCACATGCTCCTCGTCTCGATGGGCGCACTGGGTATCGCCTGGGCGAGCCTGTTGACCATGCCGTATGCGATACTCAGCAGCATCGTTCCCTACCGGAAGATGGGTGTGTATATGGGCATGTTCAACCTCTTCGTCGTAATCCCGCAAATCCTTGCCGCCGCGCTGCTGGGTTTGTTGCTCCGCACCGTTTTTCATGGCCATGCAATCAACGCGATTGTTTTGGGCGGCATATCGATGATCGTCGCCGCCGGGCTCATGCTCCGGGTCAAGGATGAAAGGCCTCCGGCGTAACACTCTATGAAGGACCTTTGGTCAATAAGCACAGCTCAACATGGCGATGGCAAAGAGACCATCATGCGACGCGGCAACGTCTACCAGATCGCCAATGGGTACATGGGCTATCGGGGCACCCTGGACGAATTCGGTCCGGAGCAACTGGTGGGGATCACGCTCGCCGGAATCTTCGACCGTGTCGGGTCAGCTTGGCGGGAGCCTGTCAATGCCCCGAATGGCGGCTACACGAGCGTTTCTCTTGGTGGGGTGGAACTTTCCACCCTGGGCAACAAGGTTGCGCGGCACCGGCAGACGCTTCGGTTTGCCAACGCATTGTTCGAAAGGGAGACCGTATTCGCGTCAAAGGGGACAACCCTCGCAATAAAATCCGAGCGCTTCCTTAGTGCCGAGACTCCTAATCTGGGCGTCATCAGGTTCAGTATCACTTGCAACAAGGCGGCTAAGGTAAAGATTCGCACCGGAATCGATGGCAACATCTGGGACCTCAATGGACCGCACCTGCTTCATATTTCAACAAAGGTGCGGGATTCGGCCCTGCTGGTGCAAGGCATCACAAACGAATCATCGAAGAGGGTAGTGGTTGCCGAAGCCGCCGACATTGATTTCGGCGAGGTTTCCTACGATTCCAAGGGCAAACGGAACCTACGAGTGGTGAATCTTCGCGCCGAGGCGGGGAAAGCCTATGTCTTCCATAAGTATTTCGCGGTCTTCACAGATAACGACTCGGTACAAAAGCCGATCGTGCAGACGGCCCTCGAGACCGTCCAACAGGCGAGGTCACTTGGATACGAGGAATGCCTGGCGAGGCACAGTGCTAGGTGGCAGGAAAAGTGGAACCGGAGCGATGTCACGATTGAGGGCGATGACGAGGCGCAACTCGCTCTACGATACAGCATTCTTCAGCTGCTAATGGTTGCTCCGGTCAAAGGCAGCGCAAATTCGATCCCGGCGCGCGCCTTGTCAGGGCAATGTTACAAGGGGGCGATCTTCTGGGACACGGAGATGTTCATGTTCCCGTTTTTCCTCCATACGGACCCCGAGAAAGCGGTCGAGTTGATGCGCTACCGAATCAGGACCCTCGACGGGGCCCGGAGGAAGGCAAAGACCGAGGGCTTGGGCTACCGAGGCGCCTTCTACGCGTGGGAGAGCCAAGAGGCGGGTGACGACGCCTGCTCGTACTTCAATATTGGGGATCCATTCACCGGGAGGACATTGCGTACATACTTCCGCGACAAGCAGGTGCATATCAGCGGGGACGTCGCTATCGCCATGTGGGATTATCACCGGTTGACCGGCGACGACTCGCTGTTGCTCGACGGAGGCGCCGAAGTCATCTTGGAATGCGCCCGATTCTATTTTTCCTACGCCTACTACAAGAGGGAAAAGCGAAGATACGAGATTCTGGATGTCGTAGGTCCAGACGAATATCACGAGCGGGTGAACAACAACGCCTTCACCAGTAGGGTGGCTAAGGAGACCTTCACAATCGCAAACGAGCTGGTGACATATTTACGAAGAAAATATCCGAAGGAATTGCGAACACTGCTCAGAAAACTGCGTATCGCACGTGAGCTTTCCAGCTTCCGACGAGGCGCTCAAAGGCTCTTTGTCCCCGGGCCAGACAAAAAAACCGGGATCATCGAGCAATTCGACGGCTACTTAGGGCTACGAGACTCATCGATCGAGGAGCTAAAAGCCCAAATGGTACATCCAAATGAATATCTTGGCGCCGGGCAGGGATTGGCGGTGCCGACGCAGGTCATCAAGCAGGCTGACGTCGTGATGATGCTGAATCTGTTCCGGACCCACTATTCTGCAGAAATCAAGAAAGCGAACTGGGAATACTATGAACCGCGTACCGAACACGGCTCCAGCTTGAGCGCGTGCGCCTATGCGATGGTGGCGACCGAGTTCAACAATCTCGACTACGCGTACAAATACTTCCTGAAGACAGCGAAGATTGATCTCGAGGCCAAGTACAAGGTGTACGTGGGAAGTGTCTTCATGGGCGGTTCTCACCCGGCCGCAAACGGCGGCGCGTGGATGACGGCGGTCTTAGGTTTTGGCGGCGTGCAGGCGGATGAGAAAAAGGTCGCAATCAATCCGCGACTTTGTCGGAAATGGAAACGGCTGCAGTTTAATCTCGCCTACAAGGGAGACGATTTCCGAATGAATATCACGAAATCCTCGGTGACTATCGCCTCTTCGGGAACGAATGCGCGAATCCGCACCATTTACATAGCTGGAAGACCGGTAAAATGCATACCCGGTCATTTGGTTACGACCAAATATCGGCCGGCTAAATAATTTCGTTCTCCGGGGAGGCTCGGAATCTAGACCCCAATCCCTATGACCCCATCTTTGATACGGCGGGCGCTCATTGTGTCGTGCGCCATCAGCGCAAGCGTGGCGTCGGCGAAAGTCGGGGCAGATTTGCCTTGGACTACTTATGAGGCCGCGGCCATGAAAAGCACGGGTCTCTTGCTCGGTCCGAAATACGATCCAAACTCAGTCGAGACCGAATCATCCGCGCAGAAATGCGTGAAACTTGGAGCCGCCGGGGAATTCGTGGAATTCACAGCGGCGGCGAACGCCAACGCGTTGGTGATCCGCTACAGTCTTCCAGACTCCAAAGAAGGAGGCGGTACCAGCACCAGCCTCGATCTTTATATTAACGGAGAAAGGGTCAGGGTGCTGGCGCTTACGTCCAAATATTCGTGGCTCTATGGGAAATATCCCTTTTCGAACCAGCCTAGCGATGGCAAGCCACGCAACTTCTACGACGAGCTCCGAATAAAGGGCCTGAATATCGCCAGAAACGATGTAATCCGCATTCAGCTAAATACGGGGGATGCATCGTATTGCATCGTGGATCTCGTCGACCTCGAGGACATTCCAGTCTCCCTGGCCGCACCTAAGAATGCGTTGAGTATCCTCGATTTTGGCGCTGATCAATACGGTGAGAAGGACGCCACGGACGCCCTGCGGAGATGTGTCACGGAAGCCCAAAAGCAAAGCAGGCCTGTCTGGGTGCCCGCCGGCGACTACAAACTCACAGGCGAGATACTTGTCCCGTCCTCCGTGACAATTCAGGGTGCCGGCATCTGGCAGACGATTTTTGTTGGAGACCCGATTCTGTACAGTCAACCGGCACGACGGGTACGGTTTAAGCTCGCCGGCAGCCATATTCATTTGGCCGACTTTTCGATCATTGGAAGGTTGAACTACCGCAATGACTCCGAACCGAACGACGGAATCGTCGGCGCAGGCTGCGCTGACTCGTCTATCTCGAACGTCTGGCTCGAACACACCAAGGTGGGAATATGGATCTACAATGGCGAAAACCTCCTGATCGAAGGCTGCCGCCTTCGCAATCTGGTCGCCGACGGAATCAATCTCTGTGTCGGCACGAGTGGAACAGTCATTCAGAACTGCGCCGCCCGTGGCACAGGTGACGATTGTTTTGCGATTTGGCCCGCGGCGTCGGATCAGGGCTTCATTGGGAAAGGCCCCCGGTCTGGAAACAATGTAATCCGCCGATGCACGGGTCAGCTCACATTCCTCGCAAACGGCGCCGCGGTCTACGGCGGGGCCAGCAATAGAGTCGAGGATTGCCGCTTCACCGACATCGGCACCGGGTGCGGCGTACTCATTAGCACAACGTTCCCCACTACCGATGAGATCCTCAAAATCGACAACAACTTCAGTGGCACGACGCTTGTGACAAACTGCGAATTGCTGCGTTGCGGCGGCTATGACCATAGTTGGGCGTGGCGCGGTTCCTTTCAGATCTGCATGGATCGCCGCAGCATCTCGGGGCTCACCGTCAGCCAGGTTACCATTCGGGACAGCATTTCTAGTGGGATGACCATAGTGGCACCTGGGAGCCCCAAAGGTGAGGGCACGCTTTCCGATGCAAAGCTTGAGAGCGTGAATATCACGAATTCGGGAATCGGTGGGTCACCCCACCATGATCTGTGGATCCGGACGGATGCATTCGGAGGCGTTGCAGTGCGCAATTCGGCAATCGCCGACGTTAGGAATGAGTCCGAGCACTTTAGCCTGTTTGGTCCCTAAGCGGGGCGTTAAGCGTTGCCATTCCCGTTTTTACATCCTCACGGCCCTAAAGGACCGGGTTTCCTCGCCGACTAATGATGAAACGACGCAGGAAGGATGATGGACAGAATGCGCCAGGAAGCGGGGGCAAGTCTGCCGAGTTGGCCCACCGTTTCGAGCCGGCCTCTGGCCCTTGCTTGAGCCGGGAGCAGGAACCAGAGACCCACCCAATCACCGGCCTGTGGCATTTGGATGGATCTGGTTGGGCATGTTGCGCGATTCTCGCCGCCCTTCACCAGTAATAGCCGTGAAGCTGAAACGTCACCGCCCTTGGGAGGTTGCTTCAGTAACTCCGTTACTGTCGTTTAGACTGAAAAAGCGGGCGCCCCACGAGCAACAGTCCAGACGAACGAAATCTGTCTCGGGGGCTACAGCGATCGGAGCGAAACCGACCGAAAGGTGGGCGGTCCTTACTTTCCAAACATCTTTGCGATGAAAAAGATCACGATCGCGCCGCCAATGCCTCCGCCGAAAAGCAGGTAAAGCATTGAATAGCCGACGGCGGCGAGGGGCGGGAGAATCAGGGCAAGGTCACACATGGTGGAATGGGGGTTGGCATGGACTGTTCCGGGGATTTCCGAAGGGTGCATTCGGCCGCAATCGGGTCAGGCAGACCCAATGGCGGCCGACCGCGCCTGCTACTTGACGATGAGGTTGTTGCTGACGTCGGAGACCCCTGAGATCGAGGCGGCATCTCTGCCCGCCGCCTTCTTCTGGTCCGAGTTGTCCACAAAACCGCTCAACTGTACGACGCCCTTCATGGTCTCAACCTTTATCTCGAATGACTTGACCATGTCGTCCTTCAACAACGCCGCCTTCACCTTGGTCGTGATTCCCGTGTCGTCGACGTATTGTCCAGTGCTGTCACTGGTGCGTGTTTCAGCGCAGCCGCCGAGGAACCCGCCTGCTGCAACTATTCCCGCAAGCGTGGCGATCAAGGCGAGTTTGCGGGGGTTTGGAAATTTCATGATATTCATTATTGCCGTGTTAGGATCTGGATTGTGTGGGAGACCTACTGGCCGAAGACCTTCTTGATCTCTCCGACTTTTTTCTGGACGTGTCCCTCATCCTTCTCGGCGATCCCCTTTGCCTGGAGGCTCGGGCTGCGGAAAACCTTGCCGGTCTCCTCCTTAACCTTTCCGGAGGTGATCTTAGCGTCCCCCTGAATCTTGTCGGTGGTGCCTGATTTTGTGTCTACGTCGTATGTTTTCATTTTTCTTTAGCTTGTTGCGCCCGGATTGGGCATTTGGGTGATGGCGTTGGCGATGCGCTTGATTGGTACCCCATATGGAAGGTCGGGTTCGCATTAAGTTGATGGGGGTTTCACCCCATCTTTGGCCGATCACCGCCCAGGGCCCCCTGGAGTCCCGGATCCGCCATTCCGAGACAAGTAAGGGCATATGATTGGAGACACCCCCCATCCACGGGACGGCCCAGTCGGAGGGCCGGCGTCGAAGCGCCGGAGTTTGCGATCATCCATCGCAACCGCGGTCGTCAGTTTGATCTCAGGTGGCTATTTCCGGCGCCCGGATGGCTCCACGCTTCCGAAGTTTCGGCCGGCGCCTAACCCGGAGGCAAAGTGGAACCTCATGGAGACGCCTTACTCGAAGGAGGCGAACACCCCATAGGAGCAGATTCGTGCAGGTGCTACCTTGCGGGCGCCGTGAACCTCTCGCCCTTGGCCATTGTGTTTCTCCCACCCGCCGTCGGTGCCGGTTATTACTTTGGCGGCCCCGTCATAGGCAGCGTCTGGGTTGGAGTGATCCTGTTGACGTGCCTGGCTCTGTCTCTTCAGTGCTGTTTCGCGTCAAACAAATCCAAACGGGACACGAAATCGTAGTCCGTGGGCTCAAACGCGGAGGAGGAGCCTTACGTCGGGCATCCGCGGGCAGTCAGGGAGATTGTCGTGAAATCCCCAAAGCACCGGCCGCGCGCGGTCGAAACCGGTATTATCTCGGGAGGAGCACGCTCCCCCGAGTACGGACGCCTTGTCTCAGTATGCTACGGCCGCGAGGCCCGCTAGCCTTAGCGTAGCACCAGGACAATAACGACGATGAGCAGGACGAGGCCCAAGCCTCCGCCGATATAGAGGGCACTTGCAAGAACGGGTGCGAATAGGAGGTGCATGATTTATCTTTTGTTTGGATGGCAAGGGATTCGCCACCGCTTTCCTAGATACAGTACTCTATGGGCGACCCCGGGGCTATGGGTCCTTAACCTACTTCGGCGAGGTGCGTCCCCGCCGCAAATCGGCCTGATGAGTTCCGACAATCGAGGGCGAATATTGCAAGATGCTGGGCGAGTAGACTCTTGCGCCGCCGGCTCCAGCCGGCTCACAGCATCCGTAGCGGGGGCACCTTTGATGAAGGGTAGGTTGGGAGGATTCAAGGCCGGGTCCTCAGATTAAATCCGCGATATCTGTGCCACTTGGCGCCACTCCCTTCCTCCCCGATAACCTTCTGCCTCTTCCTATATGTCACGCGGACCGAAATGCCACGGGGCGCGCTCGCCTGGTTGCGGCGAATCATACGCCTTGGAACCGCCAGCCTGACAATGTGGTCTGTACCTTCATGAATATCCGTGCCGGAGGTTCCGCCTCGATTTGGATGGACACAACGGCACTCCCGGGATTCCCCGTCCTCGCGGCCAATGAGCGGGCTGACGTGTGCGTGGTCGGCGGTGGTATCGCTGGCCTCACCACCGCCTATCTTCTCACGCGCGCTGGGAAATCGGTGATCGTGCTGGAAGCCGGTTCATTCGTCTCGGGGGAGACGCGGCGCACCACGGCGCATTTG
>Ga0302266_10002037_pt1 | contig 17887 bp, 15 predicted proteins | sample III_Bog_E1_2_FD_194559 | JGI IMG/M metagenome (GOLD analysis project Ga0302266, IMG submission 194559) | Peat permafrost microbial communities from Stordalen Mire near Abisko, Sweden - III_Bog_E1_2 | ecosystem: Environmental > Terrestrial > Soil > Wetlands > Peat | place: Sweden: Abisko... | reverse complement strand
AGTTGGAGTACCTTCCCTCCATGCCCATCTCCGGGAACATGTAGCCCTCGACGCCGAGGCTCTTGCCGTTCAGGAAGAGTTCGACCGTGTCGCAGTTTGTGAAGCAGATCACGGGAATGATCTCGCCCTCGCTTCCCGCCCAGTTCCAATGCGGAGAGAGGTGCAGCACGGGGCTCTTGGTCCAGATGCTCTTGTAGAAGTAGTAGCCGTCCTTGGCAAATCCGCAGGTATCGATGACGCCAGAGCGCGACGACTTGGACGGCCAGCGCGCCTCGCCGAGGTAGTCGATGCCCGTCCACATAAAGTCGCCGCTGACATAGTCGTAGACCTGTGTGAAGCGCTGTAGCTGCTCGACCTCGATGCGTTGGTTGGACGCGGGACGAAACGCACTGGGAGTGGCGCTACTGCCGGGAATGAAGCTAGGCATTGCACCGTTCTCGGTGCCGATGAAACGGCGCTGCGGGAAGTCGTGGCGATCGATGCTGTAGAACTTCTCGCGCCGGTCGCGCCAGCGGCCGACGTAGTTGTATCCCACTACGTCGAGCTCGGCGAGAAATTCGGGCAGAGCGCCGTTGGGCTCCGCGACAATCTGGTCGCAGGCCACGGTGACCAACCGCGTCGGATCGTTGTCGTGCAGGATCTTCATCAACCCGCGCAACGTCTCGACGCCGCGTGGCACGTCCTGATCGGGGACCTCGTTGCCGGCACTCCAGATGACGATGGAGGGATGGTTGCGGTCGCGGGCAATCATGTCGGTCAGGTCGCGGGCAGCCCACTCGTCGAAGTAGCGGTGGTAGCCGTAGGCGGGCTGTTTTGACTCGCGCCATTCGTCGAAGGCCTCGGCCATCACCAGGAAACCCATGCTGTCGCAGAGGTCGAAGAACTCGTTGGTGTGCGGGTTGTGGCTGGCGCGGATGGCATTGCAGCCCATCTCCTTGAGTAGAGTGAGACGCCGCTCCCAGATGCGCTGCGGGACCGCGGTCCCCACCGACCCTCCATCGTCGTGCAGGCAGGCTCCATTCAGCTTGACGCGTTCGCCATTCAGCAGAAACCCCTTGTCCGCATCAAACTCGATGGAGCGGATGCCAAACGGAGTGCTGGTGGCGTCAGCATCTGCATTGTCGTGGCGCAGTGTCTGGCGAACGGAGTAGAGCGTCGGTGTAGTGTGCGACCAAAGTTTGGGCTGGGGCACGGAGATGCGCTGGACGAATAGATGGTTAGAACCGGCGGGAATCTCCGCCTCGGTTTCCATAGACTGCACAGCAATGCCGCTCTGGTCGAGGACTGCGGAGTTCAGCTTGCAGGATGCGGGCCGCGTCAGCGTATTGCGCACGCGCGTGGAGATCTCGACCGTGGCAATCTGTGCAGTGATCTGCGGAGTGGTGACGCCGGTGCCCCACTGCTCGATGTAGATCTGACCTGTGCTGATGAGCCATGTGTGGCGATTGATGCCGGAGCCCGAGTACCAACGCAGATTCGGCTGATGCGAGTTGTCCACGCGAACGGCGACGAGGTTCGGCTCGCTGCCAAAGTGGAGATGTGGGCTGAGATCATACACGAACGGGATGAAGCCGTAGGGCCGCGTGCCCAGGTGCTGGCCGTTGATCCAGACATCACTGCATTGGTATACGCCGTCGAACTGAAGCAGGATGCGGCGTCCTGCATCGCCTCGCGGAAGCTGGAAGGACTTGCGATACCAGCCGATGCCGGTCGGCAGGTAGGCTCCCGAGCCTCCGCACGGCTCCGCTTCGCTGAAGGGCCCGCTGATGCTCCAGTCGTGCGGCAGAGTCACCGGAGCCCAGCTTCCGCCGGTGAACTGCGGGGCCTGCGCGTCGGCGATGTCCCCCTTGGCAAAGCTCCACCCATCGTCGAAGCTCAATCGGCGCTCGCGGGGCGGAGTGGCTGCCGGAGTTGTCTGGCTGGCCAGAGCATTTTCAATCCCGATTGCGGATGCAACTCCAACCAGGGCTGCATCGCCCAGAAAAACTCTACGTGTCAGTTCGCGACTCATGGGTGCAGTTCTCCTTTTCTGCTTGCGTCACAAGTCTAAAGCCGGGAAGGGTGGGAAGACCGACGCCAAGGAGATTTCCGTGCGCCTCGGATTTTGTCTATGCGCAGGCGGTCCCGGACCTTCCTTCTTCTCCGGCATACGATATTCTCCTGTCCCGAAGCACTCTACAAACGCCATAATCAACGCGTTTTGATCCGCGCCAGCTACCCCTCAGCCCGATGCGTCCGCCACGGTTATTGTGGGTCGTGGCGGAGGAATTTCGCGGTCGTGTACACTTGATTCGACTCGATACTTGAACTTCACAAGGCCCCAGCTTGAACTCTCTTCGGCAACAGAATGCGTTGTCACTGCTGAGCGGTGACGAGGCGGTTGCCATGGCCGCCTATGACTGTGGTGTGCGGCTTGGCACAGGATACCCCGGCACTCCCTCGACGGAGATTCTGGAAACATTTGAAGCTCTGGGCGGACGGGCGCAGTGGTCGCCCAACGAAAAGGTTGCGATGGAGGTTGCGATCGGCGTCGCATTTGCCGGCGCTCGCGCCATTGTGACCATGAAGCACGTCGGGCTGAATGTGGCCGCGGACCCCCTGTTCACGGCGGCGTTCACGCGGCTGGACGGGGCGCTGGTGGTGGTTTCGGCCGACGATCCAGGGATGGCCTCCAGCCAGAACGAGCAGGACAACCGGCGCTATGCCCTGGCTGCGGGCGTGCCCATGCTGGAGCCCTCGGACTCTCAGGAGGCGTACGAGTTCACGGTGCATGCCATCGAGATCTCCGAGCGTTGGCAGGCTCCCGTCCTGTTGCGGTTGACCACGCGCGTCTGTCATGCAAAGAGCATTGTGCGGCGTGGCACGGTTGCGATTCCCCCGCCGAGGGCGGCGCATTTCGAGCACGACCTTCCCTCCCGCGTGATGATTCCGGCCTACGCCCGCCCGGCGCATCCGCGGCTGCGCAAAAAACTGGCGGAGATGGCCGCGTGGAACGACGAAGCAGGGCCAAACCAGCTCATCACTGGCTCGACCAAGCTGGGAATCATCACATCTGGCGTGGCATTCCTTCATGTGCGCGAGGTTGCGCCCGAGGCCAGCGTACTGAAGATTGGAATGACTTACCCGTTGCCCGCGGAGCGAATGCGCGCGTTTGCCGCGAGCGTCGATCGCTGCATCGTCATCGAAGAGGGCGATCCGTATCTGGTGGAGGGAGCGCGCGCCGCGTGCATTACGGTAGAAGGCGCGCCGGAGATCTACCGCTTCGGTGAACTGACGAGCGCCCGCGTGAAGCGCATTCTGGACAAGGATGCTTCGCCGGAGCCGAAGCGCGTCGCCGGCAAGATGCCGGCCTTCTGCCCCGGCTGTCCGCACCGCAACGTCTACACGGCGCTGAAGAACCTGGACTGCATCGTCTCCGGCGACATCGGATGCTACTCGCTGGGGGCCCTGCCACCCTTCGAGGCCATGGACTCGATGGTGTGCATGGGCGCGTCCATCGGCATTGGGCTTGGGCTGCGCCATTCGCTGCCGCCCGAGGCGGCGAAGCGAGTGGTGAGCATCATCGGCGACAGTACCTTTGTGCACAGTGGAATTACGGGTCTGGTCGAGATGATCTACAACCCGCCGGAGAGCGGTCATGTGGTGGTGATTCTGGACAACGGAACTACGGCCATGACGGGCCTGCAGGAGCACCCAGGGACAGGGCGCACGCTGGCCCACACGAAGACGGGCAAGGTGGTCTTCGAGGAACTGGCGCGCACGCTGGGCATACGCAATGTGTATGTGATCGATCCCACAGCGGAGCCGGAGAGGTTTCAGCAGACGATTCAGGACTGCCTGGCCCGTCCGGAACTCTCCGTGGTGATCTCCCGCCACAACTGCCTGCTGGCAAACCGCGGGATCCGCGAGTACGAGAGGTGCAATGAGCAGCCAACCGACTAACGTAACGAACGGCAAGCCAACGAATGTAGTGATTGCGGGGCTCGGCGGACAGGGCGTGATCAAGGCCTCCGACATTCTGGCCGACGTTGCGTTCAGCGCCGGCCTGGACGTGAAGAAGAGCGAGTTGCATGGGATGAGCCAGCGCGGCGGATCGGTCTCCAGCGACGTGCGGTTTGGCGGGCACGTCTTCAGCCCGATGGTTCCGGAGGGCGAGGCGGATTACCTGGTTGTCATCGCGCCGGACCAGGTCCCGGTGAACGTGTGGATGATGGGCCAGGGCGGTGTCCTGATTGAGGCGTCCATGATCGACGAATCCACTCTGCCCAACAAAAAAAGCATCAATGTGGCGCTGCTGGGAATGTTGAGCCGTCACTTGCCGTTTCCCATCGAGGCATGGAATGACGCGATCGGGCGCAACCTGCCGGAGAAGCTGCTGGAGGTGAATCTGCGGGCATTCTCCATCGGGCAGGCCAGTGGGCAGGGAGTTGAGCGGGAGGGATGAATTCACTTCTGGAATCGAGCATTGCCGACTGTCATCCCGCCAGCGTGCCGGATTTCACCCCAGTTGCGCAGTTGCGCGAGCTACAGTTGAAGCGCTTGCAGGCCGTGGTTACGCGAGCGTGGCAGCAGGTCGAGCTCTTCCGCTCGCGCATGGACGAGCGCGGCCTCGCGCCGCAGGCGATCCGCTCACTCGAAGACATCGGTAAGCTGCCGTTCACGCAGAAGAGCGATCTGCGGGATACCTATCCGTTCGGACTTTTTGCCAGCCCCATGAAGGACGTCGTCCGTCTTCACGTCTCCAGCGGAACCACGGGAAAGCCCATCGTGGTGGCGTACACAAAGGAAGATGTGGATGTGTGGACCTCGGTGATGGTCCGCGGCCTGGCTGGATGCGGACTGCATCGCGGAGACATTATCCAGGTTGCCTATGGGTACGGACTTTTCACCGGGGGCCTGGGCGCGCACTACGGTGCCGAAGGGCTGGGGGCGACGGTCGTCCCAGCATCCACTGGCAACGCCGACCGGCAGATCATGCTGATGAAGGACTTTGGCGTGACTGCGATCTGCTGCACTCCCACCTATTTTCTGCATCTGATCGACCGCGCCGCCGGACTCGGCGTGGAGATGAAAGATCTGCCGATCCGGGCAGGGATCTTCGGCGCAGAGCCGTGGACCGAACCCATGCGCAGGCACATTGAAACGATGAGCCGGATCGAGGCGTTCGACATCTACGGGCTCTCGGAGATCATTGGGCCGGGCGTGGGCTGCGAATGCCGCCGTCATCAGGGGTTGCACATCTTCGAGGACCACTTCTACCCGGAGATTGTCGATCCCGAGACAGGCGAGCCGCTCGCGGACGGCAGCGAGGGAGAGCTGGTGCTGACCACCCTGAGCAAGCAGGCGATGCCCATGGTCCGCTATCGCACGCGCGACATCACCAGCATCCTGCCGGGCAGGTGCGAGTGCGGGCGCACGCTGCGGAGGATTGGCCGCATCGGGCGGCGCAGCGACGATATGCTGATCATTCGCGGCGTCAATGTATTTCCGTCACAGGTGGAGACCGCGCTGCTCGAGGTCGAGGGAACCCTGCCGCACTACCAGATCGTGCTCACCCGCGAGCAGGGACTGGACCAGATGGAGGTGCAGGTCGAGGTGACGCCGCAGATGTTCACCGACAAGATCGGATCGCTGCAGGGGCTGCACGACAGACTTCAGGGAGCGCTCGATCATGTGCTTGGAATCCGGGTCCGGGTCTCGCTGGTGGAGGCGTATACCATCGAGCGAAGCCAGGGAAAGGCAAAACGCGTTATCGACAGGAGGGCATCATGAAGATCCATCAGATCTCGCTGTTCGTCGAAAACAAGCCGGGACACATCGTCGCTCCTACGCGCCTGCTGGCGCAGGAGGGCGTCGATATCCGCGCCCTGTATCTGGCAGACACCGAGCACTACGGCATTCTGCGCATGATTGTCTCGGACTGGGAGAAGGCAGCACGAACTCTGGAATCCCATGGATTCGTGGTGAAGGTGACGGACGTTCTGGCCATCTTTGTGACCGACCGTCCGGGAGGGCTGGCTGACGTCCTGGAGGCGCTGGACGGGAGTGGAATCAATATCGAGTATATGTATGCCTTCTCCGATGTCCGTGGAGATGAGGCAATCCTGATCTTTCGCTTCGCCGATACGGACGCGGCGATTGCGCGCTTGCAGGCGGCGGGCATCAACCTGCTGGCCAGCGAAGAACTCCTGAAGAAATAGCAGGCCTTGAAGAACCAGCAGTCTTACGATGGAACAACAGTCCACTGAAGGAATAGCAGGCCCACGATTATGCCCGTTGCAAAGACCATCGCACGACAACTCGAGAATGCCTCCTGGATTCGGCGCATGTTCGAGGAGGGGATCCGGCTGAAGCGCGAGCGCGGGGCCGACGCGGTCTTCGATTTTTCGCTGGGCAATCCCGATCTCGAACCTCCGCCCGCGGTGCTGGAAGCGCTGCGGCGGGTTGTGGCCGGCAACCGTCCCGGCTCGCACGGCTACATGCCGAACCCCGGCTACTCCGAGGTTCGCGAGGCCGTAGCCGCCAAGCTGCAGCGAGAGACCGGCCTGGACTTTACGGCCGAGGACGTCTTTATGACGGTCGGCTCCGCAGGCGCGTGCAACGTGATCCTGAAGTCGATCCTCGACCCCGGCGATGAGGTGCTCGTCCTGGTGCCCTACTTTGCCGAGTACCAGTTTTATATCGCCAACCACGGCGGGCGCATGGTTCCGGTGGAGACCGACGCTGCGTTTCTGCCCGATGTGGAGCGCGTCCGTGCGGCGATCACTCCGCGAACACGCGCTATTCTTCTCAACACGCCCAACAACCCAACCGGCCGCGTCTACCCGGAGGGCGTGCTGCGCGATCTGGACGAGATGCTGAAGCGCGCCGGCCAGCCCATCACCGTCATCAGCGACGAGCCGTACAAGTCTTTCGTCTACGACGGAGGTCGGCAGCCGGAGGTTGCGTCGAACATCGCCAATACGGCGATCTGCAACTCATGGTCGAAGTCGCTGGGACTGGCGGGCGAACGCATCGGCTACCTGGCGCTCTCGCCGCGGTTGGAGGATAGAGTGGAGCTGCGCCGCGCCTGCGCCTTCAGCAATCGCACTCTGGGGTTTGTCAACGCGCCAGCGCTCTGGCAGAGGGTGATGCTGGAGTCGATGGACCAGACGATCAACCCGGCGCCTTACGAGCACAGACGGAACGCTCTCTGCGATGCGCTGGAGGAGATCGGATACGAGGTGATGCGGCCCGAAGGCGCGTTCTACGTCTTCCTCAAAACGCCCATCCCCGATGACATTGCCTTCACTAAACTGCTTGCGGAACAAGGCGTGCTCGCCGTCCCAGGCACGGGCTTTGGCCGTTCCGGTTACATTCGCCTCTCGCTGACGATTCCGCTGGAGAAGATCGAGGGGTCAATCTGCGGGTTCCGGCGCGCATTTCTCTCATCGCAAGGGGATAATCAGGGTTAGCAGGAATCGCCGCACCCCTGCGATACTGAAGAGTGTCTAATGGCTGGATCGGGCACGAATCCCGGGACGGACTTTCGCCGTCTATCAGCCTTGCAGAGCAGCAGATTCCGGCGCGCCCGGATCGATGGATGAACCATGGCAGCCACAATCGTACCCAAGCCGGAGCTTGAAGCGAATTCATTTGACAGCACGCTGGCCAGCGCGCGCAGCACCATGATGTATAGCGAGGTTGTCTCGCTGGCCGTGGACAGCTTCCGCGCCAGCAAGGCCCGATTCATGCTGACCATGCTGGGCATGGTCATCGGCTCGGCGTCCATCATCCTGGTGGTGACGGTGGGGATGACGGGCAAGCAATACGCGCTCGACACAATCTCCAGCCTGGGGCCAAACAAGATCGAGATGCAGTACAGCGGCGGCAGCATCATCGGCCCCGACAACACCACCACACCGGACTTCATGACTCGCGAAGACATGGAGGCAGTCCACGACACTGTGCCTGGCATCGTCGCCTACTCGCCCATGCTGGAGGACCACGACCGCATCAGCATTGGCGGAGGCGTTACCGAGGACGCCATGCTGCTGGGCGTCTCGCCGCAGTATAAGGAGGTGCGCGGACTGGTCGTTCTCTCCGGGCGGTTCTTCGACGATCAGGACGCCGGCTCGCATGCCAAGGTTGCTGTGCTCAACAAACCATTTGCAATTAAGCTCTTCGGAAGCGAGCAGGCCGCGGTCGACAAGAACATCTCGATACGCGGCATTCCGCTCACCATCATCGGCGTCTTCAAGGAGAGCATCGACACCTACGGCACCTCCGAGATCAACGACCATACCATCCTCATCCCCTACGAGGTTGCGCGCTACTTCACCGGCACCGACAATCTGAAAGAGATCTTCTTCAAGATGGCCGACCCCGCGATGGTCAAGCCCGGAGCGATAGAGATCACCGACCTGATCAAGCGCCGCCATCGGCCAAACAGCATCTATCAGGCCCTGACTCTGACCGACGTCCTGAACGATATGGCGAAAGTCGCCAACATCCTGACCTGGGTCCTGTCGCTTGCTGCATCGATCACTCTGATTGTCAGCGGCGTGGGCATCATGAACAGCATGTTGGCCAACGTGCAGGCGCGCATCCGGGAGATCGGCATCCGCAAGGCGCTGGGCGCGACCCGCCGCGAGATCCGCCTGCAATTCCTTACCGAGGCGGTCTTCCTGTCGCTCGCCGGCGGTGTTCTCGGCACCCTCGTTGGCCTCGGTATCCCGATCTTGCTGGGCCTGCTGACGCCGTACAAAATCCCCGTGGGATGGCTGGCAGCACCGATCGCGCTGGCCACTTCCGTGATCGTTGGCGTGATCTTCGGCACCGTTCCGGCCAACCGCGCCGCCCGGCTCGACCCGGTCGAGACCCTGAAGTACGAATGACCACTTCGCCACTTCGTGGGCTCTTGGACGCTTCGGGTAAAAGCAAAAACAGGCACCGACCTACACGCAAGTAGATCGGTGCCCGTCGGTGGTGATCGGCGTTAAGCCTGTGGTGTTTCTCTAAGCAGCGGTGGCAGCGGGAGCGACCGTCTCATCCGGCAGTTCTTCGCCCTTGATGGTGACCTTGATGTGGCTGGTGACCTCGCGGTGCAGCTTGATGGGGACGTGGAACTCGCCCAGCGACTTCAGCGGCTCTTCCAGCGATATCTTGCGCCGGTCGATGGTGTAGCCCTTCTCCTCGAGCTGGTGCGCGATGTCGCCGGAGGTGACCGAGCCGAAGAGGTGATCATTCTCGCCCACCTTGCGCTCGAAGACCAGTTCGACGGCTTCGAGCTGCTTGGCGAGATCTTCTGCGATGACCTTTTCCTTGGCCAGCTTGCGGATGGAGGAACCCTTCATCTGCTCGATGACAGCCTTGTTGTTGGCCGTCGCCTCGATGGCGAGCTTGCCGGGGAGGAGATAGTTGCGGCCGTATCCGTCGGCGATCTTGACGACATCGCCGCGGTGGCCGAGCTTGTTGACGTCTTCCTTGAGAATGACTTCCATGGCATTTCTCCGAGTTTTCTGTCGCCGTCCGGCATTACCGGCGGCGCGTAGGTTAGAAGCGCGCGGCGAAGGCGAGCAGGGCGATGTTGCGCGACTGCTTGATGGCGAGCGAGACGCGACGCTGATGGCGGGTGCAGACGCCGGTCAGGCGGCGCGGAACGATCTTGCCGCGCTCGGCGACGAAGCCCTGCAACAGGCGCACATCGCGGTAGCTGATGGCGTCGATCTTCTCGGTGCAGAACTTGCAAACCTTCTTGCGACGGAAGAATTTGCGTCCGCCTGGGCCGCCGCCGGGACCGCCTGGGCCTCCGGGACCGCCTGCGGGACGTGGTGGGCGTGGGCCGCCAGGACCGGCGTATGCGGGACGCGGCGTGTAGGGTCTTGCTTCCGGTGCGGATTGAGGTGTGCTTGGAACGCTTGTTTCGTCAGCCATTTCGTGATTCCTCTCATCTCTTTCGAGTTGTGCCGGCCAGATCCAGGCTCGCCATGGAGTCTGTGAATACCCGCGGGGCAGGACGGGTGTGGAAGCAGGTGCGGCGGTTGAGTCGTGCGGCACGCGACGGCAGATGCCGCAGCGCAGATATTAGACCGTTGCGGCGGCGGGCTCTACGTCTGTTGCCACAGGCGCTTCCGGCTCTGCAACGACTGCGGCTGCCTCGGGCTCTGCGGCTGCTGCGACGGCAACCGGCGCGGGCGGAGGTGCGATGGGCTGTGCGCTGCGCTTCACCTTAGAATCGCGCAGGGCCTTCACCTTCGCCAGACGCTTCTCTTCCTCGTCCATGCGTACCGTGATGAACTTGATCACCGGCTCGGAGACGCGCAGGCGGCGTTCGAGCTCGCCGATCAGGCTGCCGGGAGCGGCAATCTTCAAAAGAACATAGAATCCATCGTTGAACTTGCGGACCGTGTAGGCAAGCCGGCGGCGGCCCATCTTCTCCTCATCAGGCTTGGATAGGATCTCTCCGCCTCCGCTGGCGACGTTCTTCTTGAAGCTGTCGATGAGTTTATCGATGTCGGCTTCCTCAACGTCGGGACGAACGATAAACATGATTTCGTAGGTGCGGTTCATTCGGTTACTTCTTTCTGCGAAGTTCTGCTTCGCACCGTGCGGGCTTGTGCTCTGCCAACCCGGTCTGGAATGTTTGACTACCGTAAGCCTGTAAAGCCGTTCCTTCTTCCTCAGTTTCTTTTGCCACGGCTGAAACCGTGCCCTTCCGGCTACTCCCCGCCCGGTGGGCGGTTGAACTCATTCATCGCGGCGCTTACCCCTTGGGTGAGGATCGCCTCGACTGCGCTTCTGACGCGGTCGAGTACTTCATCCAACACGGCAAGCTCTGCCTTGCGCATTGGCGAGAGCAGGTACTCCGTGCCGCCTGCCTTCACCTCCGTGCCATCCGCCAGGGGAGGTTTCCCCACCCCAATCCGAATCCGCAACCACTCCTGCGTGCCAAGCGCGCCGGAGACCGAGATCGCTCCGTTGTGCCCGTTCTCCGAGCCGCGCTCGCGAATGCGAAGCGTGCCCAGCGGAAGGTCCAGCTCGTCATAGATCACAATCACATCTTGCGACGGAACCGTGATTTCCAACTCCTGAACCAGGGCGGCCACCGAGAGCCCGCTCAGGTTCATGAACGTCTCCGGCTTGGCCAGCAGGACCTCTTGCCCTGCAAACCGAGCCTTTGCCGTAAGCGCCCTGCTCCGGCGATTCGCGAGGGGCACACCGCAGTATTCGGCGATGCGGTCCAGAGCGAGAAAGCCGGCATTGTGCGGCGTGAACTGATACTCGATACCGGGGTTGCCGAGACCAATAATCAGTTTCACGCCGTGCGTTCCTCTGCCTTCAACAAACCACTACCAACTAACCACGACCAACTGTCTATTCCTACTTCTTCTTGGCGTCCGCCTTGGCATCTGGCTTGGCTTCGGCCTTGACGTCCGCCTTGGCATCCGGCGCGGCTTCCGTCTCGCCCTTGCCCTTCTTGACAACCTCCGGTTCGGTCGGCTCGGCGACCACCTCTTCCACCGCAACCACCTCTTCCTTGACCAGGGAGACGTGCGCAACGGTCAAGCCCTCGTCGTCGAGGAACTTGATCGAGCCCGAGTGCGGCAGATCGGAGATGTGGACGGCCTGGTTGATCTCCAGCCCGGAGACATCGGCGTCCAGATGGCTTGGGATGTCTGCGGGGAGGCACTCGATCTCAACCTCGCGCAGCACATGCTCCAGAATGCCTCCCTGGGTCTTGACGCCGACCGGCACTCCGATCAACTGAACGGGCACCGAGACGCGTATTGCCTTGTCCATCGCGATGCGCTTGAGGTCGATATGCAGCAGCGCGCCTTTGATCGGCTCATTCTGCCAGTCAACGATCATCGCCTTGGCCACGGGGGCCCCGGTTACGTCCAGGTCGAAGATGGTGTTGTGGCCGGTGTCGGAGTGCAGAATCTTGATGATGATGCGCGGGTCCACAGTGACTGCGACGGCAGCCTGCCCGGCCCCGTAGACAACGGCGGGAATCTTGCCTTCGACGCGCACGCGGCGGGCTGCGTTCTTGTTGAACTTGCCCTCGCGGGGCGTGGCGACGACGGCTGAAATAGTGGTTGCTGCCATGATCTTTTCCTTTCGGGCACGGAGAGAAGAAGGTTGTTAGTTGCTGGTTGCTGGTTGTTAGTTGACAGCAACAGCCTCAAACCCCGTCTTACTACGCTCCCTTTGCGGCTTTGCCGCTAAATCTAAACTGCACTTTCGTCTTTCAACCAACAACTAACAACCAGCAACTAACAACCGCCTTAATTGAACAGCGTACTGACGCTGGTCTCCATGTGGATGCTCTCGATGGCGCGGCCAAGCAGCCCGGCGATCGATAGCACCTTGATCTTCGGCACCCGCAGCGCGTCTTCGCGCAGCGGAATGGTATTGGTCACGACCAGCTGCTCCAGCCGTGAATTTGCAATGCGTTCCACCGCCGGGCCCGAAAGCACCGGATGCGAAGCGCACGCATAAACCTTCTTCGCGCCCTGGGCCAGCAGCACATCCACCGTTCCCACCAGCGTTCCGGCGGTGTCGATGATGTCGTCGAGGATGAGGCAAGTGCGGTCGCGTACATCGCCGATCACATGCATCACTTCGGTCACATTCATGTCGGTCCGCCGCTTATCGACGATGGCCAACGGAACCTCCAGCTTCTTGGCGAAGAAGCGCGCACGCTCCACGCCTCCCGCGTCCGGCGATATCACCGTCAAATTGGGCAGCCCAAGCTCCCGGAAGTAGCTCACCAGCACCGGGCTGGCGAAGAGGTGGTCCACCGGGATATTGAAGAAGCCCTGAATCTGCGCCGCGTGCAGATCGACCAGCAGGGCGCGGTTTGCGCCGGCCGTGCTCAGCAGGTCCGCCACCAGCTTGGCCGTAATCGCTACCCTCGGCCGGTCCTTGCGGTCCTGCCGTGCGTAGCCGTAGTACGGCATCACAACCGTAATCCTGCCGGCAGAGGCGCGCTTCAGCGCGTCCATCATGATCAGCAGTTCCACCAGGTGCTCATCCACGGGGTTGCATGTGGGCTGAACCAGAAACACATCCACGCCGCGAACATTCTCCAGCAACTGAAAGTAAACCTCGCCGTCGGCGAAGCGCTGCAACTTGGACTCGCCAAGCGGCACGCCGACAAACTTGCAGATCTCCTCGCTCAGAGGGCGATTGGCCGATCCGCAGAAAATCTTGAAGCGCTTGTCTTCATTCAGCCGGGGAGAGCGCTTCCGCTCCGTAGCTGTCTTTGCTCCATCTGCAGCGGCCTTTGCCGCATCGGACTTTTGAGCTTCCATCTTCGACCCATCCGGTTTTGATAGTTCCGGGGATGGCTTTGGTGCAGGCTGGGAGGTTGTTGTTGTCTCCTCAGCCTGCCCTGAAATAGGGGAAAGAACCGCAGTCGTGTATTGGTTGTTCACGTCGAAACCCTCCAGGCTGGTTGACCTTGGTAGCTCCTGCTGCTTTACGTCTTACGGCGCCATTTTTTCTGCGTCGCTACTTCGCCCTGCGAAATATCAGACTCGGCCCTTCAAACTTCTGCTTCTGAACCTCTACATTCGCACCCAGTTCGGTACGCTCTGCAAACCTCAAAAACCGTCCAACTTCCGCGGCACATTGCTGCCGCCAAAGAACCCTAAGTTGCTCGTCTGACCGAAGTCAGCCGATCGTCCGCGCTTGCTGTTGACCCGCGCGGACCATTTGTTCGCTCTCCTCGTTCTGTGCGTCGGCTGGTTTGGCTGGGCGACCAGGATTCGAACCTGGACTGAGTGCGTCAAAGGCACTTGACCTACCATTAGTCGATCGCCCAGTACGGTTGCCGGTGTTCCCTGCCGGCAATCATCACTCTGCGAACATTCTGCGCCAGTACTCTTGTCGGGGCAAGGTCTCCGTTAGGAGCGCCTTGCAGCCGGTAGCCTGAACGCGTTGTTGAGCCGCCCTTGCGTCTGCCTCGGACCGGTAAAGTCCAAACAGAGCGGAGCCTGAACCCGAGAGGCCCGCGTAAAACGCAGTACCGCTCGAATCGCCCGGTGTGCCCGAAGACACGCCAGCCGGAGTTCCCATCAATAAACGCTTGATTTCACGCAGGAGGGGATACTGAGGAAAGACGACCGATTCAAAGTCGTTTTCGATCCCGGTGCGGACAAGCGCGAGAAGGGTGTTCTCGGCCAGACCGTTCCATGTGCTGCCGTGTTCGGAAGATTCCTCCTCCAAACCACCTTGTTGTGTCTCAAGGCTTCGGCCATGAACGATACCGGATGTGTCAGGCGTTTGCTCTGGCTCAGGAATAAACCCAAAATCCGAAGGGCAATCCCGAAGAACAGTTGCGTAAACGTGACTCAACTCCTCTAGCCTATCGGGTTGCGCAGGGGAAGTCAACGTAGCGCTCTCGTCAATCGCTATCCCCTTTGTTTGCCTCTCGTCCCAGTCGCGAAATGCCTGAGGCGTCGAGACTCCCACCTCCGGCACAGCGATGACGCACCAGGTCGCCGGCAGGTCCGGCATCGCCTCGACGCACTCGCCGCGCCCCGTTCCCATCACCGCGCCGCCCAGCAGGAACAGCGGCACATCCGAGCCAACCTCCGCGGCCAGCTCCATCCGGTCTGTCCCGGATAGCGAAAGCCTCAGCTCATGCTCCAGGCCGTTCAGCGCCGCCGCCGCATTCGCCGAACCCGCGCCCAGCCCGCCCTGCACCGGAAGGCTCTTCTCGATGTGGATCGTAACCTCGGCCGCAACATTCGCCCGCTTCAGCGCCAGCTCCACCATCTTCCACGCCGTATTGCGCGCGTCGGTCGGCACCTGCGGGTGGTTCGTGGTCAGCGTGATTCTGGACTCGCCAGTGCTTGGTTTAGCCTCGACCGTCACCAGATCGTGCAGCGCCAGCGTCTGATAGAGAGTCGCCAGCTCATGAAAGCCATCTGGCCGCACCGGCCCAATCGCCAATCCCAGGTTGATCTTCGAATACGAACATACACGCGTAGCCATCAAATCATTCTAAGACTATCCATATAGAGGCAACCCGGTCAGCGGTCCATTTAGCTTGCTCCCTCAGTAAATGGCGATCAAGCTATCCTGTCAGCAGTGTTCCATCGCGTTCTCTGGAGTTGCCTCAATGCGTCCTGGTCTCCGCATCTCCGCATGTTGCGTCGCACTGGCGTTCTCGGGCTTATCTATCTCGGCGCAGACGGCAGCCCCACCCAACCCCTACGTCCTCGTCAGCCCACCGCCTACGCTGGCCCGGCACGCCATGGTGGTCAGCATCCACCACGACGCATCGGACGCCGGCGTCGAAGTCCTCAAATCCGGCGGCAATGCGGTGGACGCGGCGGTGGCCGTAGGATTCGCGCTGGCCGTCGTCTTCCCGCAGGCCGGAAACCTCGGCGGTGGCGGCTTCATGCTCGTCCGCATGAAGACGGGCGAGGCCCACTTCCTCGACTACCGCGAGCGCGCCCCCGCCGCCTCCAGCGCCGGAATGTATCTCGACGCGCAGGGCAACGTCGTCGCTGGCCTTTCCATTACCGGCTACAAGGCCATTGGCGTTCCCGGCACGGTCGCGGGGCTTATCTATGCGGAGAAGACCTATGGCAGGCTCACGCTGGCGCGGGTGATGGCCCCGGCGATCCGCCTCGCCAGCCAGGGCTACATTTTGTCGGAGGAAGAAGCGCGCAACCTTGCCGCCGCAAAGAACCTCGCTATGTTTCCCGATTCGCGCCGCATCTTCCAGCGCGACGGCAATTTCCTCAAGCCCGGTGACCGCTTCACTCAGCCTGAACTCGCCCGCACCCTCCAGCGCATCGCCGCCGATCCTGCGAGCTTCTACAAAGGTCCCATTGCCGCCGAACTTGCCGCCTCCATCCAGAAGGGCGGTGGCCTCATCACCACCGCCGACCTCGCGGCCTATCAGGTCAAGGACCGCGCGCCGCTCACAGGAAGCTATCGCGGCTGCCAGATCGTCACCGCGCCGCCTCCGTCGGCCGGCGGCATCGTGCTCCTCGAAATTCTCAACATCCTCTCCGGCTACGACCTCGCCAGGATGGGCGACCGCTCGCCGCAGCAGGTTCACCTCATCACCGAGGCCTTCCGTCGCGCCTACAAGGACCGCGCCGACTACCTCGGCGATCCCGACTTTGTCACCATGCCCGTGCAGCAGTTGATCTCACCCGCCTACGCCGCCGCCTGGCGCAAGACCATCCTCCCCATCACGCCATCGCCCTCCGCGACACTTACTCGCCCCGCCGGTTTCCTGCCTCCGCCGCCTGCTTCGCCGCGCACCACGGCGCACGAATCCACCGAGACCACGCACTTCTCCGTCGTCGATGCCGAGGGCAACGCCGTCTCCAGCACCTATACCCTTAACGGCCTCTTCGGCTCCGGCGTCACCGCTGGCCCCCTCGGCTTCCTGCTCAACAACGAGATGGACGACTTCACCTCCGCACCCGGCGAGCCCAACATGTACGGCCTCATCCAGGGCCCGGCCAATGCCATCGCCCCCGGCAAGCGCCCACTCTCCAACATGACGCCCACCATCGTGCTCAAGGACGGCAAACCGCTGCTCGTCCTCGGTTCGCCCGGCGGATCGACCATCATCACCACCGTCGCCAACGACATCGTCTCCATCCTCGACAACGGCCTCAACGTCCAGCAGGCCGCCGACGCCCCACGCTTCCACCATCAATATCTTCCCGACGTTCTCCAGGTCGAAAAAGCATTCCCGCTACCCACCCTCGACGCGCTCAAAGCCACCGGCTACGCGGTCAGCCGCATCAACCAGGCAGACGAGAAGAACCCCGGCGTCTGGGGCGATAGTGAGATGATCTACCTCGATCCCAACTCCGGCACGCTGATGGGCGGCGACGATCAGCGCCACCACTTCGGCAAGGCCGCGGGATATTAATCCGCGCGGATTCACGGTCTACGCGCCGCTGCTGTACCTTTAACAGCAATGCAACCCGGAATCTCCACTCACGTCTTCTTCCAGCACCGCCTGCATCCCGGCCTGCTGGACGCCCTCGCCGCCGCCGGCGCGCAGACAATCGAGGTCTTCGCCGCGCGCCACCACTTCGACTACACCGATGCGCCCGCCGTGCGTGAGCTCGCCGCCTGGTTCCGCTCCAACGATGTGCGCGCCGTGCTGCATCAGCCCATCTATATCTCCGAGGGTGGGCGCGACTTCAGCAGCGCGGACGCGGCCCAGTGGTCGCGCCACGTCGCGCCCAATCTCGACCTGATCGCCGCCGAGAAGTCCCGCCGCATCGCCGCCATGGACGAGGTCAAGCGCGCCATCGAGTCCGCCGAGCAGGTCCCCTTCGCCGCCATCGTCCTCCACCTCGGCCTCAAGGACGCCGCCTGGGACGAGCCCGCCCTCGAGCGCTCGCTCACTGCCATCGAGCACCTCAAGGCCTTCGCCGCGCCGCTCGGCGTCCGTTTGCTGCTGCAAAATTTGCAGAACGAGGTCGCCACGCCGGAGCATCTGCTCCACGTCCTGAAGGCGGGCCACTTCGACTCGGTTGGCGTCTGCCTCGACGTTGGCCACCTCCACCTCGCCATGCCCGCCGAGGGCGCGCCGCATGACTCCGGCGTAGCCGCAGCCGTTGATCTGCTCGGCTCGCGCATCGCCCAGGTGCATCTGCACGACAACCACGGCGCCTTCGCGCATATCTCCGAGATGAAGGACGAGCACCTCTGGCCCGGACTTGGCAGCATCGACTGGCCGTCTGTCTCCTCCGCGCTCGCCACGCTGCCCGCCGCCACGCCCGGCATCCTGGAGATCGCAGGCGACCGCGACGAGCCCGCCGAATCCGTCACGCGCAAGGCCGAAGCAGCCTTCCGCGCGCTCGCAAACCCGCAATCCACACACACTTCGCAGAGTATGTAACAGAAAATGATCTTA
>Ga0302266_10002027_pt1 | contig 17945 bp, 20 predicted proteins | sample III_Bog_E1_2_FD_194559 | JGI IMG/M metagenome (GOLD analysis project Ga0302266, IMG submission 194559) | Peat permafrost microbial communities from Stordalen Mire near Abisko, Sweden - III_Bog_E1_2 | ecosystem: Environmental > Terrestrial > Soil > Wetlands > Peat | place: Sweden: Abisko... | reverse complement strand
GTTGAGACGTCACCGCTTCAGCCACTTCAATGTCACGAAGCACGCCATCTAATTGCTCCTGAACCGCTAAATAGAACGGCCCTTCGCACAAGCGTTTCCCCTCAACTGCTGCTGCCTTTGCGTTCCGAAAATGCCGCTGACTGAGATACCTCTTTGCAAATTTGAGATAGGCCTCACCGCGCGTCTTCGCCATTTCCTTCACCGCAGCAAGACTCCGCTGCGCATCCTGCCGTGCCGCCAAACAAACAGTTCCCGGTCGCATACCGATTCTCCTTTTGATAAGTTCCGCCCGAGATATCAGACGACAGTCAAAATCTTCCGCCATCACGCCAACACCGCCGCATCAGCGATGCAACTCCTCGCGTACCAATCCTCCTCCGCGCAGCCGAGATAGTCTCACCCATCAGGTTGCCGCAGTGGTGATTCTGCGCGGGTGGATGGAGGCCGGGGAGCAGGCAGCTGCGCTGAAGCAGCGAAATCTGCACAAACAAAATGGTGCGGAGGAATAGGACAGTCCAGCAGCATTCCCCGAAGCAACGGGCCTTCTGTGGGGTACACAGGACAACCAACGCATCTATATATAGCTCCGCTGGTGCTGCGCAGACCCTTTTTCCAGAAGCTCTCCCGCTACGATAGGAGAGAATGCTCGATACCAAGGCCCTATCTCCCGAAGCTCTGCTGCAGATCACAACCTCGCTCAATATCTCCATGCACTCGCTGGTTGCCGTCATCGGTCTGCTCGACGAGGGCGGAACCGTGCCCTTCATCGCACGATATCGGAAGGAGGCCACCGGCAATCTCGACGAGGTGCAGATTCGCGCCATCGAGGAAAAGCTCGCCTACCTCCGCGATCTATAGAGCCGCCGCGCCACAATCCTCGCGTCGATCCAGGAACAGGGCAAACTGACCGATGAGTTGAAGGCCAAGATCGAGGCGACCTTCGACCGCGCCGAGTTGGAAGATCTCTACCTTCCGTACCGCCCCAAGCGCCGGACGAAAGCGACAATCGCTCGCGATAAGGGTCTCGAACCGCTCGCCGACTACCTCTGGAATCAGCAGGCCACCGCCATGCCGCTCCACCAATTCGCAGCCACTTTCGTTAGCGTAGAGAAGGAAGTAGCCACCGTCGAAGGTGCCCTCGAAGGCGCCCGCCACATCGTAGCCGAGCGGATTAGCGAGGACGCCGAGCTACGAAAGTTGACCCGTCACCTGATGTTTGAAGAGGGAATCATCCAGAGCCGCCGCTCGATCGACGGCGTCGACGAGCAGGAAAAGTTCAAGATGTACTACGAATATCGCGAGCCGGTGAAGACGATTCCCTCGCACCGAATGCTCGCCATCCGCCGCGGCGAGACCGAGTCGATCCTCTATTTTCTGATCGAGATTGATCCGCTCCGCGCGATCGGCCTGCTCCGTTCTCGGATACTGCGCGCCGACGGAGACTGGACGCCGCAGCTCGAACTCGCCATTGATGACTGTTGGAAACGCCTCCTGAACCCGTCCATCCAGGGCGAGATTCGCCTCGAACTGAAGAAGCGATCCGACATAGATGCCATCCAGGTCTTCCGCGACAACCTGAAGAATCTGCTGCTCGCCGCACCGGCTGGCCCCATTTCAGTGCTGGGAATCGACCCCGGCCTGCGTACTGGATGCAAGGTCGCGGTGGTCGACGAGACGGGCAAGTTCCTCGCAAACGACGTGCTCTACCTGCACACTTCGAAGAGCGCGGCCAGCGGAGCAGGCGACCGCCTGGTAGCAATGCTTGCGAAGTACAACGTCCGCGCCATCGCAATCGGCAACGGCACTGCCTCGCGAGAGACCAACGCTTTTGTTCGTGACACGCTGCGGGAAAACAACCTGGACAACATTTTTTCGGTCATGGTCAGCGAGTCCGGAGCCAGTATTTACTCCGCCTCCGACGTCGCTCGCCAGGAGTTTCCCGACCTCGACCTGACCGTCCGCGGCGCCATCTCTATCGCGCGCCGCCTGCAAGATCCGCTCTCCGAACTCGTCAAGGTTGCCCCCAAGTCCATCGGCGTTGGCCAGTACCAGCACGACGTGGACCAACGCCAGTTGCAGCAATCGCTGGAGACAACTATCGAGAGTTGCGTCAACCGCGTCGGCGTCGATCTCAATACTTCCTCGTGGACGCTGCTGCGCTACGTCGCCGGAGTTACCGAACGGGTCGCGCTGAATATCGTCTCTTACCGCGACGAGAACGGCCGCTTTCGCTCGCGCAAGCAGCTCAACAAAGTCCCCGGCATCGGGGCCAAAACGTACGAGCAGGCTGCCGGTTTCCTGCGCATCCGCGACGGCGAGAATCCGCTGGATTGCACGGCTGTCCATCCGGAATCGTATCCGGTGGTCGAGCAAATCGCCCGCTCGCTGGGTACACCGGTCGGCGAGTTGATCGCAAACCCACAGCTCCTGACCGCGGTCGATGCCCGCCAAATCGACGCAGGTACGTTCACCGTCAAGGACATTCTGGAGGAGCTGCGCAAGCCGGGACGCGATCCGCGCGAGCAATTTGTGGCTCCAAGTTTCAACGAAAAAGTCCGCGAGTTCGCCGACGTTCAGCCAGAAATGATCCTCGAAGGCGTCGTCACCAACGTCACCAAGTTCGGCGCGTTCGTTGACATTGGCGTGCATCAGGACGGCCTTGTACACATCAGCGAACTCTCGAACCGCTTCATTAAAGATCCCTCCGACGCGGTCAAAGCCGGACAGATTGTGAAGGTTAAGGTGCTCAGTGCCGACGCTAAAACGAAGCGGATCGCGTTATCGATGAAGGCGCTTATGAGTCCCACGCCGAAGAATAGCCGGCCCCATTCAGCGCAACCGGTTCCCAAACCGCAACCGAGTCTGAGCGAAAAGCTCGCCATGCTATCGACCAAATGGAAGACCTCATAAGCGCCGGTGCTCACAGGATTTCAGGCGTGTACACCCGAAGTGGCGCGACACAATTCTTCCAATTTCAAGCCAACAGACTGACGCGGACTGAAATCATGTCCTAAGGCTTTGTGTGTTGTTGATCGCTAATGGGCGGCCTCGGCCAGCCCGACTAACGGCATCACAAGAATTCCGGAATCGCAAATTGGCCTAACTTGGATGAAAAGTCCCATTTTTGGTATTCTGATGAATTCCATCCAAATGACGGATAGCCCTTTCTTCCTAATATGATAGACGCTCATAGTTGGAGGATATTTATCCCTTGAGATTGGCTGAGGTGCCCAGGAGTGAATTCTTCGATTTCGATGACAAATATGCCAGTTATTGCCCCAGTTAACCCCAACCCTGTATCAGATACGGTGTGGTTACCTTCCGCGATTCCATATTGAGCTAAGCCGAATCAAGAGTCCCATTCTTGGTATTCTGACGAATTCCATCCAAATAGCGGTTATCCATTTATTACCAACGATATAGTCGCTTAGACTTGGAGGATATTTATCCCTTGAGATTGCCTGAGCGACCCAGGGGCGAATTCTATCGATTTCGAGTATGAATATGCGCGGTTATGGTCGATCGACCCCGACTAACCACTTTCCCGCGCTAGCCCACACGTTGCTCAGTAAAGAGAAATATAATACACAAATTGGCTACTTCTTGCTTATAATAAATCTTGTTATGGGGAAAACGACTCCAAACCTTATACCGCGCGTTTCCCGCTTGCTTAATGAAGTAGGCATGCACCTTAAACTGGCGCGGCTCAGGCGAAAATACTCATCGGAGACCGTAGCGCAGCGTGCCGGAATAACGCGACGCACGTTGTCCAAAGTGGAGCAGGGAGACCCTGGAGTTGCACTTGGAGTGTACGCGCGTGTCATGCAGGTATTGAGATTAGAGGGTGCCCTTGCACTGTTGGGAGCCGACGATGAGCTCGGGCGAAAACTACAAGACGCAGGAATTACTCCGAAGTTGAGAGCGCCCAAACGCACCGCAGCCGCAACGGTTGATACAGCCCAAGGACATCACTGATGGCAGGCATTGAGACAGTTGAAGTCTATGTTGACGCCGATCAGATGACAGAACCGCACCTCATGGGAACGCTTCATTGCCAACTAAGCGGCAGGGGAGAGTTGTTCTCATTCAGGTATGACAAGACCTGGATCGCTCGTGCTGAAGCCTTCGCTTTTGATCCTGACCTTGCGCTTTCTGAGGGCCACCAATACCCCTCGGCGGACCGATCGGACTTCGGCATATTCACCGATTCGTCTCCCGATCGTTGGGGGCGGGTGCTGATGCAGCGCAAGGAAAATCTGCGCGCGCGTCACGAGGGTGTGCGCCCTCGGATCCTGACGGAGTGGGATTTCCTACTGGGTGTTCATGACGAAACTCGCCTTGGCGCGCTGCGCTTCAAACTTCCTGGCGGTCCTTTTGTCGACAGCGAAACGAAGTTAGCCGCTCCACCTCTGACCTCTCTCCAGGAGTTGCAAGCGGCCAGTCTTCAGTTCGAGCAGCACATAAACGACGAGGATAATCCCGATTACGAGAGGTGGCTCAGACAACTCATTGCCCCCGGAACCTCTCTCGGTGGCGCACGGCCCAAGGCTTCTGTGCGCGATGAAACAGGGGTCCTTTGTATGGCCAAATTCCCGAGCCGCCGGGACACGCGGGACGTTGGAGCCTGGGAATTAGTCGCCAATTCGCTTGCGCGGAAAGCAGGAATCAATGTACCCGAAGCCAGGCCGCTGCATTTTCAGGAGAGCGAGTTCACTACATTTCTGGTGAAGAGGTTCGACAGAACTGCGCCGGGAAGACGCCTTGCATTCGTTTCGGCGATGACCCTCACCCAGCACAAAGATGGAGATGAGGGCGCGAGCTACATTGAACTTGTCGACCTTTTCCAATCCCGAGGCGCTGACACCAACGCCGATTGTGAACAGCTATTTCGCAGGGTCCTGTTCAACATTCGCATCCACAATACGGACGACCACCTGCGCAACCACGGCTTCTTTGTCGGCGGACAAGGCATTCGGCTTTCGCCGGCTTACGACATCAATCCCTCCGTCGATCGCAACGAACTTTCGCTTGCCATCGACGAGACGGAGGCCACCTGCGACGTCTCGGTTGCGATGAACGCATACAAAAGTTATGGCATTTCCGCCGCGCAAGCGGACAACGCTTTGCGGTCTGTCGACACGGCTGTAGTCGACTGGAGGGCAGAAGCAAACAGGTTCGGAATCCCCAAAGCAGAACAAGCTCTCATGGAACCGGCGTTCGACGGTTGACCAGGTTGCCGCCAGATCATGGCGGCCATGATCACGCGAATGGAGGAGGGTTGTCCAGCTCGGTGATCATCGGGGCGATAAAGTTCAGTCTGTCCAAACGCTAATTGGACGCTGATTACAATACGAGTCTGTGGGTGATGTTTCCAAAACCGGACGCATCACCCGCAATATTAGCCAGCGACTTCGCTAGCCAATATCTTTGGGGAGATCTTGGGTGGGCGAAGGTTCGTCACCTCGGCAAGGCTGCGATTCATTGCAGTCGCCGTCGATTTCGGAGTCGTCGTCGTCGAGAATTAGGGTGTCACCGGAATCAAAGAAGTCGTCTTCCGTGACTTCGTCAATCTTAGTTTCCATGGTGGTTTTCCTTTCAGAAGTGGGGCGCGAAAGTGCGCCATAAAACGGTGGACGTGCCGAGGCACGTGTACGGTCCGACATTTGTGCACACGATTAAGCGTGCTCGGAATTCTCAAGATTTTGGAGTTCCCGCGGCTCACGCCACGGCTTTGCGGAGGACCAGAACTTCCCCCTCGTGCTGAACGCGCTCCAAAAGTCTGCTCAATCCTGCATCAGTTTGGTGCCGGCGGCGGGGCTCATTGCGATCCGACGGTGGTTTGTGCTCAGCGTGCAGAAAATCACTCCACGTGAATCGTTGTGTTCCGCGCGCTTTTCAAATTGTTACGGCCCGGACGTTGCGGAGGCAGAGGGCTATGAGCCCGATCCACGACCGCATGCCCGCCATTCTCAATCCGCAGGATTACGACGAGTGGCTCGACCGCAGAGAGGTGGAAAGGGCGCCCATTCACTTGCTCCGTCCCTTTCCTGAAACCACACTGCAGATCCACGCTGCCAATCCAGGGGTCGGCAATGTGCACAACCAGGACGCCGCCTTACTCGACCCGCAGTAAGAAACGGAGACTGTCCACTTGTTCACTCTCAGTCATCAGATATGTTATTCGGACCACAACTTCGCTTGCTTGGCGGCGACTCCGGCACGGTCCAGTTCGACCAGCCGCGACTTCCATTTGTCTACCAGTTTCGCCGCCTGACGAGAGCGCCGCTCGGCACGGGAAAGCATTCGCTCCACATGGATGCGCTGCTGTGTCGGCTTGTCGGCGGAATGATCGGGCACATTGATCCTGACGCACACGAGGAGAGACGTACAACCGGATTTTATACAAGCTGGATTGAGTATGCTATGAGCCCATACGCGACCACATGCCCGCCATTCTCGGTCCGCAGGATTACGATGAGTGGCTCGACCGCGGGGAGGTGGAAAGGGCGCCCATTCACTTACTCCTTCCCTTCCCTGAAACCACGCTGCAGATCACTCAAGCAGCAAAGCAGTAATCGATTTGCAACAGCATCTCTTCGACTATGCGAGAGCCGGCCTCCGTCCGCAGAAGCTCAAGTGGAACGCGTCCCTCAAAACGTGCCTTTGGTTTTCGCAACCAGCGCGCTGCTTTTGCGTCATCACCGAAGACCTCTTCGGCCTGCGAAGTGATACGTGCTATCCGGACAGCGCGGTCGGACTCGTCGTGGGTTAGCAATTCGTGCTGAGTCCTCCGGTGAGCCAAAGTTCGCCTCGGCACAATGAGGCGGTAGATCTCTTCATCGCTCATTCCAGCGGTTGATAGCGAGTCGACTGAACTAAGAGGGAGGCGTTCCTCCACCAATCGGGCCAAATCACGGTCCGATTGCAAAGGGCTAATCCCTAGTTTGGTCTCGATGCGATGATAGAGCATGAATGGTTCTCGCTTCGCACGATGCCGAGCGATTTCAGGCACAATGGCCTCCTGCGCAATATGACCCTAGACTATAGGGCATAGCGCTCAACCTCAAAACATCGTGGGGTACGAAGTGCATGAAATCGGCTTTTGACCAAGTTCGAGGGAGCCTCTCGTTCGAACGTCAATTGGTTGCTCAAGTATGCCATCCTCTACAGCCGCCACTCTCCCCGCTCCTGGATTGCCGCATGCATGGCGTCGGGGGCCAGGTCCAACTCGCCGGGCCAGGACACGGCACCGTAATCGAGTGCGACCTGCGCGAACAGAGACGGGTCACGGAGCGCAGCGAAGACCCCAGCCTCTGGAGAATGCACCAGGGAGGACATGTCAACCACACCGGCAAGGCCATCGGCGAATGCAACCCGCAGACGGAACCCTGAAAGGGCTTCGACTTCGGTCACGCTCCATGGCGACCGGGGGGCGGATTCCGGTGTGGCTAGGGCAGCAGTTGAATCTTCTCGGGGATGTGATTCTGTACGCATAGTTCCCAGTCCTCAATGAGTTTGTGCGGTGTAGCTCAACCCGCTCCCAGCACGAGGGCTGTTGCCCGGCTGGGTAACTTGGCCTCGATGGTAGCAGAGGTGCGAATGTCGAGCACGGCCTCGAATTCCACACTCACTGAAAGTGCGGGGATCAGATCGAACTGCCTGCAATGTTCCTTTTGAGCAAGTTCGCAAAAGCCAGGTCCGACTTCGAGGACTCGATCTGATTGCCAGTCCAGATCGCGCCGATTCAGGTGGCGAGATTGGAGTGTAGTGGGTGGTGGGATAATTGCGCATTGGGTAGGTTCATGCCTGCCTTCAATGAAGGCTGCGATCTCTATCTGGCAAATACTTGAGGCGGACTCATTGGTTGTTTCAACATCAAAACAACAGAAGTTCACGTGCGGTCCCCGGCGACGAATCTGAACGACGTGTCCACTTTATTCCTATTCGGCGGATGGGGTTCCGGATTTTTCTATAAAAATAGTCTTGACTCTATATAGATTAGAGTCTATATTTGTCTACATGGCAACCGAGGTCATCGTCACCGCCGAATTCGGTGCATGGTACGAGGGCCTCAGCTTGGCCGAGCAGAATTCCGTCGGTCGGGTGGTTGGCCTTCTGGAGGAACGTGGTCCGACACTTGAATTTCCCTTCAGTAGTGGAATCAAGGGTTCGAGCTTCTCTGGAATGCGGGAGCTGCGGATACAGCACGCTGGCGACCCGTACCGCGTCCTATATGCTTTCGATCCGATCCGGCAGGCCATTTTGCTGGTCGGTGGCGTCAAAACGGGCAATGGGAAGCGGTGGTATGAGGAAGCAATCCGTTTGGCGGACAAGCTGTTCGCTGAATATCAGCGAGGGGAGTAGATGCCTCTTGCGTGCAATGGTGGCCACTTCGACGTGGCAATAACCTTTGGAGGCGACCGCTTCCGGAAAAGACTGAGTCATGAAAACGCTGGCATGGAAGGATCTGAAGCACAAGGCGTCGCCGGAAGAGCGCGAGCGCATCAAGCGCGAGGCGATCGATGAATTCGACCGGATGGGCTTTGCATCTCTTCGCAAGGCCCGCCAGCAGACGCAGGCGGAGCTCGCTGACAAGCTCGGAATTGACCAGGCGAGCGTATCGGCAATCGAGAACCGTTCGAACCTGCTGCTGAGCACACTAGCTAAGTATGTCCGTGCTCTGGGCGGGGACGTCGAGATCCGCGCCGTCTTCCCGGAAGCGACGTTCAACCTCGAACCGCTCTTGACGGGCGAGATCGTGCCGACGCCAGCGTCCGTCTCCATCTCATCCAAACGTCGCGCTGTAGGCCAGAAGTCGTTGGGCGGACGCCGCAGGGTTGCGGCTGTGGTTAGCTGAGAGCTTCGCGAATGAGAAGCTCCTCCAGTTTGCGGATGAGGGTCTGATGGTTTGGGTGGTAGCGAAGCCGGTCGATGCGGCCCGGTGCCGTAATCAACCTGGCATTCTTCAGATGGTTGCGTCTCGATGATCACCCGCACTTCCGGCGATCCCGCTCCGCGCAGCTTGCGCACGAAACGCTTGACGCTCTGGTAGCCGCCCCCGCAAACCCGTGCCCATCGACCAGACCTGCCAGATAGCCATCGCATTGCGGCCCAGCGACAGCTCCACCGCGATCATCTCGCCGTACGCTTCACAGGCACTCACCGAGCGCTTCCCGTCCGGCTCCGCGGGCATCGCGGGCGGCCCAAAGCCGATGGTCACTTCTATGGCCAGCTTTGAATATATCTCTGGGTTTGAGCCATCCGGCGCGCTTTCGTCGTCTACCTGGCTTGCCACAATCGCCCTGTCCATGAAGTGCTGCTTCCTGCCGTCCGCGACATTAGTCAGGAGTATAAGCGTACCTTTCAGGGAATGACGGCCGTGCCAGTCGAGTTGAGCGAACTGATTGCCACGCGGGAACGTCTCATCCGTGAGATTCAGCAAGGTTTGGATTCGGTTGAGCGCAAGTTTCTGATTTCATTCGTTCGCAACTAGCCGAACTGGAGCCTTCTGTCTGGCGTCAATTATTCTCACCGGTCGTAGGGCTGTGGCGGCTTCTTGGTGTTTCAATCCACGTCCCCCGCGTGGGGGGCGACAATCGCCATCACCGGTAAAGAGGTTTGAGCATGTGTTTCAATCCACGTCCCCCGCGCGGGGGGCGACCATTTATTGGGGCACGGAGGTGGCCGTCTGCGCTCAGGGTGCGGTAAAACCGCGTTTTACCTACATAGTCCATCAACCCTATTTTCTGCCGGAGTCGAGCCCAGTCTCATGATCAAAACCAGACACGCGTGTCACCCAAGTCCTTGCCCTCTCCTCAGCGACCGCATAGCAAGTCTTATTTCCGGGCTGGCCTTCATCGGTTCGGGCACTGAGTCTCACGAGTACATCTTGTATCCCCAAAGTATCCCCTGGACTTTCTGGATCTCACTCTGTTCTCGTAAGTCATTGATTTTATGGTAGCGTTACCGGGGCTCGAACCCGGACTCTCCGCCTTGAGAGGGCGGCGTGTTAACCAGTTACACCATAACGCCATCGTCGTGCATTCCTACATTGCGCCATCTTCGCGCAACCCTACATGGCACATACTTCACGCGCAGGAGGATGATTTCTCCAGTGCAGGTTCAACTATACCAGCCGCCGCCGCGCGGCTCAACCGGAGTCAGGCCAGATTGGTCTGAACCAATCCTCTCCATTCCCTCGGGGGCTAAAGCCCGATTGATTTTGCGACGCCTTCGGCGGGACTAGAGTCCCGCCCTTTCAAAACGTGAAGCGAATCACCCTTTCAAAACTGCTTGAGCAGCGATCTTTCAAAGCCAGGACTTATGCAGCGCCCATTTACAGGCCGAGCTTCTTGACCTCGTCGTTGTAGTACTTGCGGTAGAGGATGTCCCACTCCTGGGAACCTTCGACGATGATCTTGCGCTGGGAGGCGATCTTGAGCCGCGCGCTGGCGTCGAGTTTGGTCTCCTCGGCGAGAAGTTTTTCGAGCGCCTTGCGGGCCTCCTGGCGGATGGTGTTGCGGTCCTCCAGAAAGTCGCACTCGTCGATCTCGGCCAGCGTGTCGGCGATGGTGTGGGCCAGCTTGTTCACCTTGTCGTCAGAGATCCTCACAGCACCGCCTTGTACTTGCGCGCCAGTTCGTTCTTCACCTTTTTGAACATCTCCTGATAGTTGGCACCGGTGCGCAGCATGTCTGCCTGGAATGCCTCTAGGATGACGCGGACCTCGTCGTTGATGCGGTCTTCCAGCGACAGTTCTTCGATCATCGCCGCGGTCACGCGCTCGTTCAAGACGGCTGCCTTCGCCGTCCCGATCACTTTGGCATCGACCAGATGCTTCACCGTCTGGCGCGCCAGATACCCAACATAATCTCTGGAGAAAATCATCGCTTCGCTCCAGAATACACCAGCGCGCGGTTGGGTTGGCGGAACGGTTTCTTGCATTCATACATGGCAGACGCTGAGCGAATTGCCTTTTGTTCGTCGTCTATTCGCTATACGTTCTCCCCCCCCACCCCCCCCCTCCCCCCCCCCGGGGTATCTTGCGCGGAACTTGTTTTGTATCAATAGGCTGGCGGAAGCCAGTGCCGCCAAAGTGGTCATTACAGCTACTTTACGTCTAAAGTGCCTGTTATGAATCGTATCTGCCGCGTTGACGGTGCGGTGGGGAAAGGTTCGCGCTGCCCGGTGAATTCGATCCATATGTTAATTGTATCAAGCGGAGCATAACTACTATGCCAACTATTTTTCTGAGGGAAGTGGTTTAGTTGGAGTTGGTTAGGGGGATTTTTGGGGTTCGAGGGGCTTGACAAGGGGAATTGCTGGGGTTTTTGAGGAAAGAAAATGCGGGGGTCCCTCCACTCCGGTCGGGATGACGAAGTGGGTGGGTGGTACGGAAGAGAACAGACAACGGCAAAGGCGGAGCTTTTGTGGAAGAAAGGGGTGGAGGGTTGAGGTGGGACGGAGTTCGCCGGGGTCCTTCGCGCTCGAAAGACGCGCAAGGATGACAGCAGAAACAAGCAACGGCAAAGAACAGGCAACGACGAAATGCGGGGGTCCCTCCACTGACCACCCCAACGAGCAAGTTCGCTCGTCGGGGACCCCGGTTGCGGCGGAAAAGTACGCCGCCTCCGGTCGGGATGACGGAGTGAATGTGACGCTCCGGTCGGGATGACGGCAGTTGTTATTGTGCGCTCAGGATGACAAGCAAGAACGAACAACAGCGGGAGCAAACCTTATTCTGTACTCATCATTCTGTACTCATCGTATTCTGTAGTTCAAGGACAAGCTCGTATTTTGTAGTTCAAGGACAAGCCGAATGACGACACGCATGCGAAACCGCAAGAAGCCGGAACCGGAGAAGAAGAGCGCGCCGATGGCGATGGGGCCAATGATCGGGCTGATGGCGGTGTGTCTGGTGGCGATGGCTTGCATGTACTGGTGGACCAGCCGGCACGCGGCGAAGCCTGCTTCCCTTCCCGCTGCGCCTGCTTCGGTTCCCGCCACGCCCACGTTTACGGCGAAGCACATCTACAGCGAGACGGCCAATCCGTCTGACGAGATTGCCGCCGCGCTGACGCAGGCGAAGCGCGAGCACAAGCGGGTGATGGTGGACTTTGGCGGGGACTGGTGCGGCGACTGCCAGGCGCTGGACATCTACCTGCATCAGGCGCCCAACGACGCGCTGCTGGAGACGAACTTTGTGCTGGTGCATGTGTGGATCGGGCACATGGACGCCAACCTGGACGTGGCCAAACGGTATGGAGTGCCGATCACGAAGGGCGTTCCCGCGCTGGCCGTACTGGATGCCAGCGGGACGGTCGTCCACGCGCAGAAGGCGGGCGAGTTTGAAGACATGCGGCACATGGAGTCCGGCTCGGTGACCGAGTTCCTGGAAAGGTGGAAGGGCTGACAGCGCTAGGGCCACGTTCGCGGCGGGCGCGCGTGCTGCGGCTGTTGCGCTGGTACGCGGTGGTGGCGCGGGCGCTGCACCGGACCGTGCTGAGCGTGCTGGAGCACGACTGCCTGAACATTGCCCAGTCCACCGCATATTCGGCCATTGTGGCGCTGTTTCCCGCACTGATTGTGGCTGCGGCGGTGATCGGGCTGCTGCCGGACACGGCCCCGGTGCGCTTGCAGATTGCGGAGTTCTTCGACCGCGTGCTGCCGGGCGGGGTGAGCGCGCTGCTGGATGCGGCGTTTGAGAATGCGCCGAAGCACACCCACTCGTTGCGCGCTCTGGTGTCGGCCGGGGTGGTGAGCTTTGCGGGCGCGTCGAACGTGATTGCAACGCTGATGGAGGGGCTGCGGCGTGCGCGCGGGCTGCCACGCGATTGCTGGAGCTTCTGGCAACGGCGGAGGCGGTCGTTCGAACTGGTACCGCTGTCGCTGGTTCCGCTGACCATCGCGAGCCTGCTGGTGGTCTTCGGCCATGAGGTGAGCCAGTGGCTGGTGGCAAGCATCGGGCCGCAGGCGCGCGCGCCGATCTACGCGGCGACGCTGCTGCTGCGCTGGACGGTTGCGGTGGGCGCAAGCGTGGGTCTGATCGCGCTGCTGTATCACATGGGAGCGCCGGAGAAGCGCGGCGGGCAATTCTCCAGCGCGAGTATTGGAGCGGCCAAGCCGGAGGCGCGGGAGTGGTGGTGGACGAGCCTGCCGGGAGCGGTGCTGGCGACAGGGCTGTGGTTCCCGGCGACGCTGATCTTCGGCTGGTACGTGACTCGGTTCACCAACTACTCGGAGGTGTATGGGCCGCTGGGCGCGGGCATCGCGCTGCTGTTCTGGCTGTACATCATATCGCTGAGCGTGCTGGCCGGGGCGGAGTTCAACGTGCATTTCAACGCGCAGATGGAGGCGCACTTCGGCGGTGCGGGGACGCACGGCAAGGGATGAAGTTCAGTAGTGACCTAATATTGTGTTGCTAGGTCTGTTTCGACTTCCGCTCTTCACTCTGAGTTTTTTTTCCGTAGATGTAAACACTGACGAGAGAAGATAGCCCAGTGAAGAAGACTCCAAAGCCTTCTAAACTCTTGCCCACATACACAAGGAAAAGACCTCCTCCGATAGCTACGAGTCCTAATATAAAGGCACTGATAGCCCCGAATATCTGAGCGAAAGAGTTTGATCGAATAACTCTGGATTCAATACTTTGGCGATGTTTGGCTTGGGATTCGAACTGCGTAAAAATGCGCTCAGCACCACCAGGAACAATCCGATCGTAATGCTCCAGCACCTCAGGATGTGGTAGCGGCCCAGAGTATGTGTATTGAATGCCTGTAATGGCTTGACGGGCTGTTTGCTTGATTTGGGTCTTGCTCAGCCCGTTACGTGCCACGTTCACGCCTCACTATTTATCTGTGTTGTCGATAACCGCATGCATATCTGATCCCACAGCCGCCCAGTCGCCTTGCAAGGCACGCATATCGGCATCATCTTCTGATCGACTACGATTGTAATCATCGAAGGTGCCTCCGAGGTCAAGTACACGCGCAGCCCCGCTCGCGAATGACGGACGCGCAAACAGCATGTCCGTACCAATCCAATTCAACTTTGTACCCATAACTTCCTCGCTGCCATATTGGATGGCGCATATCGGTTGGACGGCTCAAGGTCTATTAAAGTTGACCACATGCCCGCTCTTTGGGGTAAAGAGTTCCGCTGTTTGGCGGATTCCATAATGCCTGCAATTATGCCATAGCCTATAAAAATTGTATCAGAAATGGAACAATCTTCCGAAAACTGCGGTAATCAGTATCGCTTACCCTATCGTCAGTTCCCCGCCAAGACTTAAGCCGCGAGGAGCTTTCCAAGTATCCAAACTTGGTTTGTGACACCACTCTCCATAGCTGGCCTCACGCGCAATGATTTGTGAATCCTCACAAAGTTGCAGAGCTCAACCCATAGAAAATACGCGGCTTGTAGGGTTTCTCACTTCTTACTGAATGTATCGCTTGGGCAGGGTCTTCATTGAGGTTGGTAGAATGGAAGTGAATCGCGCAAAATCATAGATTGACGTTTGCTGAGGCATCTTCAGTCAGCCACAACGGGTCCAATGGGCCAGTAAAAGGAACCCGAAATCGAGCTTATGGAAACTGCAAACCGAATGGATGGGTCACGCACGATGACGGGCCGGAGCGGCTTGCTGGCCGGGCTGGACCATACGCGGCGGGCCAAGATCGTGGCCACGCTGGGGCCGTCGTGCTGCACGGCGGATGTCTTCCGCGAACTGGTGCGGGCGGGCGCGGACGTGGCGCGGCTGAACTTCTCCCACGGGACGCACGAGGGCAAGGGCGAGCTGATCCGCATGGTGCGGGCTGTTTCGGTGGAGTTGCACAAGCCGATCTGCATTCTGGCCGATCTGCAGGGGCCGAAGATCCGCACCGGAAGGCTGAAGGACCATGAGCCGGTGCAACTGGAGGCGGGCAAGCTGCTGACGATTACACCGCGCGATGTGGAGGGGACGGCCGCGGTGGTGGGGACGACCTTCAAGACGCTGGCGGATAACCTGGAGCGGAGGTCGCGCATTCTGCTGTCGGACGGACTGATCGAGCTGCGGGTGGTGCGGATCGCGGGCGCGGACGTGGTCTGCGAGATCGTCAACGGGGGCTTGCTGGGCGAGAACAAGGGGATCAACCTGCCGGGAATCCCGGTGAAGGTTCCGTCGCTGACGAAGAAGGACGAGGAGGACCTGGAGTTTGCGGTGGGCGCGGGAGTGGATGCGATTGCCGTCTCGTTTGTGCGCACCGCCGACGACGTGCGCCATGTGCGGCGGCGGCTGGAGGCCCTGCAGTCGGACGCGTGGATCATCGCCAAGCTGGAGAAGCCGCAAGCGATCGAGCACCTGGACTCGATTCTGGAGGCGGCCAATGGGATCATGGTGGCGCGCGGCGACCTGGGCGTCGAAGTTCCGCCGGAGAAGGTGCCGGCGATCCAGAAGCACATCATCCGGAGGGCTGCGGAGTATCGCAAGCCGGTGATTACGGCGACGCAGATGCTGGAGTCGATGATCGAAAACCCGCGGCCCACGCGGGCGGAGGCTTCAGACGTGGCGAACGCGATCTACGACGGGACGGACGCGGTGATGCTATCGGGCGAGACCGCCATGGGCAAGTACCCGGTGGAGACGGTGGCCATGATGGCCAAGATCGTGGCGGAGACAGAACGCCAGATCCGGCTGGACCCGCCGCAGCGTCAGAGGCCGCAGCAGGCCACGCGGCTGTCGGTGGCGGAGACGATCTGCGAGTGCATGGCTCACTCGGCCGAGGACCTGGATCTGGCAGCGATCGCCATCTTCACCGAAACGGGATCGACGGCGCGGCTGCTGTCGAAGTACCGGGCTGCGCCGCCGATCTACGCGCTCTCTCCGCACAAGAAGATCGTCCGCCGCGCGGCGATGCTGTGGGGGACCACCCCGATCCTGTGCGCACATGCGCACGATACCGACAGGCTGGTGACGATCGCCGAGGAGATTCTGGAACGGCAGGCGGGCGTGGAGCCCGGGCAGATAGTGGGGATCGTGGCGGGCACGCGGACGCGCACCGGGGCGACGAACTTCATGCGGCTGCATACGATCGGCGACCGCGGGGCGACGAGCGCGGTCGTGGCGAAGAAGAAGACGGAGCGGTAACGGAGCGCACCGCGCTGAAAGACTTCGACAACCGCGCCGGCGTGGCAACAGTACAATCGGGGGATGGGACGCATACGGGTACTCTCCGACCAGGTGGCCAACCAGATTGCGGCCGGCGAGGTGGTGGAACGGCCTGCGTCTGTGGTCAAGGAGCTGCTGGAGAACTCGCTGGACGCGGGGGCGACGCGGATTCGCATCGAGGTGGAGGGCGGCGGGCGCAAGCTGATCCGCATTGTGGACGATGGGCAGGGCATGGTGCGCGACGACGCGCTGCTGGCCTTCGAGCGCCACGCCACGTCGAAGCTGCACAGCTCCGACGACCTGCTGGCGATCCGCACGCTGGGATTCCGCGGCGAGGCGCTGCCGTCGATTGCCAGCGTCTCGCGGCTGACGCTGGAGACGCGCGCAGCGGAAGACGATGCGGGGACGACGGTGGAGATTGCGGGTGGAAAGATTCTGCGCGTGGAGGACGCGGGGCTGCCGGTGGGAACGACCATTGCGGTGCGCGATCTTTTTTACAACACGCCGGCGCGGCGCAAGTTTTTGAAGTCGGAGCAGACCGAACTGGGGCACATTGCGGCGCTGGTGACGCACTACGCGCTGGCGCATCCGGAGCGGCACTTCGAGCTGCACTCGGCAACTCAGGCCCTTCTCGTCGCACCATCCGTAGCGACGAGCGGCGACCGGCTCTTCCAGATCTTCGGGCGCGAGACGGCGGAGCTGATGCTGCCGGTGGCGGCGGAGATCGACTTTGCGCACGCGGGGCTGCCGGAGCCTCCGCCGTGGAAGCGCGAGGCCGACTACGCGCCGCAGGAGCCGGGATTTCTGCGGCTCTCGGGATTCGTCTCCAAGCCGGAGTTGCAGAAGCTGAACCGCAACTCGGTGTACGTCTTCGTCAACCAGCGGCTGGTGCGCGACCGCGTGGTGCTGCACGCGCTGGCCGAGGCGTATCGCAACATCATTCCGCCGACCTCGTTCCCGGTCGTCCTGCTCTTCCTCGAAATGCCGCCGCAAGAGGTGGATGTGAACGTGCATCCGGCCAAGACCGAGGTGCGCTTCCGGCAATCCAGCTTTGTGCATGACTTCATCCGCGACTCGGTGCGGACGACGCTGATGACGGCGCGTCCGGCGGCCAGCTTCGCCACGGCGCTGGGCGAGCTGCATGGAGGCGTGGCACAGGCAAGCTCGTCGCTGCTGCTGGATGTAAGCCCGATGCCGGGCGCGCCGGAGGATGTGGTCTTCGGGCCGCGCGAGATTGTTGAGTCGGAGGGTGCGCCGTCGGCGGACGATGTGGATTCATTTATGCTGCGCGCGCCGATTGTGCCGCCGTCCGCGGGACGGTTTGCGTTCAGCGACCAGGGCATTGCGGTGGGATACGAGGCGGAGGAGAGCGCGGCGGGAGCGGGAGCGTCATGCGGAAGTGAAGGCGCGGCGGATGTAGATGCGGCGAACGCGGGCGAAGGCTCAAGCTACACAGGAGCTGCGGATTCCGTTGCGGATGGGACGCTGAACGCGCTGGGCACACTGAAGCCCCTGGGGCAGTTGCGCGACTCGTTTATTCTGGCGGCCAACGACGAGGGACTGTGGATCATCGACCAGCATGTGGCGCACGAGCGTGTGCTCTTCGAGAAGATACTGCTCGCGCGAGAGGTGGAGCAGGTGCAGCGGCAGCGGCTGTTGATGCCCCTGCTGATCGATCTGCTGCCGTCGCAGATGGTGTCGTTCGCGTCGATTGCGCGCGAGCTGGACTTGAACGGATTTGAGGCGGAGCCGTTTGGACCGCGCACGCTGGCGATCAAAGCAGCGCCGGTCGGCCTGG
>Ga0302266_10002005_pt1 | contig 18060 bp, 26 predicted proteins | sample III_Bog_E1_2_FD_194559 | JGI IMG/M metagenome (GOLD analysis project Ga0302266, IMG submission 194559) | Peat permafrost microbial communities from Stordalen Mire near Abisko, Sweden - III_Bog_E1_2 | ecosystem: Environmental > Terrestrial > Soil > Wetlands > Peat | place: Sweden: Abisko... | reverse complement strand
GGATGCAGCCAAGCGCGTCCATGAGCTAACGCTAAAGGGGATTACTGAGGGACAACGTGCCGGTGATATAGCAAAAGAGATCATGCGCCAGAATCAGGTATCAGCATCCAAGGCAATTTGTATAGCTCGCACTGAGGTAGCCAGAACAGCCTCCACTCTTACCCAAGCAAGAGCGGAATATATTGGATCCACGCACTATATATGGCGCACTAGCCAAGACGGAGACGTAAGGCATAGTCACAAGAAGATGCAGGGAAAAGTAGTAGCGTGGGACGACCCACCCACACTTGATGGTATGACCGGTCACGCAGGAACACTTCCAAACTGCCGATGCTACCCAGAACCAATATTACCAAGTGAGGACTAACCATGGATGTTGAGCTGCATCATCTTGTAGCTGGTGTTTGTTTTATCTTTGGGTTCGTTTGCATACAGGTAGGTCTACGCCACGAGACTATTCAGCTCGGGTCAGGAGATTCTGAGTGTGCCATGGGAAGCATCCTGGTAGTTATTTCTATAATTTACTTTATCCACTTCTTATTTACTATGGCGGGTTGATATGGCTCTACACATCCACATACACCACAATGACGCAGACTTAGAGGATGAATTAGAGCAACTGGATAATAAGATCCAAGATATGGAAGACAAAGGGTTGACAGTACCAACTTGGATGCGCAATAAACGGGATGAGTTAAGTGTTCGGGTTAATAAGCTAGTTAACGCAAAGGAAAAGTTTGCGGCTATGAAAGCCATCATGGATCCACCCAAGTGAAGCAGCCAAAAGTAGGTAAGCTACAGTTAACGTGGGGATGGTGGGTTGAAAGCTTCTTAGCTCTAGTAATACTGGTACTGATACTGGCTGCTTATCTAGACCAGACCATTACCCCAACTATGCTAGATGAACTTAATCAAGCATCAACTAACTTAGTAACTTTGACTACTACCCCACAGACCCCATCAGTGCGTATCAACATTGAGATAGCAGATACAAAGGAAAAGATGTTGAAAGGATTAGCCGGGCGTGACCATTTAGATCATAGCTCCGGGATGATGTTTGTATTTGATAAGTCAGCCATACAGTGTATGTGGGGCAAAGGGATGAAGTTCCCGGTCACGGTGGCTTACTTAAATGAGCAGAACATCCCAATTGGCTACAGCGATATAGAAGCTGGAGACCTAACACCACATTGTTCACCCGCACCAGTTAAGTACGTATTGGAAGTTAACAAGGGATTATTCGGTAATCATTAAGGAGTGTGTTTATGAAATATAAAATATTGGCAGGTTTAGCAGTGCTCGCAATGCTATGTGGGTTTGGTTACTATACTTTACCTTCATTGGCTGCATTCAATCCAACCGGCCAGACTGTTATGTCAGTCACCACTTCAAGTGCTTCCGCTGCTCTCCCAACCTATGGTCTCAGCACCCCAACAGCCACTACGTTACTCGTGTCTAACGTAGGCTCTAGTTACGCTTATGTCAATCTAGGAACTAGCGCCGTAACTGCATCTTCCGCAGTCGGTTTCGTAGTCCCTGCAAACTCCGTTTCAATCCCCATCGCAATCCGTTCAGCAAGCTACGTAGCAGCGTCAGGAGCCGGGTCAACTACTCTTGTAATTACTACAGGGTACTAACATGATTAAAGACAAATGCCCCAAGAATGAGCATGAAGAAAAGATCACCATATCAGTAGACGTATTCGTACCAGACCACCCAGACCGTACTAACACTCCAATATTTTCCCACTCACGAAAAGTTTTGATATCAGGTAATCCAAACGCCGCATGTGAAGTAAATAATGGGGAGTGTGAGGGTGGTCTTGAACTGCATCATGACTGGGTAGAGTGGTGTGATAGTGATGGGGTTGACTGGGAGAAGGTAAAAGCAGCCGTGCCAGACTTTAACTGGGATGGCTTCAACCCAGATGCCCCTGAAACATTTATAGACTCGGTATTCAATGCAAAACGAGTCCTATGCAAGAAGCACCACACTGGGAAGGATCACGGGATTCATTACCTACCTTATCCAATATGGCAGATGCAGAAATTTAAGCGTAATGACTTCGTCTTCAGCCCCGATGAAGAAAGCAGTAAGTAGTAGTTTTTATTAACCGTAAGAAAGGAGTTACCCATGAAGCAAATGTTTCGCAGTATTGTCTTTCTAGCCTTGGCAGCAGTGGCTATGTCGGGGTATGCGCAAGTTTATCCGTATACCACACCAGTCTATCAACCTAACGCTATTGCCCCATCCGTCACCATCACGGCCAGCACCAGCAGTGTAGTGCCTATTGTGTTTCAAGCGAATAACTTGGCCACAGTGGCAGTTCGCGTGACGGGCACTTGTCAGAGTCTTACCGCAGCGGTTCAAGGCACCAATGATGGAGTAAATTGGACTACTCTAAATAATCACACAGTAGGCACTGGTACGGCTGGGTTCGGTACTGCAATCTCGTCTGTTACTGCTGCATCTTTTATTCGTAACAGCGCAGCAGGTCTGACTCAAGAGCGGATTAACGTAACAAACTTTGCGGCGTCCGGTACCGGCTGCACTTTTACCATGACTGGTTCCGAGGCGGGCTCGGGTGGATTGGAGTAAGCCATGCCTGAAGGGATCATTAAACGGCAGTTCTACGTAACAGAGAAGATCGGCCCAAAGCAGAGTCTGACTCCTGAGGGCTTCCTACTCTGTGAAGAAGTCCCAGTAGGGCGCACCGGGTTAATGATATATGGTCCCGGTGAAGTCCCGATTGAGCCAAACAAGGACGGCATTATCAAGATACAGCGGAGTGCGGAAGAAACTTTCAATCCTAAAACATTGGCAAGTATCAATGGTAAGCCGATGGTGGATGACCACCCGCCAGATGACGTGACTCCGGAAACATGGAATACCTTGGCGGTAGGGGTGGCTCTTAGTCCTCGGCGCGGAGTAGGCTCCACGGATGATCTACTCCTGTGTGACTTACTTGTTACTAACGCAGCAGCCATCAAAGCAGTGCAAGATGGCAAGCGTGAGATAAGTCTTGGCTATGACGCCACCTACGTCCCGACCGGTCTTGGTGAAGGCTACCAAAAAGACATAATCGTTAATCATATTGCGCTAGTCGAGAGTGGTCGCTGCGGCCTGCGTTGTGCTATCGGCGACCATCAATCAATTACAGAAGGAAAGGAGCAACAGATGACTAATCGTGTAAAAGTACAACCTGCTGTACGGCGTAAGCTGATTCAAGCTGCGTTCGCTACGCAGGACAAGAAGGCCTTGGATGAGGCGATGGACATGCCGGTAACAGATGAGAATGAGGAAGAGGTACCAAAGGATACTAAAGATGAATCCGGTGATACCCATATCCACGTTCATACCGGTGGTGATCCTACTACTACCGCTGCCGGGTCTGGTGGTGAAACTCATGATGACAGTATAGGCTCAGACGAGTTCCAAGCCCACGTATCCAAGAATGACGCAGACCATAAAGAGTTCCGGGACGCTATTGCTGATCTTAACTCCAGAATGGCCGCTATGTCTGGAAGCACTCCTGCTAATCCTGCCCCGGCTGCTGACGCGGCTGAGGAGGAAGAGATGCAGGAAGCCGTCAAGGATGAGTTTCCAGATGATAAAAAAGAGGAAGCAGGCAAAGCCCGTGACTCTGTCTATCTTGGGGATTCATTTACATCGACTATGGCTCTGGCTGAAATCTTGGTACCGGGTATCTCACTACCAACGTTTGATCGTGCGGCTAAACCAGTAGTAACCACTAAGGCTATCTGCGCACTACGTAAGAAGGCCTTGGATCTGGCTTACCATCAACCAGCTACCCGTGACATTGTTGAAGAACTGCTCAGTGGTAAACCAATATCCTGCTTGAATGATATGACTTGTATGTCAGTGAAGAATATTTTCAATGCTGCTGCTGCCATCCGTCGTCGTAGTAATAACGATAGTGGTAAACAGACCAGCGTTGTAAATACCAACAGCGCACAAGGTAACCATATCCAGTCAGTAGCTGATCTTAATGCCAAGAACAAGGCTTACTGGAAAGCTCGTACTTAACAAATTTTAATTGATATAAGGAGACGTAAGATGAAGAAATTTAAGTTTTTGTTTACTGCGTTGGTTGAATTGATGATGGTGGTTGCAAATGCAATCAGGTCACTTTTCACTAACCAAACTCGAGTACCCGAAGCCATTGGTCCTACTCGCCGTATGCGATTCTGCGATACGGTTAATGGAGTAGCATTCCAGTACCGCATGGGTGCGGGCTTTCCCGGTGATGTAAACCGCAGTCACCCGGCCAGCATTGAACCCATGCTGGTAGACGCTACTTCCCCAGTAACTGCGTATGGTAACGTAGGTATTCTTGATGCTACCACGCAGGGTCTGCGAGCTATTGCTGCCGGTGACCAAAGCAATACAGTCCTGCTGACTCCATATGCTGCGTTGGTGCGTCCTTATCCGTATCAGCCTGCTTCTGCCAGTAATTTTGGTGCGGCTACGTTGGGTGCTGCTACTCCTCCTATTACAGGGGCGATAGATGGTCTGCGCTCTGGCTATATCATGGCTCAACTTAACTCAGGTGCAGGTGCTGCGGTTAAAGGTCAGCCAGTATACGTATGGGCAGCCGCTACGGTAACGGGGCATCTGATCGGTGGTTACGAGACGGCTTACTCTGCGGGGAATACGGTTCAGTTAGATGCTCGCTTCACCTATAACGGTGGGGCTGACTCAACTGGCGTAACAGAAATCTCATTCAACGCCTAATACTGATTAATTTAAGAAAGGAGCAACACATGAAAATGGAAAAAGTACCTGAACAAATCAGTGGTGGTAGTCGTATGCGATTTACTGACCACATGACCTTTGATAGCCCGTCCCGCACTATTGATGCCAAAGGTAATGCAGCCGGAGTTGGCCTCGGAGGTTCTTTCAAGACTTACGATGGCCGCACTGTAGACTCTACTGGGGCATTCTTGGTGGGTGAACTGGAACGTCTCGATATGACTCTGCATGAGCCATTGGTAGATGTTAGCTGGTCTCGTGATATTGACCTGCGTGAAGATGTGACGATTGCTGATGAAGTATCCAGCTTCACTAACTCAACCTTTGCATCACAAGGTGGTCTAGGAGCAGGTAATAGCATCGGTAATGGTAAAGCTTGGATCGGTAAGGCTACGGATCAAGTAACCGGCGTTGGTGTTGACATCAGCAAGACTCCCCACCCATTGATTCCTTGGGGCGTGGAACTGAAGTACACGATCCTGGAACTGGAATCTGCTGCCAAGCTTGGCCGTCCTGTTGATCAGCAAAAGTTTGAAGCCATGCAACTCAAGCACCAGATGGACATTGATGAAATGGTGTACATCGGAGATACGAGCCAAGGTCAGACTGGGTTGACTAATGATTCTACCGTTGTACCAACCAATGTAGTAGCGGGTGCTTCTGGGTCTGCTTTGTGGTCTAAAAAGACGGCGGATGAAATTCTTGCTGACGTAAATAGCTGGCTAACCACGGTATGGGCTAACAGCGCATGGGCAGTAATGCCAACCACTCTGTTGATACCCCCTGCCCAGTTTGGTTACATCAGTACTGCTAAAGTATCGCTGGCAGGTAATGAATCCATCCTGAGCTATATCCAACGCAACAGTATCCTTACCACAACTGGTAAAGGCAAGCTGGATATCTTCCCGTTGAAGTGGCTGATCGGTGGTGGCGTAGGTGGCACTCTTGGTACAGTCGGAGTTGACCGTGCCATGGTATACACCAAGGACAAGAAGCGCGTCCGCTATCCAATGACATTGCTGCAACGGACTCCGATTCAATTTGATAGTATCTATCACAAGACAACTTATTTCTGCCGTCTCGGTTGTATTGAAGTGGTTTACACAGCTTGCATCGGTTATTTTGACGGACTGTAAATTTTGTAATTTGAAAGGAGAGTGATTCGTTATGGTTCAAGATAAAAAGAAAACTTCCGCACCTGAAGCTACTACCCGCCGTAAAGTGGTAACCGAGAATGCCCCATCTGAGTTGCCGGGTGGAGCAATCATTCCAGATCATAATGCGCCAATACCGCAGGATGATCTGGTTACCGTTACTGTCCAGAAAGCATTTGTCCTGACCTTGGATACCCACCAGAAAGTCCCGTATGGTTCCGGTATCCAAGAGATGCCTAGGGAACATGCGGATCACTGGTGGGCAGTAGCAAACGGCGTTCAGCAGTACAAAGCCAAGAAGTAACGAGAGGGGTCACCATGCCTCTAACCCAGAAAACACCAATGGAACTTAAACACTCCATTGGTGCTAGTAACAAATGCAGTAATACTTTAGGAGGGGTCAGCCATGACTGTCACAGCAGCTAGCTTCGTAACTGATTACCCGGAGTTTAGTGACCCTACTAAGTATCCAACATCAGCAATTAACTACTGGCTTAATCTGTCAGTACTCCTATTTAATGCCCCACGTTGGTTTGATTTGCTCGACGTTGGGACTGAGTTGTTTATAGCCCACAACCTAGCATTGGAAGTCCGTGCTCAGGCAGACGCAGCCAATGGAGCACCTCCAGGAATGATTACCGGAGTGATTAACTCCAAGTCGGTAGATAAAGTATCCATAGGTTATGACACAGCAGGTGGGATAGAAGCTGGTGCTGGCCACTGGAACTTAACTATATATGGAACCCGCCTCATCAAGCTTATTAAAATGGTTGGAGCTGGTCCAGTGCAAGTTGGTATTGGTTGTACTCCTATGTATAGTGGGAGTGCTTGGTCAGGCCCAGACTGTATGCCGGGGTTCAGTAACTTTGGTAATTAGGAGTTTAATGATGGCACACATACACAGGGGTAGATAATTATGGCAATTCATATTCACGTTCATCGCAGTACGAAGGATTCGTCCGTGACTCATTACAATGAAACACTAAGAGAATCACTGGCCAGAGAAGTTCTTAAAATGGCCAGAGAGGTGGGCGACTCTAATGTCGCAGCTATGGCTAATCGCTGCATTGCGGCATGGCGGCTAGGGAAGAAGGCTGACGAGAACGACTGGAAGACGGTCAAGTTCTTTTACGAAGAAGCCCGCTAATTCGAGTGAAAAACGCCGTAACCAAGATCAGGGATAACCTACCTAAACTCATGCTAGCTTTTGCAACTATTACCAAGCATGAATTATTAGTTGGGGTGCCAGCAGATAGTACTGCTCGTGATGCTGGATCAATGAATAATGCCACGCTTGCTTACATCCACGACAACGGGGCACCTGAAGCCAACATTCCGGCCAGACCATTCATGCGTCCGGGTATTAAGAAGGTGGAGCGTGATATAACCTTGCAGTTTAAGACTGCTGCATCCAAAGCCATGCAAGGGGAGGATGCAGTCCTTAGGTATATGCATAGAGCTGGTTTAATCGCGCAAAATTCAATTAGAAACACAATTAATGAGGGGATACCGCCACCCTTGGCTGAAAGCACGCTAAGGGGTCGCGCAAGGCGCAATATGAAGGGTTCAAAAGCAGAGCTGGCTAGCCGGGCTGCTGGTAATGCACCATCTATAGATACCACAACCCCATTAGTTGTTACCGGTGGGCTGCGAAACTCAATTACGTACGTTGTCAGGGAGAAAAAGTAAATGGCCTTCTTGGATATAAGTGAGGTTCTGTTGGATCCTGACTTTACCGATAACTTCGTGGTAACTCGCAGGTTGGAAGTGGTTGGCACTAATGGCCGGTCTAACGTGACTCAGTTCACCAAGCCAACTTTTGGAGTAGTGACCGCTGCCGGGCGTAATGAGCTTGAGCGCGTACCGGATGCCGATACCTACAAACGCATCATCGTGATTGTGACTAAGTTTCCGTTGCAGGGTGAAGTAACTCTCGGTAACGGCATCACATATAAACCAGACCTAGTAGTTTGGCGCGGTAATAATTATTTGGTAAAAGAATGTGATCTATACCCGCAGTTTGGAGCGGGCTTCGTGCAGGCTATTTGCACCAGCGAAGACATTATAGACACCTCAGTGTTCCCATACGGTGGGATGCTATTTAATCAGAAGTCAAATTCATCTTACCTAGGAGCAGTGTAATGTTACTCAACATAGTAGATGGTACGGGTCTCCCTCAGAGAATTATAGTAGAGGGGCAGGAAACGGTAATCGACCAGTCAGGTATTATTGTGGCTACTGGCGTGGCTCAGGTATTGGCTGCTGCTAATGCTAATCGTAGTGGTATCATCTTGCAGAATGATGGCTCCCACAATATGGAAATAAATGATCTTGCTGCGGCTGCTAGTCCAACCGTGACTGATAATGGATCATTCGTAGTCACTCCCGGATCCTACTGGCCACCAGCAGGGTATCCAGTAAGTACTGGAGCAATCAGCGTCAGCGGGACTACCGGTGACACTTACACATGCAGGACTTGGTAAGGAGTAGATCATGGGAAAAACAATTCATATACACCTAGACAGAATCGCAACTAAAGATAACCAGAAACCCTACGTTTCCAGCACAAAAGAAGCTTGGGAAGTTCTAGGCAACAAAGGACAGACGGTTAAGACATACCCAAAGACCGATAAAGGAATACAAGATGCGCAAAAGTACCTAAAGGACAACTTTGAGACATTAACTAAGGACTCTGCGGAAGATAAAGCAAAGGTTCAAAACTTGATTGAAGAAGCCATCCGGTTCCAGCAAAAGTTGAGGTCTTGTATGACTTCAAGTAATGGCCGCTATGTTAGGGAAGCAATCGACTCAATGACTCCAGTTATCTCTGCGCTTAAAGAAGCAAAAGGGGATAGTTAAAAGGAACCTAAATGGCAAATGATTCTAGTACTGGTGGGTTCCTCCCACCTAACCCTAGTCCTGCCCCATTACAAGATGCTGCGTTAGCTGACTTCTTCCAAGGCTTGGTGGTTGGTATCACTGGGATGGAAGCTTCTCTTGTGCGCCCACGGTGGCAGCCAGAACCCCCGGATATGCCCGTAGGTGACTGGGCGGCTATCGGGATTATGTCGCGGGAGTCAGATACTTTCGCTTATGAGTCTTGGGTCGGGACTGATGCTAACGGGATGGCTCAGTTACAACGGCATGAAGTACTAAAACTCCAAGTATCATTTTATGGTCCTAATGCAGATGATAACTGCGGGCTATTTAAAGATGGGTTACAGGTATCCCAGAACAGGGAAGTCCTACAGATAAACAATATGGGGCTGGTAGAGACCCAAGATGCGACCGCCGTACCCACTATCATCAAGGAGAAATGGGTGTATCGAGTAGACCTTAACTTCAGTATCAAGCGTCAGATCATACGCACGTACCCAGTATTCGCATTACAGTACGCTTTAATCGAACTCATAGAAGACGTACCACCGGTAATCATAGAGTTTATGGTAGGGGCTGGCTACATGCTGGATAAGAATTTTGAATTAAACAATGCAAACCTACTAACACCCGGACAGGTTTTAGATGTTAACGTAGTACTCGGTGAAACGACAATTTAACAAGGAGAAGCAGTATGAATACAAGCTCGTTACCAATTAGCCGGTTAATAAATGTATCGATTAACCTGACGCCATTACCGGCGCAGATGCAAAACTTGAACAACCTGCTGATCCTAGGTAATTCAAATGTTATAGATGTAGTATCACGTCAACGTCAATACATTACCATTGATGAAGTAGCAGCAGACTTCGGCACTACTTCTCCTGAGTATTTGGCCGCAGTGTTATGGTTTGAGCAAAGCCCACAGCCAATTAACTTAACTATTGGTCGATGGGCACAAACAGCAACTGCCGCGCAACTCTATGGGGCTCCCTTGGCTGCATCTGCACAAGCTCTGCCAATATGGCAAGCTGTAGCTACTCCTGGATTTAACATGACGGTAGATGGGGTGCCACTGGCTATTGCCCCAACTAGTTTTGCAGGGATTACTAATCTTAATGGCGTGGCTAACCTAGTCCAGACAGCTTTGAATGCGGCTAACCCGTCTCAGTTTAATGTTGCTACTCTGACAACAACTCAAGTGGCTGCGTTAACCACGGCTCAGATACCAGCATTGTCTAATGGGATCATACAAGCTCTTAATACTGCGGATATAGCCAAGCTAACTACCGTACAGGTTGGAGCATTGACCACGGTTCAGATTGGAGCCCTTACCACTACAAATATAGCGGCACTCACTACGGCGCAAGTATCAGCATTGAGTGTTCCGCAGGTTGCAGCTTTAAATGCTAGGGAAGCTCTCGGAACTCTGGCCATGACCTGCACTTGGAATTCAGTCTACAACCAGTTTGTTATTACGGATGCGATAACCGGATTAAGCTCAACAGTAAGTGTTTTGAATGCCCCAACTGCTACGGGTAACTACAGTTTCGGGATAGTTCAACCAACTGCTAATGATACCGTGACTATTGGTGGCACCGCGATTACCTTTGTGGCTGGCGTGCCAGTCGGTAATCAATCCCAGATAGGAGCAACCGTAGCCGCTACTATAATTAATCTGGCTCAAGTCATAGCTGCATCAACTGATATTAATCTTATCAAGTTTACCCCGTATGCAGGGACCAACAATTTGTATCTTGCTGCGGTCACTCCCGGAGCTGGTGGTAATGCCCTGACAATAACCTCTGCCGGAACCTCACCACCAACTGCATCCGGGGCTACATTATCAGGTGGTGCTACTACGGATATCAGTTCCTTACTCGGTGGTCAAACTTCCAATTCAGGATCATACGTTGCTAACGGGATTAATGCGGAGTCCGCAGCTAACGTAGTTTATTTGTTTGATAATATGTTTGGGCAGAGTTGGTACGGGTTAAATATGCCGACTGCGGTAGATGCTGACCATCTCAATGTGGCAGCTTATATTGAGGCCGCGAGTAATAAGCACTACTACGGGGTGACGACTCAAGAAGCCGCCATACTGAATAGTGGGGACACTACCAATATCGTGTACCAATTGAAGCAGCTTGGGTATAACCGTACCGGGGTTCAATTCTCTAGCAGTAACCCTGCTGCAATGGTATCTGCTCTATCTCGTATACTCACCACCAACTATAACGCTAACAATACGGTGATTACGTTAAAGTACAAACAGGAACCGGGTATTGTTCCTGAAACTCTAGCGGTATCTCAAGTGACTAACCTTGAGAGCTACAACGCCAATGTGTTCCTTGAGTACAATAACAACACCGCTATCTTTGAACCTGGAGTATCTGTATCTGGTAACTATATTGATACGGTTATGGGGACAGACTGGCTAGCACTGGACATTATGACCTCTCTGTATAACCTGCTCTACACCAGCCCAACTAAAATACCGCAGACAGACGCGGGGACTCATCAACTGGTTACCACGATTGAGGCGGTGTGCTCACAAGGGGTGACTAACGGTCTACTGGCTCCAGGAACATGGCAGAGTAATGGGTTTGGGTCTCTTAACACTGGGGACTTTATGCCAAAAGGTTACTACGTATACGCCCCACCAGTGGCTACACAGAATGCGGCTAATCGCGCAGCTCGTCAATCCGTTCCTATCCAAGTGGCTGTTAAATTGGCTGGAGCAATCCAAACAATTGACGCAATAATTAATGTTAATCGGTAAAAGGAGCAACACATGAGTACATACAGTTTTTTGGACAACAACTGCGCGATAGTCGGCCCCGGCGGTTCAGTTAACCTAGCCGCTGGCGCTGGGGCTGCTGATGAAGGCATTACCATCAGCCCATCAGAAGCAATCAACACAATGGCGGTCGGGGCAGACGGGACTCCGATGCATTCGTTGCACGCTAATAAATCTGGTAAAGCCACTGTTACATTGCTAAAGACATCTCCGGTTAACCAGCAACTGGCGCAGATGTATGCGTTCCAGACTTCCGCTGGAGCTAACCATGGGCAGAATACTATTTCTCTTGCTAACAGTCTTACAGGAGATACAGTTACCTGCCAGATCGTTGCGTTTGCAAAGGCTCCTGAGCTGAAGTACGCCAAGGAAGCCGGTAACAACGTATGGGAATTTGACTGCGGAATAATTGATCGTACCCTTGGAATCGGTGCCTAGGAATGAAAACTATATCAGTTGGAGAAAGTCAGTACCAGATAGGTGACTTGAATGCGTTTGACCAGTTAAAAGTAGCAAGACGTTTAACCGCAGTATCATCACTGATACAAGCCATGACCTCAGATAAGAACAAGGATAAGGACATGACATTCTTAGTGTTGCTTATGCTAGGTCAACTTACAGATGCAGATAGTGAGTTCGTAGTACAGAAGTGCTTATCAGTGGTAAAGCGGCAATCTGGTGAGTCCTTCGCGAAGCTTACTACCCCATCTGGTGACCTGATGTTCCAGGATATTGGGATGAAGATAATGATTGATCTTACCGCTGCTGTTATTGTGGAGAATTTAGGGGATTTTTTCTCTACCGCCCTTTCCAACTTGGAAGCACCGGAGAGGGCGCAAGTTTAGTCCACATGACCTCTGAGGAAGACTTTCTGTATCGGCCAATACTGCGCGGTATGTGCAAGGCTGAATCATTGCAGGATGGGACGCTGGATCTTCTTGCTATTACAAAGCTTAATGAATGTATTGACGTAGAGCATAGAAATAACACTCTTCTAAGTAAATAAGGAACCACCATGGCCGGTAGTGCAGAATTACTCCAAGAATATTTAGTAAGTGTTGGATACCACGTTGATGCCGTGTCCCAGAAAAAACTTACTGATGCTCTTTCAGCTACTGAGAAGATGATACTCGGAGTGGGAACTGCTGTAGTGGCTACCGTGATTGAGGTGGAAAGAGCGGTAACTGAGTTTGCCTACTCTATGCGCAAGATGTACTTCGATGCCCAGCTAGCAGGAACATCTGCTGAGAGCTTACAGAAGATGGCCTATGCTGGTAAGCAGGTAGGAATTAACACTGAATCAATGGCCCGCACTATGCATGATGCTGGGGTTAATTTTAGATTACCATGGATGGTTAATTATGCTTCGTCACTTACTCATATCAACGAGACCGGTAAGAAGACTGAAGAAATACTTACTGACTTAATGAACTCGGACGCCATCAAGAAAAGTCCTATTTGGATTGGTCAGCAGATAATGTCTAACTTTGGGATGGATGAAGATACTTTCTTCCTATGGAGGTCACATACAGATGAAATGAAACGATCGGTTAAGGAACTAGCTGATGTTTATAAATCTGTTGGTCTTGACCCGGAGAAGTCAAAAGCGGCTACTCTACAGTACACCCATGATCTGGATAAATTGAATGCTTCGTTGGACCTGCTTGGCAAATCATTTCTGGTACACTTTATAGGACCATTAGATTCTTTTACTAAGCTTTTACAGGAGGCTTTTGACGGGGTAGCTCGTGGTTTAAACACTGACATGAGCACCATTGAGCGGCTTAATTACAATCTAAAATCCATTGGTGAGTTTTTTGGAATCAAGGGTGGGGTATCAAACAAAGGTAAGCCAGATAACAATATCATTCCGTACACAGCCGGGGCTGGGGTATCCGCAGCAGAATTAGCGCAGCGTAAAGCGTTTAATGACCACATGAAATCTAAGACTGGTGGTAGTCGTAATGAACGTAATAATAACCCCGGAAATATAAAGTACGGGGACTTTGCGAAGTCCCATGGTGCTACCGGAAGTGACGGTACCTTTGCTATCTTCCCAAGCATGGCAGTCGGTACCAAAGCTATGCAAGAATTATTGCAGCATGGTAAATACTATGGTGGAGGTGGTAACGATACTATAGCCGGGATCATATCAAAGTGGGCTCCGCAATCAGATAAAAATGACACTGCATCTTACATAGCTGATGTATCCAAGCGGATGGGGATGGGGGCTAACACCCATCTAAATCTAAATGATCCTACAGTGCTATCATCCTTATCACGGAGCATTGCTGGGCATGAGGGGATGGGATCAGGTACTAAGATAAACCAAACCAACACAACCACAATCAATGTGATGGGCAGTGGTGATCCTAAGGCTACTGCTAATGCGGTGGCCGCTGCCCAGACTCGCGTGTACGGGGATAACACCCGCAATATGAAAGGAGCATTTGCAACATGAACTTTTCAGGTTTTGCGCAGGGGGCTTTACAGCTCGGTTTAGAGCAGATGATTATGAAGCCGAAACGCGGCATTTATAGTCAAGCTGCTAACCAAGCTTTACTCCTCCCACAAATTACTATATCTGAGAAGCACCATGACGATATGGATATTACAGAGCACCCGGTAGAGCAAGGTGCTCCTATTACCGATCATGCTTTTAAACGCCCAGTGGAATTAATAGTTGAAGCGGCTTGGTCTAATAGCCCTTCTAATTCTGGCAGTCTGCTAAATGCGGCTATAGGGTATGCATCTGCAAATATTCCGAGTGTAGGTAAGGCCGTCAATTTATACCAGCAGGTGCAGGGAGTTCTTGGAGCAATTAGTACCATTAACTCATCGCAGGGTGGAGGGAGTCAGACGGCTCTAAACGCTATCTATGCTCAATTAGTTTTGTACCAGCAAGCCGCTATACTGCTGCAAATTTATACACTGCGAAAAACGTACAGCAATATGCTACTGAAGACTATTACGCTTGAGACCACCGAGAGGTCAGAGGATTCTATGTTCGCTGTACTTTCGTTTAAGGAAGTAATCTTGGTGAATACGGTGGTTACTACTATTACTAATCCTGCTAACCCAGCAGTAAATGATCCCGGCCAAGATCAAGGTGGCCATACTCTTAAACCAGCAACCCCGGCAGCGGTTCCTGGTGTCACTAAATGAGTACCTCGTATGAGATACCCCTAGCTCCAGGGGCGCAGACTCTACAGATCACTTTAGGGAGCACAGAATACACTCTTAATGTGTATTGGCTAGAAGCGTCTAATTGTTGGACTGTGGATATACTAGATGTGACCGGAACTATAAACATCATAACGGGTATCCCACTGATAACAGGGGCTGACTTGCTGGAGCAATATGGGTATATGAACTTTGGAGGTATGTTGATAGACCAGACTGATGGGGACATATACGCGCCACCTACTTATGCTTCACTTGGAAGCACAGGACACCTTTATTTTATAGTGGAGTAATTCATGACCACCGCTCCAAATCAATTTTTACGGTGGGTGCAATTACAGCTCTACACAAACAACAATACAACTCCAAAGGATTTAGTAAACAGCATTAACCTATCGCAGTTTAGGATCAGGTTTAACACAGTCCAATGTGATAGAGACAGCCCAAACAATACTATCATCAGGATTTACAACCTAGCCCCAGCTACAGTAAAACAGATAAAGGGTGCGTACCAGAATGTAATTTTAAACGCTGGCTACCAGAACGGGGCACATGGGACGGTATTCTTTGGATCAATAAAACAATTCCGTGAAGGCCGTGAGAATGCAACGGATACTTACCTAGACCTTCTATGCGCGGATGGTGACCTAGCTTTTAATCAGGGATTCGTAAGTCAATCTTTCCCGAGTGGTACATCTGCTGCCACTCAGTATGAAACCATAACCAGTAATATGCCTGGAGTGAGCACTGGGTACACTTTAAATCTTTCTGCTGACGGAATATACAGACCCATCATACGAGGTAAGGTAGTGTTCGGACTCGGGGCAGATGCGCTTGGAGTTATAGCTGCGTCTGTTGGGGCTTCGTGGTCTATACAAAACGGCAAAGTAATCATGGTTCGGGATGCTGATTACATCCCCGGCACCGCTATCCAGATAAATACTCAAACTGGATTGATTGGGGTACCAGAGCAAACGGATGAGGGGATAAAGCTTAGAGTGCTACTTAATACGAATGCTAGAGTCCGCACCTTAATCCAGTTAGACAACACCCTGATTAACCAGATTGGGAGTGCTGATCCAAACGCTCTGGCCATGCTCTACTACAATAAGCGTGGCACTGATGCATTGATGCCAGTTGCCCCAACTAATCAAGATGGTATTTACTGCGTCATGCTCGCGGAGCACTCTGGTGATACTCGTGGGAATGAGTGGTACACCGACTTACTATGTTTGGCCGTAAACAAAACAGCCGGGCCTACCCCAGCTATTCCAAGTAAAGGTCCTGTGCAAGGTGGGAATACTCAATAATGTTAAAAAATGAACGCTGGGAAGACTTCACCGATACCTTAAAAATATCACTAGCCGGGTGGCAGCGTAAAGTGTGGACTGCGCTGCCGGCAGAGATACAGAGCTTTAATGAAGATCAGCAGACTTGCACTGCTATTATTTCTGTGATGATGCAGCGCGTGTTTCCAGATGGTTCTACCCAGTGGCTTAATGTTCCGTTACTCAGGGATGTGCCGGTTCAATTCCCGTCAGGAGGGGGCTTTACGCTGACTTTCCCAGTAAAGGCAGGGGATGAGTGCTTGATAGTATTTTCATCGCGTTGTATCGACGCATGGTGGCAATCTGGAAAGACTCAAAATACACAACCCGAGTTCAGAATGCATGATCTATCTGATGGCTTCGCAATATTGGGATTCCGATCATTACCTAGAATGCTTAGTAACGTAAGTACTACATCAACCCAGCTAAGATCGGATGATGGTTCTACTTATGTAGATGTTGCAGAGAACGTAATTACTGTGAATGCGGCTACTGTAAATGTGGTAGCGGCTACTTCAGCTACAGTTACTTCACCTAGTATAATCCTTAAAAATACCGGAGCAGCGTTATTAAATCTACTTAACTCATTATTTGCTACGTGGGCAGCAGGGCATGTTCATAATATTGTCGGGGGTGGCGTAACAGATCCACCAACCACGGCTCCAGCAGGGGATACCCAAACTTCAGTAGTGCAGGCGGAGTAACCTATGAAATATAGAAAGTTAGACGCTAACGGTGATTATACCTTTGGTCAGCAAAATGGTAATTTCTTGACTAACATACCAGCCGCTGTAGCCCAAGCTGTACAGACAAGACTTGGATTAATCCAAGGAGAATGGTTCCTGGACACAACTGCTGGAACTCCCTACAACACCGAGATACTGGGTATGGGTACGGTTCCTTTGTTTGATGCTGCGATCCAAGACGTTATTGTAAATACTCCCGGCGTAAACACTATCGTTGATTATGCGAGTGGGGTTAACCCAGTTAATAGACAAGCAGCAATAGCCTGCACCATAGACACAATTTACGGAATTACCACAGTTACACAACCTCTTTAGGACGGGACTGATATGAAAAGATTTTTAGTTGGTTTAAACGTTGTATTACTTGTATGCGCTGGACTTCCAGAAGGGCATAGTCAAACTTTCACGCCGGGTCAGGTATTGACTGCTGGGGAATTAAATACTGCCTTTGCGCTAGCCAACGCTAACGCATCTGCGGTACAAGCGGCCTCGTTGCAGAAGACTAATAATTTATCTGATTTAAATAATGCAGCCACCGCTAGGAATAATCTTGGTCTAGGCACGGCTGCTACCCAACCATATTCCGCGTTTGATGTGAATGGTGCAGCTACAGCGGCAATTGCTGGGCAGATGCCGGGGAATGCACTCACCGCTACCTACGCAGTGGGGGCTGGAACGGCATCGAACGTCCCTTATAGCGGACTGACCGGATCAGTCCCAACTTGGAATCAGAATACAACCGGCACCGCCGCCGCCGCTTCCGCTCTAGCCGCAACGCCCGCTAATTGCGGTGCAGGTAACTACGCTACTGGAATCAACGCGGCAGGGAGTGCGGTAGGCTGTGCATCCGCTGCCGGAGCGTACCAATTACCTGCTGCCACTTCGACCGTTCTCGGTGGCACTAAGCCAGACGGAACTACGATAACAAATAATGCTGGCGCTATCTCAGTTACTTACGGTACTACCGCTGGAACTGCCGCACAAGGTAATGACTCACGCATAGTAAGTGCAGTACAGTCTGGTGGCGCGCTCGGTACTCCATCATCCGGTACGGCTACAAACCTCACTGGCACAGCAGCAGGTCTCACCTCCGGCAACACATCAAACGTCAGTGGCCAGACCGCCGCCGCCGTAGCTGCCGCTGCTGTGATGGTTCAATCCGCTACCGCATCCAACGTGCCCAGCACGATCGTCATGCG